>Ga0209628_10000650_pt1 | contig 21471 bp, 14 predicted proteins | sample TergutCu122P4_FD_187285 | JGI IMG/M metagenome (GOLD analysis project Ga0209628, IMG submission 187285) | Cubitermes ugandensis P4 segment gut microbial communities from Kakamega Forest, Kenya - Cu122 P4 (SPAdes) (version 2) | ecosystem: Host-associated > Arthropoda: Insects > Digestive system...
CGATGATTTTATAGCCATTGCTATTGTGAAAATCCCGCCTTTTGATACTTGGAATTATAGAATTTTATCCCGTCCATATAGTCAACTTATTCTTTGACTCTTCCTAAATAGCGATAAAAATGATACATATTTTTGTTCCTTTTCTATTGCGAATTAGTATTACGCGATAAACTTTTTTGAGTTTTGCGCATCCCAATTGTTTATTCGGAGTTGCTATCCTCACAGGCAACAGCCGCCAATCTGTTTCTGATTTCCGCAAACCGTTCGTCGTCTCGGCAGAAATCATATTGTTCAGTTGCCATGTTTTGAAGCACATTTTGCGATTCATTGCTCATATACACCTTTCCGTGCCTTTTGGTTTTCAGCGTATTAAACAAAAGCGACGTATGCGGTACGCCATCTTCAAGCAAATCATAGGCGATTGCGTGATCCGCTGCAGCGTTTAAATTTTCGATAACAGCGTCGGTATCGTTCATTTTGGCGTAAGTCTGGGCGATTATCAAATAGCATGAACGCAAATCATAGTGCTGCGCCCCGTAATCTCCATCCTCGAAAAGCAATTTATTGATTTGAATTGCTTTTTGATAGATTTGAATGGTTTGTTCGTTGTCATAATCGCATTTACATAAAGGGCGCAGCACGTTGTCAACCGATTTAATTATTGATAATAAAAATTCTTGCGAATGAGCTTTCAACTCCGCGCCTTCCAATATATGAATCAACCGCGCCTCTCTGCCCAGCCAACCTACCGGAAGTTTATTTGCGGTTTTTACCGCTTTATCAACCTCACCCAAGTCTTTGTACGCATCGCAAAGCCGATACATCGCGTAATACATAGTAGTCTGGTCGTTCGCTTTTGCTGATAATTTTTCGCCGATTTCAACGGTTTCTTTCAAATATTCATTTTTTTTAGCGTCTCTGTCTTTGTCGCCGGGAGGGAACGCCAACAACCCGCCGGCGGCGTTTGACAATGCTTGCATAAATTGCCACATCACATAGTTATCGTTCGGAAATTCCTTTGCCGCGTTCCGCCACATTTCAACACACGCTAAACTATCGCCGGATTTCCAATATTCAACCATTTGATTGCTATATTCATCGATTTTGTGCTTTTTACGCGTCTCGCCCACGCCGAGCAAATCATCGACCGTTGTATCGTAAAACACCGCAATCCTCGGCAATAATTCAATATCGGGGCAAGATTCCCCGCGTTCCCACTTGCTGACCGCCGTAATGCTTATCGTTAAAAAGTTAGCCAAGTCCTCCTGTGTATTGTTTTTCTTTTTACGCAATTCTTTTAAGTTATCGCTAATAGTAATATCCATTTCAATACCTCCTGAAACGAACGCGTTTCGAATAAAGTGCGAGGTTCGTTTATATATTTTTGTTATGAAAAGCCTGAACAGGCTTTATTGATTGCAATCGTTATAATTAGTATAATATAAATAACACAAAATAACAATGGCGGCGTTGTTTAATTTCAGTTCAAATTTTTAACCAACAGTTCAAAAGATTGCTGCTTAATTTGACAGTAAACGATAGTAAACTATAGTAAATAGATCTTGACATATATATTTAAAATTGCTATAATAATGGCAAAACTTGATCATTCATGGAGGTTTATAATAATGGCGCGCGAAATGACAAAGAAAGAACGGCTGTGGGCGGTTTATAAAAGAAAAATTCCCGACCGTATGCCGGTTAAACTGTGGGGTTTGGATAAAAATAACTATATGCTCCATCCCGATTATAAACGGGCATATGACGTGGCTTTGGAAAAAACGGATCTGTTCGGCGGCGCATGGTCTCCGTTTGATATGTACAGCGGAAGCAAAACTCAAAATTTATATGAAAGATACGCGGAGCCGTATAAGAATGACTGGACCGCAAATATCACGGTCATGAATACGCCGGAAGGGAAACTCAGGCAAGTGTTTCTAAGCAGCAACAAAGGGCATCCGGGCTTGACAAAAGAATATTTTGTAAAAGACGAAACAGACTTGAAAAAAATACGGTCGGTCGAATACGAACCGTATCCGGCCGACATGAAAAATTATGAAAACGCTTTGGGAGTCATGGGAGACGACGGGATTGTGATGCTTGGAATCAGTCACCCTGCATATATGGTATATAATCTTATGGGATCGGAAACTTTGGGGTATCTGCTGTATGATGCGCCGGAACTCGTGCGGGAAGTTGCCGGGCTTTTCTCGAAGCGCGTATATGATCATGTGAAAGCCCTGATTCATGCGGGAATAGCGAATTACGGTCCGTTCGTGATTTCGTATGTGGGTCCCGAAGCGTTTATACCCCCGCTGGTTTCTTTCGATACGTTTGAAAAATTCGTGTATGATATGGACAAACCGTTTATTGATTTGATTAAAAACGCCGGAGGATATGTTTGGGTGCATTGCCACGGCAAAGTCAGAAAAATCATATCGCGGTTCGCGGATATGGGCGTCGACGTTCTGAACCCGATAGAACCGCCGCCCATGGGGGATTGCACGATAGAACAGGCGCTGCACGAAACACAGGGGAAAATATTATTAGAAGGCAATATAGAAATCAATGATTTGATAAACCAAGACGAAGAATACATACGCGGATTTTTGGAAAATACGGTTAAAAAAGCTTATGATTATTCACACGGGCGTTTTATTTTATGCCCGTCGGCAGGATATATGGAATATGTCGAACCGAGCGAAAAATATATAAATAATATTATAACTTATGTAAATTACGGCGTTGAGTTGTCAAAAAAATACGCAAAATAAATGCGATATTTTTTATTTTTTTATTTTTGCCGTTTGCCTCTGGGCCATGACAAGACCGTAATAAATGCCCCTTTGCATCATAAGTTCGCGGTGCGTGCCGGTTTCAACGAGGCAGCCTTCGTCCATGACGAATAAACGGTCGGCATGGCTTAGCGTGGATAATCTGTGCGCGATGATAAAAGTGGTGCGCCCTTTGATAAGCTTGGCCAGCGCGTCCTGTATCAATTTTTCTGTTTCCGCGTCCAAAGAAGAAGTCGCTTCGTCCAATATCAATATGCGGGGTTTATGCAGTATGGCGCGCGCGATGGCGATTCTCTGCCTTTCCCCGCCTGAAAGCGAATATCCCCTGTCGCCGACCAATGTCTGATACCCTGCGGGCAGTTTCGAGATAAAATCATGGGCGTTGGCGATTTTTGCGGCCTCGATGATCTCGGTAAAAGTGGCGCCGGGTTTGGCGTACGCTATATTTGCGAGTATGGTGTCGTCGAACAAAAACGTTTCTTGAAGAACGACTCCGAGCTGGCTTTTATAGTGGTGTTTGTCAATATCGCCCATGCGTATTCCGTCTACGAAAATTTCGCCTTCGTCTATGTCATAGAGCCGCATGATCAGGTTTGTCGTCGTCGATTTGCCGCTCCCCGAAGCCCCGACCAGTCCTATGATTTCGCCGGATTTTACTGTAAAGCTCATATTTTTAAGAACGGGGACATAGGATTTATACCCGAACGAGACGTTTTTGAATTCGATATCCCCGTTTATTTCGCGCATGTTTTTTTCTTCCGCGTCGAAATCCGACGGCTCGTCGAGGATTTCAAAAACTTTTGAGGCCGACACGGTCATGCGGGTAATATCGCGCGGAATCCTGACGAACCAGCGTATGCTTCCGTATATCGTCCCGGCGTAAGTCATAAACTGGAGCATTTCGCCCAGTTCCATTTTACCGCGCAAAATCATATATGACGCGACGAATAAAACCACGTATTCGCCCGCGGTGATAAAAAAACCGATCCACGGGAATCTCGTCGCCCAGAATATTTCTGATTTTGAATTTGACGCCGCCTGCATTTGCGATGCGTTTTCGTAATTTACAGTCTCTTTCTTTTCGTTCCCGAAAGTTTTGACGATTCTTATCCCGTTGATGATATCGTGCAGGATCGTCGAGGTCTTTCTCGTGTAAGCCCACGCGTTATGAAACAGCTTGTGCATTTTTCCCCACATCGTCTGCATGAACAGAATAGACAGCGGCACCGTGATAACGGCGTACAAAGTCAGGAGCGGATTCATGTAGATCATGATCCCGAGGGTCGCGATCAAACCCGCCGCATCGATAACGAGCCTTGCGCCGAGGTCGTTTATAAATTCCCTGATCGTCGACGTGTCTTGCGATATGCGGTTCATCAAATCCCCGGTCGTCCTGTTTGACAGAGTAGACGCCGAAAGCGACTGGACTTTATTGAAAACCTGTTGGCGCAGGTCTTTCGTTATGTCAAGCGAAAGGACGGAACGCTGTTTGCGCGAAATCGTGTTCAAAAAAGCGTTGACGATTTGAAACCCTATCGACATAGCGGTCCACCAGAACACCCCCCATACGTCGTTATGCAGCGGGACAATATAATCGTCCACGATACGCCGCCGGAAATACGGCGAGATCAATCCCGAAGCGTTTAAAAGAAACGCTACGGCGATGATCACGATCAATTTATATTTATATGCCCAGCACATTTTCAAAACACGCAAAAGCACCGCGCCTTTTTTCAGGCATTTCGGGCATATATTCGAGCCTCTCGACAGGGGGAACCCGCATTTCGGGCAGAGCGCCGTTTTCACGTCTATCGGGATAATCACGCTTTCCTGGCCCGTATGGATATAGCGCGTGACGATCTTCCCGAATTCCGCAAAAATCTCGAACAGTTTTACGGTAAAACAACATAACACTTGTTGATCGCCCGATTGATACGCGCAAATCAATTCTCCCGAGCCGATATCTTTTTCCGCCCTGATATGATCAAGTTCTTTTATCGGGATTTTATGCAGCAGGTTTTCGTTTTCCAATATATAAACAGATTCTTTATCCAAAACCGCGTATCCTTTGGCATGTTTTATATTTCCGTCGGTTTGTCCCGATATATCATACTCCGCGGCTAACAGGCTGTCTTGTATAAAATTCCCGGTCCATTGGGGCAGGGTTGTTTCAACCTTCATATACTTTTTTCTCCCGTTTGATTGATTTATTTACGCGATAAAGCCTTCGATTTTGCTTTTGTTGCGTTTATCAAGTTTTTCCATATCTTCGATTTTATACCTGTTTCCCTCAACGTCGAGTATATAGACAACATCGCCGACCATAAAAATATTTTTCGTCGGCTCGTTTATACATAATTCTTTTTCGACGTCGGCAAATTTCGCGTCGATAAAAGTAAAGTGCATTTTTTCGGAGATATTTTTGATCCCGACAATCGACGGCGTAAAATAACGCTTTTCCAGTTTTGCCCGGATCAGATCAGCCTGCGCTTCGTCAAGCGCCGACAAATCCGTTATGATCCCTATTTCGCCGCTTTTTTCCTGCACCGATATATAGCTTTCGGGCATCGAATACGGGAGCAGGCGGTTTATGATCACTTTTTCATAGGTTTTCCCGTTATGTTCAAGAGACACAAAACCGTTTTTTTCAAGCGTGAATTTAGAATTGCCTTTGTCGAGATAATTGATCTCGCTGTTTATTTCGGCGTTTGCCGGCTCGTTTTTTTCATTCATTGCAGTTGTTTCCCCCATTTCAATAAATTGCAGCGCGTCATTCTGGATTTTATGCAGGCCGAAATAAACGCCGCGGTTTTCGATCAGTTCCCCGTGGGCGCCGAATTCTTTCAGCTCGCCGCTTTCTATGACCGCAAGCATATCGGCGTCGCGCAGGGTAGAGAGCCTGTGCGCTATGGCTATGACGGTGCGCCCGCGTTTGAGTTTATCGATCGCCGCCTGTATGCGGCGTTCGGTTTGCGTGTCCATAGCGGACGTGGCTTCGTCGAGTATTAATATATTCGGCGACTGTATGATTGCCCGCGCGATAGAGATCCGTTGTTTTTCTCCCCCGGAGAGCATCGACGCCCCGGAGCCTATGCGGGTATCGTAACCGTCCGGCAGCCGGGAGACGAAATCGTGGGCAAACGCGGTTTTGGAAGCTTTGACGATTTCGTCCATGGTCGCCGAATCGACGGCGTACCCGATATTTTTGGCGATCGAGCCGATAAATAAATATGTATCCTGCGAAACGACGCCAATATTCTTGCGCAGGGTATCGAACGAGTAGTCTTTGATATTTACGCCGTCGATGAATATGGCGCCGTCGGTCGCGTCGTACAGCCGCGCGATAAGATTGATGATCGTCGATTTCCCCGCGCCGGTTTTTCCCACTATTCCAAGCATTTGCCCATGATTTATTTTGAGCGAAACATTTTTTATGACGGGACTCCCGATATCATATTCAAAACTGACGTTTTTTAGTTCGATTTCGCCGCTGAGCTTTTCTTTGCGGACAGGATTTTCGGATTCGATGACCGACGGGACGGCGTCCAAAACCTCGAACACCCTCGAAGCCGCGTCCATACAGCCTGACCACCAGTCCATAAAGCCCGTAAAAAAGTCTATCGGCCCGTAAAACATTCCCGCATACGCCATAAAAGCGGCTAAAACCCCGTATGTCATACCGCCGTTCAGGACAAAAACCGCCCCTAAGAAAAACGTCAGCGTAAATACGGCGCCGTGTATCAAATCCAATTTCGGGAAAGTGTTCGCGGCGCGCAAACGTAAATCGAGGCTGGTCGCATATTGTTTATAATTTTTATCTTCATAACGGTTCATTTCTTCTTCTTCTTTTGAAAAGGCTTTGACTACCCGCTGGCCGTTGAGAACATCGGAAACATAAGAAGACAGCTTGTGCGTAGCCATATTGGATTTGTGCCAGAACAGCCTCTGCTTTTTGATCCAGTGCAGCATAAAGACAAAAGTCCCCGCCGCCAAAAGGGCGATACTGGCGAACATATACGAATTATACGTGACCATTATGCAGACCACTCCGACAAGGGTCGCGATATTAACGATCGTATCGGGTATCCGGTCTATGAAAAACCCGTATATCGAGCCGATGTCCGACGTCATGCGTTCCATAAGCGATCCCGTCTTGCGGGACGTGAAAAATTCGAGCGAGAGCTTCTGCATTTTCGCGAACACATTTTTGCGTATGTTATGCGCGATACGCGGGGAAAAATACGCGGACACCGTTCCCTGGACCGCGCCGAACAACATCGAGACAACGCGTATCCCGATGATAAATATAAGGGCGTAATACACCTGCCCGTATAACGATTTGCCGAACAAAACCCTGCCGCTGTCAAAGAGAACGTCGTCGTACAGCATCCTGTTTGTGAAATTGGGCGTTATAACCGCCAATGCAGTCGAGGCCAATATCATCGACAAAAATATAAAAAACTGGACTTTGAAATCTTTATAGAGTTTCATCATGCGCCAGAACAGCGCGGTTTTGTTTTGGCATTTCGGGCAGACTTTGCGTTTGCGGTCGGGGAACCTCGCGCCGCATTTCGGGCAGAATTTTATATCCTGTTCCAACTGGTAATCGTTGATTTCTTCTTTTTTGACGGTTTTCATCAGCCTGTCTTTGAACCGCTCGAAAATTTCGATAAACCCTTTGGTAAATCTGGCTATGATGATATCTTCGGTTTCGATTTTTTCTTCTTCTTTTTTCCCATCTTTTTCTTCGTTCTTTTCTTCTTCTTCGTTCTTTTTTGATTCGGGCTTTTCGTCAGGTTCTATAACTTTTTCGTCTTTTTTTAATTTCAAAAATAAAACGGCGGAGTCAATGTCCCGAAAAATTACGGCGTCGCTGATTTTATTTAATTCGTAATCCGTTATTTCACCATGATCGGTTATGATGTAAAACTTCTCGCCGCTGAATGTAAAATAAGTATTTTTTTCAAATTGATTGTCATACCCCATGTTGGATTGCGCGCAATATTTCAAATCGTCCAAATGTACGACTTTTTCAAGAGCCTGCTTGATATTTTCGGGCAAATCAACAAAATATTTGATCAATATCCACCCCTTCGTTATCATTTATATATATAAACTAAATTTATTATACATTTTTAATTTGTATTTATCAACCGTTATTTTATTAATTTTTAAATTCAATAAATTGTGAAATATAGGATTCATAAAATAAATAATGAAAAAAAGTTTTTTATATGATATACTATTAATAATATATAATATATAAATATATAAAAATTAGGAGGCAGAATGAAACCTACTCTGATCTTGCACATTGGCACATGCAAAACAGGCACTTCCGCATTGCAGATGTGTTTGGCGAAAAATCAACAATTTTTAATAGAAAATAAAATCTGCTACTCGGAGTTTCATGAGTCAAACAATTTTCATTTGAATTTAACGCTCAGCCTGATCCGGGAATATTTTAAAAAAAATAATATAAAAAACGGGGCGCCGGTTGATATATCGCTTGGCACGATACCGATAACATCGGCGTTATACTCTCAACAGCCCGCGGATATTGTAGGCAGAATGAAACAGGCTTTCTATGAAAATAACTGCGATACGATGGTGATAAGCGACGAATGTCTGTTTGAATCGACGGTCTGGTGGATTTTCCCGGCCTCTTTGAATACCGAATTTCTGCTGAAAGGACGGAGAAATTATATTATAAGCTATTTTAAAGAAGCGTTCAAAGAATTCGATATAAAAATTGTCTGCTATCTGCGACGGCAGGACGACTATATCGAATCGCTGTATAATCAATGGGTTAAAGGCATAGGCGCGGAATTGTACGATATTATTTTTGAAAATCCGTCTCCGGACGGTCATAAATATAAAATTGACGAAAAAAACGCCCCTAACATACATATGGCAAAATTTATCAACGGAATGCTGAATGTCGATTATTACGCGCATTTATCGGAGTGGGCCGAACTGTACGGCAAAGAAAATATCGTCGTCAGGCCATATGAAAAAAGCCGCCTGCCACAAGGCATCGAACGCGACTTTTTCAAAAATATATTAAACATTGGCGAAGATTCGCTTAAAAGTTTGAAACTTTACGGGGATATAAACGCGGGCTTCAAAAAAGACATAATAGAGTATAAAATGGCTTCACGGCTGTTTGAACTGACAAATGAAATTTATAGCTTAAACGATAGTCCCGCACTCGCTTATCTTGATGAAAACAATAAAAAGAATATACTGACGGCAAAGCAGGGGAGTAAAATACTCGAATATTACGGCGAAAGCAACGCGCGGATCGCGAGGGAATATTTGCGCAGGGAAAACGGAGCGCTGTTTGATGACAAACAACGCGAAAGTAAAGAGGATTATCCGGGGCTGTCGGCGCAGGCGGCGGTTGATATTTCGCGGGAACTGATATTCATGCTTAAAAACAAAATGCGATAAATTAAAAATAAATATATAATTAAATAATTAAAAATTAAAAAACGGAGGAATTTTATATGGGTAAAATAAAAGTGGGCGTATTCGGGGCATACAGGGGCGGAACAATGATAAGCGTGCTGGCGTCTCATCCGGACGCCGAATTAACAGCGGTATGCGACAAATACCGTCCGCTGCTTGACAATGTGCAAAAACTCGCGGACGATAAACAAATGAAAGTGGCTTTGTATGAAAATTTTGATGATTTTTTTAATCATGATATGGACGCCGTCGTCCTCGCGAATTACGCGAACGAACACGCGCCTTTCGCCGTACGGCTTTTGAAATCCGGGCGGCATGTCATGAGCGAGGTTTTGCCGTGCGAAACGATGGCGCAGGCTGTCGAATTGATCGAAGCGGCCGAGGAAAGCGGGAAAGTGTATGCTTACGCCGAAAATTACTGTTATATGACAGGCCCGTTTGAAATGCGGAGGCGGTACGAAAACGGCGATATCGGCGAAGTGCAGTATGCCGAGGGCGAATATGTCCACGATTGTTCGTCGATTTGGCCGCAGATCACTTACGGCGAAAAAAACCATTGGAGAAATCGTCTGTATTCGACTTTTTACTGTACGCACAGCTTCGGGCCGATATTGACAGTCACGGGACGCAGGCCGGTTCAGGTCGCGGGGTTTGAAACAAATCCGAATACGAAGCGCGGAAGCACGGATATGAGTATCAATTGCTGTTCCGGCGGGCTTATGATCGTCACGCTTGACAACGGCGCGGTCGCCAAAAGCATACACGGCGGACTGAAACGCGAACCGGGCAGCATAAACTACGAAATCTACGGCACGAACGGCATGATGGAAACGCACCGCTGGGACGGCGGCGCTCTGGCGGTTTATACCGAAGGGGAAAAACTGTGCCGCGGCGATTTGAATCATTATAAGCCCGAACCGTTTATCACTTCTGATCTGGCGAAAAAAACTTCGGGACACGGCGGCAGCGATTTCTATACTACCCATTTCTTTTTAGAGAAGATTCTGGGAACCCCCGACGGTCAAAAATACAGCATCGACGTTTATACCGCCGTCGATATGGGCATATGCGGGATTTTGGCGTACCGCTCGATCCTGAACGGCAATATACCGGTAAAAGTGCCGAACCTGCGCAATAAAGAAGAACGCGACGCGTACAGGAACGACAATCTTTGCACAAATGTAAATATAGCAGGCGATCAGGTTTTACCGGTCAGCCCGTATTATGATTTTGACGGCATACCCGACGAAGAATTCGAGAAATGCCGCCAATCATGGCTGGCGGGGAAAAACGCAGAATAAAAATTTTAAATCTAAATACAAAACAAAAAACAAAAAAACAGGAGGATCATAATGTTAAAAAGATTATTAATAATATTAATTATTTTTTCGATGCTCTTCGCTTTATTGTCGGGATGTTCGGGAAACGGGCGGAATAATTCCACGCCGGACGCGAAAAATACCGGCGATTCGGATTCGGCGGACGGGAACGGGAATGAAGTTGCGGTTGATAACACAACCGAAAGGATAAAACCCGATTTGCCTGATGATTTAAATTTCAACGGCGATACTTTTACTTTTCTTGTGACGGGACCCGCTTACGGATTCGGATATTACGAAACGATCGATATATATACGGAAGAACAAAACGGCGAAACTTTAAACGACGCCGTATATATCCGCAACAGAAATGTGGAAGAAAAACTGAATATCAATATTGCGCAATATAAATCCGACAGAGTGTCAAACGACGTTAAAAAAACGGTATCCGCCGGCGACAATTCATATGACGCAATATTCGGCGATATGTACGAAAGCTCAGGTATGGCGCAGAACAAGCTGGTTATGAACTTGAAAGAAATGCCGTACATCGACCTTGATAAACCGTGGTGGGACAAAAACGCGGAGCAGGATCTGTCTGTCAAAAACAAACTCTATTTTACCGTAAGCGACATAAGCACGATGGCAAAAGCCTGCACCCGTCTGTTGATATTCAATAAAAAATTAGTCAAGGATTTTGAACTCGGCGACCCGTATGAGCATGTCAAAAATAATACATGGACTTTCGATGTTTACGCAAAAATGGTAAAATCGGTTTATGTGGACGTCAACGGAAACGGTCAATATGACGACGAGGATATATATGGCGTAATCCGGGAAAATCACAGCCCGTATTTTTTCAGCGTAGGTTTTGGCGAACGCCTGACGACGAATGACGGCAACGGCTATCCGCAGATAACGTATAATACCGACCGTTTGTATGATGCGATCAATAAAATATGCGATTTGTATTTTGACGACAGCATATGCAGGGGCGTGGAAAATATGAAACATACCGCCAATTTTACAAATGTTTATACATATGCGCGCTCGCTTTTCAGCAATGACAGGTTTTTGTTTCACCTTGCCGGCCCGCTGATACTGGAAGAATTCCGGGATATGGAATCGGATTTCGGATTGCTCCCGATGCCGAAATTAAACGAAAGCCAGCCGCGGTATTATCATACGACCGACCCCGATTCGGCTATACTCAGCATACCGATAACCTGTGATCCAAATAAAACAGGCGCAGCGCTTGAAGCAATGGCGGCAGAAAGCATGTACACCGTGACGCCCGCTTATAACGAAACGCTGCTCAAACGCAAATATGTCAGAGACGACGAATCCGAGTTTATCCTCGATATCGTTTACGCAAGCCGCACATATGATTTGTGCAGGTTGTTCGGTTGGGGCGGCTTGAATTTTTTGATGGACGGTTTGACCGCGAAAAAAAGCCGCAATCTTGCGTCGGAAATCGAAAAAATATATAATAAAACCCAGAAAGCGATAGATAAAACCGTGGAAGCATTTGAATAATTAAAAATTAAATAATAATTATAATTACAGGAGTTATGCGATGGATCTTTTATATAAATCCGGCTGGGATAAAACAAAAGATGATTATAATCACTGGTGGGCGAGGGAAAATTTCGGCAGGTGCGCCATTTCCGTCAAAGCTCCGAGAAATAAGCCTTTATGCGGAAAAGCCCCGGATCTTCCGCCCAAAATAGAAGACCGGTGGCTGGATATCGATTTTATAAAACAGAATATCGAGTATCAACTCGGCTCGATTTATTTCGGCGGGGAAGCGGTTCCGGTATGGAACGCGGGTTATCCCGGCTGGGACTGTATTCAGGTATATCTTGGGTGCGATATTAAATTAACCCCGGAAACGGGATGGGTTTCGCCTATCATAAACAAAGGCGAACTTACGGATTATAACCCGGAAAATATAAAAATAAGCGAAAATAACAAATGGTATCAATTCTCTGTAAAAATCCATGAACTCGCCGCAGAAGAAGCCAAAGGCAAATCCGTTCCGGGAATACAGGCGATCGGAGGCGTCGGCGACTGTCTGGCTGCCATGCGGTCAACCGAAATGCTTTTAATTGATTTGATCGAATCTCCGTCGCATGTCAGAAAACTGGAAATGCGTCTGATGGATATCTGGACGGAAGTATTCGGGCGCTTTTATGACATCACGCACGAAACAGCCGAAGGGACAACGAATTTTATGGGGATCTGGTCTCCCAAAAAATTCTATGTATGCTCAAATGATTTTGCTTATATGATTTCCCCTAAAATGTTCGAGGAAATTTTTCTCGACCCTTTATTAAAACAAATCAGTTATCTCGATCATTCTATTTATCATATAGACGGTATCGGCTGTTTTAACCATATCGATGTTTTATGCGGCATAAAAAAATTAAACGCCATGCAATTCCTTCCCGGTACGGGCAAGCCGAGTCCGCTTTATTATATCAAAGAATTGAAAAAAATACAGGCCGCGGGGAAAAACCTGCATATATCGATAGCCGCGAATGAAGTAAAACAAGCCCTGGATTTATTATCCTCCAAAGGCCTTTTTATCGACACATGGTGCGGCAGCGAAAGCGAAGCGGACGATTTATTGAAATGCGTAAAACAATGGTCAAAATGGTATTAAATTTATAATTAAATTTATATAAGGAGGTAAATATTTTATGTTCAAACGGATCATTTTTGTTTTTTTATGTGTAATCATTTTTTTGATACTTTTCATAACTTCATGTGCAAAAGATGACGCGACTAACGAAAATAACCAAATCAATAATAATCTTCCGCAAAGCGGAAATGAAAACGCGGGGGAACCGCCTGAACCGCAAAACACAGTTTTCGACGATTTTTTGCCTGAAAATAATTTAAACGGGCGCGTATTCAATATTCTCGGCACGGGGGAAGCCTATGGCGCGGGCTATTATGTCCCCGACGATGTTGTAAGCGACGGGGAAACAGGCGAAGCCGTCAACGATGCGACATACAAGCGCAACGCGGAACTTGAAGAAAAATATAATTTTACTCTTCATATGATCCTTTCAAACAATATCCCGAACGATATAAACAAAGTCGTAAAATCCGGCGCGGGGGGATATGACGCGGTCATGCATTGGATGGGAGATTTGTCAACCTGTATGCTTTCGGGAAATCTGTATGACATGAACAAACTCGAATATGTTGATTTTGAAAAACCCTGGTGGAACAAAAATGCCGCAAAGGATTTGCAGTTTATGGGCGGCTTATACATGATGGGCGGCGATCTTGTGCGGTTCAGCTATACCGGAACCCTTTCGACTTATTTTTCCAAATCGCTGGCGATGGATCTGGGTTTGCCGGATTTGTATAAGATCGTCCGGGAAGGGGACTGGACGATCGACAAGATGTTTGAATTTGCAAAACTTGCGAAAAAAGATATGAATGGCGACGGCATATGGGACTACAACGACTGTTACGGGCTGATGCTCCATCAGAAATGCATACTTTCGATGTATTACGCCGCCGGTGAAAAACTTATGAAAACAGAAAATGACGGTTCTATACAGCTCTGCGTGAACAATCCCAAGACAATAGCGTTTATTGATAAAATGCTCTCCTATATTTGGGAAACGGGGACCTATCAGCAGACGGAAAAACATAAAGCCTCGCCCGGCGCGCCGCATGTATACGCGGATACGCGCAATATGCTGTGCTCGGGACAGATTTTATTTTTAATAAACGCCGCCAACGACGCGATGCTTGACGAAATGAGGTCGCATATAGGCAATTTCGGTATCCTCCCTCTGCCGAAATTCGATAAGCAGCAGGAAAAATATTATTCGTCGATTACCGGCAGCGATTTGCTCCTCGCTGTGCCGCTGACCGCAGAAAATCCCGCCGATATCGGCTTTATGCTGGAAGCGCTCTGCGCGCGTTCGAGTATCACCACAAAAAAAGCCGTATATGACGTCACATTGATCAACAAAGGGATCCGCGACGAAGAAAGCGAAGAGATGCTTGACTTGATTTTTAAAAATATAATATTTGACGTTGGTTATATCTTGAATCCAAGCAATCTTATAAATCTTATATCCGATTCCATGACTTCCGGTAAAAACACTTTTGCGTCCCAATACGAAAAGAACGAAAACAAATATATCCAGCAATTAAATAAAATAGCAGATAAATTCAATAACTAAATTATAATATATATATTATATCAAAATCGGAGGCGTTGAATATGAAAATCGAAAGTGAAGACGCGCGGCTTGCGTATGCGGCAATCAACCGCGAGCCGACAAAAGAGATCCCCGTTTTTTTCATGAATATCATGGAACATGAAATCATAGAAAAACTCGCCGGGGCTCCCTATGGCAGCTACAAAAAAAATCCGCGCGAAATTTATCTGAAAATGCAGAAAAATATCGGCGTATGTATGATTGACCAGTATATACCCGAAAACCCGCTGTCTATGGAAACAACGGGGTATCACGGCTATAAAAAGGGCAATACGACCGGAAACGATAAAATATATGCCGACGGCATGCTGATCGAAAGCCCCGAGGACGCAACAGAACATATGGAAAAATATATAATCCCGTCTTATATAAACGCAATCAAAAATTTCGATGCGGAGGGGATCATAAAATCGGTTATCAGCCATGAAACAAATATCCAAAATGAAATAGGGCCCGAAATTTTAAAAGGCGGATACGGGCATTTGTCATTCCCGGTGTTTTTGTATTCTTTATACGGCTATGAATATTATTTCAGCGCATACGCCCTTTATCCCGATGTTATCGACCGTGTTTTCACGCTTCAGGGGGATTTGGCGTATTTGCGTAACAAAGCGGTCGCGGAAGCGTTTATACAAGCGGATTTGCCGTTATATCACCGGCTTGATTTTGATATGGCGGACGGCAAGGGCGTGCTTGTGAATGTAAAAACACTGGAACGGGCATGGGCGCCCGCGTTTATCAAATCGTTATCCCCGGCCGTTGACGCGGGTTTCACGCTTGTGTGGCACTGCGACGGCAATCTGATGAAACTGATCCCGTATTTGCTTGAAGCCGGCGTCAATGGGTTTCAGGGATTCCAGTATGAATACGGCATGGATTATCCGTATATATGCGGATTAAAAGCAAAAAACGGGAAGAGTATGGTTATTGAGGCGGGCGTATCCGTCACCCGCGAGCTTCCTACGGGAACACCGGACGGCGTCAGAAAGCAATTAAAAAATCTTGTGGAATACGGACCCAAAGCCGGCTTGTTTCTTACTATGTCAAGCTCCTGCGTGCCGGGCACGCCGTATGAAAATATACTGGCCGCTGTGGAAGGTATAAAATATTACAAAAAATACGGCAGGTAAAGTAATTTTTACTCATCCTGATTCCATTCCGCATATTTCCTGCATTCATGTATGACGCGCATGACTTCCATCGTATCGGCGACGGGAACAAAAGGCTCTTCGCCTAACGCAAAGTATTTATAGCATTCGTTATAATAATCCAGTTCGTCGTTTTTCGAGACCGGATAATCTTTTTCGCTCCATACCTTCGGACGGGACTTCATATATCTGCGGTCTTTTGCCGCCAAAAAATCACTCGCCGATACCGTTTCCTGTTCTTTTGATTCATAATAGTTTACATGCCAGTAAATTTCGTTATTCTTATGCTCGATTTTTGCGGCTCCCGACTTTCCGTACGCGACAATTTCCGAAGATCCCGCCATCGAGGCCATATTTATATCGATATCAAGCGCGACGCCGTTCTGTGTTTCTATTAAAATTTTAACTACATCGTCGGCGTCGCCGAGGCTTGCTATGCGAAACATACTCGCGCTGATTTTTTTTGCGTATGAACCGGCGAGGTAAAGGGCCCTGTCGATTGCGTGCGCGCCGAAATTGTTAAGCATTCCCCCGCCGTATTTTTTAAACGCCTGCCAGTCGTTCCGTTCAACATAATCGAGATTTGTCGTTTTGATCATAAACACATCGCCGATTATGCCGCTTTCTATTATTTTTTTCAGCGACTGGGTTTCCGCAGTCACTCTGTGAGGCTGATACATCATCAGTTTACGCCCCGTATGAACATATGCCGCTTTAATTTTTCTCGCTTCAGCCAAATCCCGGGCCATAGGCTTATCGAGAAAAACATCGCAGCCGCTTTCCATCGCGTAAACTGCCTGTTCCGCGTGAAAATGGGTAGGCGAACAGATTACGGCAAGATCAGGTTTTTCCGTATCGATCATTTCGGTATAATTTTTATAGCAATTTACATGAAACGCTTTTTTTGCCTCGTCAAGTCTTTCATCCAGCGGATCGCATACCGCCGCAAACTCAAAACCGTTATTGGCGTGAACCGACGGTATATGAAACTGCCAGCCTATTCTTCCAAGACCCGAAACGACTGTCTTTAACTTTTTCATTGATTTTCTCCTTTTATAATTTAAATATAATTTTTTTATAATAAATTGAATTTTTCGGCATGGCGCTTATCGACCGGCGTCTATAACAAAAAAGACTCGCGGTTTATCATATATATTCCGCGAGCCTTTTTTATTAAAAATGTCTTTTATGAAAAAAATCTATTACGCTTTGTTTTTGCCTGTGCGTTTTGTTATAACACAAACGCCGGTCAGCGCCGTTAATATCGCAAATATAACGGCCGAATCGCCGGTTTTAGGAGCGGCAGGCGCAGGGGGCGCTACTACTGCCGGAGCGGGAGCGGGCGCTTCGGGAGCGGGCGTATTGTCCACGGCAGGAGCTGCTTCTTCAACCGCTGCCGGCGCGACTTCTGCCGGCGGCGCTATGATCCCTTCGAATACCATATTGTTAAAAGAGAACCACGGGCTGTGAACAGCCAGATCGTCGTTTCCCTGATCGTTGCCGTACGCGGCGATTTTAAAATATTTCGCGTCGGGGGTTTGCTTGAAAGTAAATGTGATCGGGTTGATATCATCGGTTTCGTCATTGATTCCTGCGGGAACCGAGGCCCAGCACTGAACGGGCGGGCCGTCTGTGGAGCTATTTTCGTCCCATGTGTTTTCGATCGTGACTTTCTTTGCGTTGTTTGTGATTTCCACTTCGGTCCAGTTCTGACCGTCCATCGACGTGTAAAGCACGAAGAAATATTGTCTGACGCCGTTGTTCCATTTCCATGTGACGCTGTCGATCCTGACGGTTTCTTTAAACGGGAATACGGCGTTGTTTACCGCGCTGCCGTTGATGAAGCTAAGCTGACCTTCTACTCCGTCCGCTCCGTTCTCCAAACAGGCGCAGAATCTTTCTATCGCTTGTTCGCCGTCTCCGGCGCCTGCCGTATGGGTGGTTGAAAATGCTTTGTCGATCGAAAATACGTAATCGGCGCCCACTTCCCATGTGTCTGATTTAAACGCGGGGCTTGCGGTGTCCACTTCCAATACCGCCGCCATGACCGCTTGCTGTAATACCAATATCATGAGAAGAATAAACGCCAAAGTAACAGTTATTTTTTTTAACATAAATTTGCCTCCTGATTTTTATTTGTTTTTTTGATTTTATATACCTCAATATATTCATTAAATATTATTATATAATATTGACATATAAATTTCAATGATATATAATATTAAATATATTGATGTTTTGTATTATTTTAATTAGGAGGCGGACATATTATATGATTGAAATATATAGTATTGGTTACGAATACAGGCATAAGCCGGGTTTTGTCATAGACAGGCCGAATGGGTTGCCGTATTATAATTTTTTACTTTTCCGTTCAAAAGCCTATATACGGTTCGCGGAAGAAAATATTATTATTGACCCTCCGGCTATTGTTATAATAAAAAGATGGCAGGGGCAGCATTGGGGAGGATATGCCGATGAAATTTACGTGGAAGACTGGATTTGTTTTATATGCGGCGATGATAATATATCCGACGGCGAAAACGAAATCGAGCTTATGTTTAAAGAGTTGAATATTCCGTTTAATACTCTCCTTTATTCGGATAATATCTATACTTTGTCAAATATAATCAAAGATTTGGAACATGAATATTTCAAAAAAAATAAATACAGGGACGAATTATTGGATTTAAAAATCCGGACGCTGTTTTATGAATTGGCCGAAAATATTTATCACGATAAAAAATCTTTAAAAACAACAAACCGTCACATGAAAGATTTTCAGGATATAAGAAATAATATATATAAACTTCACGGGTTAGATATTTCCGTATCTGAACTTGCTAAACAAATAAATATGAGCGTTTCACATTTCAAACTTATGTATAAAAAAATATTCGGCGTATCTCCCGGGCGGGATATCATAAAAAGCCGTCTGGAATACGCGTGCAACCTTTTGAGATTTGAGAATCTGTCCGTTGCGAACATAGCCGAAAGATGCCATTATTCCGGCCCGGAGCATTTTATCAGGCAATTCAGGCAATATATGAATTGCTCCCCGGGCGAATACAGAAAATCTAAAAATAGATAAATATATATGATTCCGCATTTAATTAAAGAAAAAGTCTTTGATCGTCTCAATCTCTTTTTCGGCTTTGGGTGTCAGCGCCTCATAGGTTGAAAGATAAGAACGGTTCGACTTGCCGACCACTTTCGTATTCAGAACATCGTTATACGCTTCAAGGCCGTACCGGTATGTCCTGTGCCCCCATATATAATCAAACATATCCGCCGATTCGTTGTCGCGAGTCAGCTTTGTTTGAAGCAATATTTCTTTATATTCCGGCGAAATGGTTTTCATGCCCTCATACGCCATCGCTTCCAGTAAGACGCTTGTCATTTCGAGTTTTGTATTGGTTACGGGAACGGTAGTCACGGTGACGACGTTATTATTGACGAGCTGGGTATAATAAGGCGCGGCCTCGTCGAGTTTCGGGTGCGGGATCATGCCGAAGTCGTCTTCCATTTCACGGAAGGCATAACGTTCTATCTCAAACATTCTTATATCGAGAAAATATAACCGGCGGTTTTTAAACATGTTCCTGTCCTCACCGTAGCCTTTGTTGTTGAAAAATCCGCCGTATTCGCTGAACAGGTCAAGAATTTTATCGATCGCGCCCATCGATTTTTCGCTGAAAATATTGATCTGCGGGTAGCCGTCTTTATCTTTTATGACTTCGTTCCCGCCGAGGACCGTATGAAAATTATACGGGATCTCATATTGCCAGCCGCTGATCGTATATAAGTCGTCTTTGGGTTTCATCACGCCGTCGCCGTTCAGATCGCGGGACAATCCTTTTATGATGCTCACGAATTTATCATAGGTCCATGTGCCGTCTTTTACGGACTGGTAGGGATATTCCAGCCCTATTTCGTTGAACAGGTATTTGTTGAAAATCAAAAGCGTCGTATATCCGAGAGTGGAATGTGTGATATCTCCCGCCGCGAAATATACTTTGTCGCCGTAACAGACGTCAAGTATGCCGCTGTCCCACCACGATTTGTTTAAATCAACATATGGCAAGTGGGCGTTATATTCGACATTCAGGCCGTTCATCGAGTCAACGAGCGAATATTGCTGGATGCCGAAGAAAACGTCGTACTGATCGGATCCCGATTTGACGTTTTTTCGGTATGAATCGCTTGACGGCCCGAATTTATCGAACTCATCCAAATTCGTCGTTTTGATTTTAACGTTATAGGTTTCCTCGATTTTTACGTTGCGTAAATAAATTGCGTCATTGATACGGTCCCCGGTTTCCTGTTCGCTTTCAAAGTCCACGCCCGACCATCCGGTGAGCAAAATCCTGAATTCCGCGCCGCCAAAAGTCATGTCCGGCAAATCGGGTTTGATTTCCGCGTCGGGAACGTCGGCCGCATTTTCGCCGCCTGTTTCATTTGCCGGAACGGTTTCTTTTGGAACATTTTCTTTTTTTACATCGCCCGAACACGAGAATAAGAATGTCAATATGAATAGAATTGTCAGCAGCCCCAAAAAATTTTTAATTGTTTTCATAAATAATAAATAACCCCTTTCTGATAAACCAAAAAACTAATTTTAAAATTTAGATATGATTTTTTAATCCGTTATTTTTACAACGGCTTTTACGATTTCTGTTTTATTATGCGCGCATTGGTCCATAGCGTCCTGAATATCGCCGAATCGAAAAATATTTGTGACGATATCCTTTAAATTTACTCTTCCGCAGGCGACGGCTTCTATGGCGGCGGGATAAATATGCCTGTAACGGAAAACGGTTTTGAATGTCAATTCTTTTTTGAGGGCAATACTGACCGGCAGATTCATCATTCCGGATTGGCTGTATCCTACGAAAACAACGGTCGCGCCTTTTTTTGTCATATGGATCGCCTGTGTAACCGTGCTTTCGGTTCCCGCCGCGTCTATCGCCAAATCACAGCCGCTTCCCCCGGTCAATTCGCACACTTTTTCAACCACGCCGCCGTCGGATGCGTTGATTACGGTGTCCGCGCCCAAAGCAGCTGCTTTGCCTAATCTTTTATCCGCGATATCGGTCATATATACTTTTGAAACGCCCATCGCTTTCAATGCCATCATCGTCGCCAAACCGATACAGCCCGCTCCGGTCACTACCGCGGATTGCCCCACTTTCGCGCCGCTTTGCATCGCGGCATGAAAACCCACGGCTAACGGTTCGATCAACGCGCCTTCCATCGTGCTGACATGATCCGGCAATTTAAAGCAAAGCGCCGCTTTATGCGCCGCATATTCCTGAAACACCCCGTCGACCGGCGGCGTCGCGAAAAAGATAACGCCGGGGCATAAATTATACCGCCCGGTCATGCAGAATTCACATTTGCCGCAGGTTTTGCCCGGTTCAAGCGCGACTTTGTCCCCGGGTTTGAGGCGCGTTACATTTGCGCCGGTTTCAATTACTATGCCTCCGGG
>Ga0209628_10000651_pt1 | contig 21396 bp, 20 predicted proteins | sample TergutCu122P4_FD_187285 | JGI IMG/M metagenome (GOLD analysis project Ga0209628, IMG submission 187285) | Cubitermes ugandensis P4 segment gut microbial communities from Kakamega Forest, Kenya - Cu122 P4 (SPAdes) (version 2) | ecosystem: Host-associated > Arthropoda: Insects > Digestive system...
GTCCAGGCTGTTCTACCGTTTGGTGGTTGACTGGCGGCTGTGGCTATTATGTGGGCTTCTATGTCTTCTGTGATTTTTGGTTTTATTGGTGGTGTTTGTCGTTTTTTGCGGTGTATTGCTTTGTCTATTCCGTGGAGGGCGCATTGTTTGCGGAGTTTGTAGATGTTTTCGGGGTGTAGTTTGCATTTTTTGGCTGTTTGTTTGATGGTTAGGTGGTTTGGGTTGTTTTCGTTTAGGGTTAGTAGTATTTTTGCGTGTTGTTTGGTGAGTGGTTTTGTTGTTTTTGATTGTGTTATTTTTTCTAGTTTTGTTTGTTCTTGGGGTGTTAGTTTGATTGTGTATTTTTGGTTTTTCAATATCATCAAGCCTTGTTAGTTTTGATGACACTATTATAACATACTCTCATTTATTTCAAGCGTTTTAGGGTTAGCACCGTAGTAGTTAAGTGAACTATTTTTTTGTTGTTTTTTTATGTTATGCTGTTGCTGAAGTGAATTTGCGTTGTGGTTTTGTTTATATGTTTGTTGTAGAAAAGAGTGCTTAAATATGTGTTTGTTGTGTAAAAGTGCGTTGGTTGGGGTAGTAGTATAGCCAGGTATTACGATGGGCTCCAGAAGCAAGCCAGAATGGGTATGCTGACTTCCTTTTGGAAGAGTGACGAAGTTCTGGAGCTGTAGATACCCATTGGTCGTCGGTTCAAATCCGATCTGCCCCACCATCTTTTCGTTCTAATGTTTAAGAGCGGTAAGTAGTTATGTTTTGTAACTGTAATGATTTTTGTAAATGTTATAATGATAATGCGTGTTTAACATGTTACAATTATGTTTGGAGACTTCACTGCGGCAAAAACGAAGTCTTCCACAAGTATACTAAACAGAATCTCATCTCTTCAAAAAACTCAGCTTTAAGATAGTGTAATTATGCAAGATTGCATGAAGGCATAGATTATTTAACACCTGCAGAGATATACCTAAAACAGAAAGTCACAGGTGACCCCTATAGCATGAAGGTCAACTATGAAAGTATATACTTCCAGCAAAGTAAAGAAACGCAAATCAAAATAAACAAAGTAAAGTGTAGTGACAGGTTTTTTCTGTGTAGTTTATGTGGTTTTCAATATTTAGTATTTTCCGTTGGTGTAAACACTAAAGTTGAGGATTTTTCAGCATGATTAGATCATTGTTCAAGCCTGATAAGACACTGTTGTGTATGATTCTTCTGATGGTAATTGGGTATGTGCTTATTCATGATCTTTTGGGTGGTACTCTTTTTGCGCATTCTCATTGGGATAGTTATACTTTGCAGGCTTTGGCGTGGCTTCGTGGGGAGACTGGGCTTGGTCAGGATTATTCTTGGCTTGAATTAGCCATATTTAATGGTAATTGGTATGTTTCTTTTCCACCCGTACCTTCGGTGTTCATGTTGCCTTTTGCAATAGTGTTTGGTGAGGCAACTCCGAATAACTTGATTATAGCTGCGTATTCGGTGATAAGTGCGGTGATAGCGTATAGGTGTATGCGTGAAACAGGTGTGAGGGACATATATGCTGCGTTTTGGGCTGTTTTTGTTGTGTGTGGGTGTAATTTAATGTGGATGTCTACAAATGGTGGTGTTTGGTTTCAAGCGCAATCACTTAACATGTTGCTATGTCTTGCAACAGTACATTCAATGCTTAAAAATCGTAGGGCGCTTTCGTATATAACGTTAGCTTTGGCTGTTGGGTGTAGGCCGTTTTCTTTAGTGTTTTTTCCAGTTCTATTCATATATTACTTTATGAAAGACAAAAAAGCGCAGTCTGGTGAAAATCCGCTACGTCTTATGTTTAGGCAGTTTAAATATTTCATCGGTCCGGCTATAATAGGTGGGGCGTATATGGCGTATAATTATATTAGGTTTGGGAATCCGTTTGAGCTTGGACACAATTACCTTCCAGAGTTCATCAATTCTCCAAATGGACAATTTAACATTAGTTATTTACTGCCTAATCTTTATAACTTGTTTTTACGTCCGATAACGTTTGGTTGGAATGCTGGGCTCGAATATCCGATTTGGGATGGGTTTATGTTCTATATAGCTAACCCTATCTTTATTGTGTTGTTCATATATTTGGTAAGAGATGTGCTAAGGAAAGAAATAACTTTGGTCAAGGTTGTTATATGTGTGGCTATATTTGCTAATATATTGTTGCTTTGTGTTCATAAAACGCTTGGTGGTTGGCAGTTCGGTGCGCGTTACACTGTGGATATGATTCCCATGGCTTTTCTGTATCTGCTGCTCTCGAAAAAAGAGCGGCCGTCACGTGTTGAGCTTATGATTGGGGCTTTTGCTGTCATGTTCAATTTGTATGGTACACTTGCAATACCCATGTTTGTATAGTTAAAGCGGAAACGTTCGTTTCTCCGCGTTTTTTACTTTCTTGACGATAATGAAGGGATGAATATCGTTTTGTACTAGAATGTTAGTTAATGACTAATCTTCTAGCTTAAACGTTATAATAACGTGAGTTCTTTTTAAGAAGGAGGTTGTTTGGATATGTATTTGTTGAGTATAAGGTTGGTATTTTTTGAGTAAAAGTTATATGTTTGCATCCCTTCCCCCTACTGGGGATATGTATGCATGTTCATAAAAGAAGAAAAGACGTCTCAGACCGTTTAGCCAGAATAGAAGGCCACGTTCACGGCGTTAAAAACATGGTTGAAACAGAAAAATCCTGCCCAGACATACTACTACAATTAGCAGCTATACGCGCAGCATTAAATAAAGTATCAAAACTAATTTTAGAAGATCACATCGAATCTTGTTTAAAAGACGCAGCCACTTCAGGCGACACTGAACGATATACAGAGGAGCTTAAAGAGGCATTATCAAAACTTATCTAACTTGATGCTTATGTTGAACTATAACCGCGTAATACTTTTTGTTTTTACAATTTTAGGCCTAACAGGCTGGCTAACAGCCACATTTGAACTATTACCAACAACAGTAACATTTTGGCTACAATTCTCCTCAGCCATTTTAGCATTACTAACCATAGGCTACGGCGCCACATGCAGTCTTCGCGAACGCATCTTCAGCATGGACATGCTAGCAACCATAGCTATAATAGCCTCAATAATTAGCGGCGAATACTTCCCAGCCACCCTAGTCGCCTTTATGCTACTAGGCGGAGAAATGCTTGAAGATCACGCTCAACACAAAAGCACAAATGCCATACAAAAACTCATAGAAGAACAACCCCAAACAGCCACAGTACTAAGAAATGAACAAGAAATTCAAGTTAACCCCCAAGAAGTCAAAATTGGAGAAACAGTCATAGTAAAACCGGGAGCAAAAATCCCCGTAGATGGAATCATCCAAAAAGGACATGCAACCATCAACCAAGCATCAGTAACAGGAGAATCCGTGCCTGTAGAAAAAACAGAAGGCGCCACAGTCTATAGCGGAACCATAGTTCAACAGGGAGCCATATTTGTAGTTGCAACAGCAATTGGCGAAAAAAGCACGTATGGCAAAATAATATCAATGGTAAAAGAAGCTAAAGAAAAAAAGGCACCAATAGAAAGAGTAGTAGACAAATACGCAAAATACTTCACCCCAATTATTCTGGTACTTGGAATAATTGTTTTTGCATTAACCAAAGATATAATGCGCATGGCCTCAGTATTTATCATAGCCTGTCCATGTGCATTAATCCTCGCTACGCCAGCAGCTATTGTAACAAGTATGGGAAATGCGGCAAAAAAGGGAATTCTCATACGAAATGGAGAAACTTTGGAGAAAATGTCAAATGTCGATGTCTTAGTTTTGGATAAAACAGGAACCATAACTAAGGGGGAGTTAGAAGTTGTTGAAGTGCAAAGTTTTAATCCACAATATACGCCTGAGCAGGTTTTACAGTTTGCAGCTATAGCAGAGAAATTCTCAGAGCACCCTTTTGCTAAGGCTATACTAACAGCAGCGTCCAAAGCAGAGATTGACGTTTCACAACCAGACGACTTTGAGCAACATACAGGCTTAGGAGTACGCGTAAACATCAATAATACAGAGGTCATTGTGGGTAATACACGTTTAATGGAAAAATACGCCATTGAAACATCTCTGGAAACACAAAAGTACCTAACAGTTCAAGAAAGCTACACAACTATTTTTGTTGCAAAACAGCAATTGCTACTTGGCGCGATAAGCCTATCAGATCAACCTCGAGAAAACGTAAAAAACATATTAACGCAAGTCAAAAAAGCTGGCGTAAAACAAATTATCATGCTAACAGGGGATAACAAAAATGTGGCTAGCAAAGTTGCAACTGTCTGTGGAATTGAAGAGGCCATGTCTGAATTGTTACCTATTGACAAAGTAAATAAAATTAAAACCCTGAAAGATCAAGGATTAACAGTTGCCATGTTAGGAGACGGAGTTAATGATGCTCCAGCACTTGCTCAAGCAGACATTGGAGTGGCTATGGGACTATCAGGAACTGATGTAGCTATAGAAACTGCAGGAGCTGTCTTAGTGTCAGATAATTTATCAAAACTGCCCCAAATGTTAAAAATTGGAAAAACGACCATGAGCATAATTAAACAAAACATCACCTTTGCCCTAGCAGTAAACATTATTGGCATAGCATTATCCAGTCAAGGCTGGATATCACCTCTAGCAGCAGCAATAATTCACGAAAGCAACGCATTAATTGTCATGGCTAACTCACTTAGACTACTCAGAGTAAAATAAAAAGTAGAGTTACGCCTTTTTTGCTTCTTTAACAACTTCATCTATAAGGCGCAATATTTCCTTTCGCGCCTCACTAATAGTAAGAGGTAACTCACCAGACAAGGGGAGTTTGTTTTCTTTCTTTAAAACTTCAAACAGATGTGCTATACGAGGAGAACGAAGCCCAACTTTTCGAGTTAACTCAGTATTTGAAAAACATTCCTTAGGTGTACCTTCAGAAACCAAAACTCCTTTGTTTAAAATGTAAATTTTATTTGCAAATAGTGGCACAATATCAACATCATGCGTAGCTAACACTAAAGTAATACCTTTTTCCTTGTTAAGTTGAAGCAACAAATGCAAAATATCACTAGTAGCAATAGGATCAAGACTAGAAGTAGGCTCATCCATAATGATAACTTCAGGCTGCATAGCAAGAACACCTGCAAGCGCAACACGCTTCTTTTGACCCCCGCTAAGGAAATGTGGAGGTTTATCAGCAAAATCAGCCATGCCAACAGTTTGTAAAACATCCGCAACAATTTTTTTAACCTGATCTTGAGGCAATCCTAGATTTAATGGTCCAAAAGCAACATCCTGCTTTACTGTAGAAGCAAAAAGTTGGTCGTTAGGGTCTTGGAAAACAAAACCAACACGTTTACGTAATCCAAGCAAAGATTTTGCATCATATTTAAGGGGTTCATCATCAAAAAGAATGCGCCCATGAGTAGGTTTTAAAATACCATTTAAATGGTTAAGCAGAGTAGTTTTACCTGAGCCATTAGCACCTAACAAAGCAATACGTTCTGCTCTGTCAAAGTTAATTGTGACATTGTCTAATGCGAGTGTTCCATCAGAGTATTCATGTGTAAGGTTTTCTATTTTAAACAACATATGTTCAAAGACTCCATAGGTGAATGATGTTTAGTGCAATTAAGGCAAGCATTATATCCATAACTAAAATTCCTGCAAGTACGGCCTTACTTGGTTTAGGTTGATCGTCTAACACGTGAATGTTTCCATCATATCCTCGAGCGTTCATAGCAACAAATGTGCGCTCTCCTTGCTCCATGGTTCGTATAAAGAGATTAGCCGCAAGGAGAGCAGTTGAACGGATGCGTTCTAACCAGCCACGTTGTCCAAGTCGTAGTTTCTGGGCTATACTCATTTTAGAGGCAATTTCCATGAAAACAAATATGTATCTATAAATCAACAAAGCGAGTTCAACGAGTATTTTAGGGAAGTATAGTTTTCTCAGGCTTATGAATAGGTCTGTCATAGATGTTGTGAGTACTAAAAAGAACATAGCAGAAACTGCGCCAAGTACTCTAAAGAAAGTTGTTATAGCAATTATTATACCATTGTTGTAGATTGTCCAGGTAAACCACGGAAATGGAATTTCGGCAATGGCTGTGCCAGATCCAAAGAATAGGGCTATAAAGATACAGCTTAGTGCGGCAAATATCAGTGGATAAATTAGGAGATTAAAGTAGAATCGGGTAGGTATCTGTGCTACTGCAAGAATTAGTACTACGGCTATTATGAAAACGGTTATAGGAATAATTGGTGAAAACGAGATAGCACTTAAGATTAACATGGATATGGCGAAGAAAATTTTTGTTGTTGGACTTGTCTGTGCTAAGCTATTGGTGTGTGCATAGTTATCAATTTGTCCTGAAAGGTTACTATTGCCTTCATCATGGTTATGACGATGTTTATGTCTAGCATGCTTATGGGGCAAAGAGCGGTTTTTAGCTTGGTTACGTCGTGCACGTATAACTACATAGAGTATTATTGAAGCGCCGATTATTGCTTGCAGAGCAAACAGTGGTGTTTCAAATTTTTCAGGCAACTCTAAAACAGGATTAAACCATGGTTCATAACCGCCTTGGATGATTATATTTGCGGCAGCATCATCAGCACCTGTCATATTTGCAGAAATAAACACTAAGGGAGTTATGAAAAGGGTTAAAAGCACGATAATTAAGATTGCGTAATGCTTCTTTTTAATATGAAACTCTTTTTCTGCGATGTTAGTAATAGAGGAACGCATAATTTTTAAAGAGTTTAGAATTTGGCTTTTGTGTTTTACTAGAAAATCAAAGAGAAAAACTGCCAAGATTCCTTCAGCTATTGCTATAGGAATTTGAGTTACTGCAAAAACACTTAGAAACTGGAGAAATGCTTGTGTGAATCCTGTTGCAGGAAAAGCCAAAGCAAACTGTAGAGAGGTCATCATATAAGTGCAAAGATCGCTTAATGCTACAGCTAAGAACACCCTTGCCTGTAAGGGTACTTTTGCTTTTTTGCATAGTATCCATGTAAGGCAAGCAACTGTTGGCCCCACTATACCCATAGAGAAGACGTTAGCGCCTAAAGTTGTTATACCGCCATGGGCTAGCAGTGTTGCTTGAAAAATCAGGGCTAACATGGAAAGAACGGAGGCTATAGCAGGCCCAAAGAGTACAGCAACTAAACCAGAACCAGTGGGATGGCTACTGCTGCCGAAAAATGAGGGTAATTTTAGTGCGCTAACGACAAAAATGAAAGCGCCCATTAGTGCTAGGAGGGGTTTTGCTTCAGGGTTTTTTCTTGCTAGTTTAGTTAGTTGGTAAATGCCGATGGCTACAATTGGTATTGTAATTATCCACCAGATTTCCCACCATGGAGATGGCAAGAACCCTTCCATTATATGCACGTGATTTTTCTCCTTGTTTGCTAAGTCAAACAATAAAGATATAAACATTCGTTTAACATTAGTTAACTATAGGTTGAATAGAAAAACATGAAAAAACAGTCTCAAAACATGCTAATACGAGACAAAGGAGAATTTACAAAATTCCAAATCCTACTTGAAGTTATGAAAAACCAACCACACATTAAACAAAAAGACATAAGCGACACTATAGGAATCACAATACAAGCCATATCCAAATACTTCAAAAACCTAACCAAAGAAGGCCTCCTAGAAGCAGGATCTGAACGCGCAGACTACCGTGTAACCCAAAAAGGCATAACAAAACTTCGCGAAGAACTAAAAAATCTTGACACATACGTCAAATCCATAAAAAACGAGCTAAAAGTCGACCACGCCTGGATAGCCATAGCAACCCTCCCCGTAAAAATCGACGAACAAATAGGACTCATCACCAAAGGAGGCATCTTTTACACAGTATCCATAAACGACCCAAACATTGAAGCAACAGGATATGCAACAAACAACGCCAATCCAGGAGAAGACATCGGCCTAAAAGACTTAAAAGGCAAAATAAAACTAAAACAAGGCAAAATCCTAATAATCAAACTACCCAGCATCCGCCAAGGCGGCTCAAGAAACACCGACATACCAAAAATCAAAAACCTAATCAACGAATTCAAACCCGACCGCATAGGAGTAATGGGAGCCGTCGGCAGAGCAGTAATTAACAAACTAGAACTAAAAGCAGACATAGAATTCGGCATCAGCCACTCAGCCGTTATAGCAGCAACAAGAGGCTTAAACGTACTAGTACTAGTAGTCGGACGTATGGTAAACAAAATGATACAAGAAATAGACAACCAAAACATGCGATTCACAAACGACATTATATACGAAGTCAAAGACGCAAAACTTGCATAGAAATAATCACAAACTAAAAACACTATCAAGAAAACAAAACAAGACAACGCTACATTGTTATTACAATGATCTTCAATTTTACCAGGCTATAAAGCCATCACAGTAAACTTAATGGAATTAATGAACTGTGTTATGATGATAAGTATATTAACACAAATAAACTCAATTTAGATGGTGATGGTCAATGACTGAAACGGTACTTAACACAAAGACTTTACCTGAGGCTTTATCCAAGTTAATCAGGACTGAGAAAGTAAAAGTATGTGAAACTGATGGAGAAAATCGTCTCATACCAGTGCAGGAACCAATTGACTATATCCAACAGTTACGCGGTTCATTATCTGATTATCCTCAGATGGCGGTGGATAAATTCTTAGAGAGAAAACGCGCCACTAAAAATTTTGAAGAATAAACACGTTTTATACCTGACGTTTGTGTGTTAATTTTTTTACAGGATAATCAAACACAAGTTAACACGAAATCAAACAACTTAAAGAAATATTGCTCTAAAAAACAATATCTATCACGAAGAAACAGTTTGTTTAGGTCAAGTTTATATTTTATCCAATTAATTGGGTAATTATTATTGGTAGTGAGTTCAATGACTGAGACAACATATCACGAAAACAAAATTTACCTTCCTAAAAACGTAAGAGAGACCCTTAGGTTAGTTGATGGCGATGTGCTACACATAGAAGTTGTTGAAAGAGACACTGCCAAGTTAAGTGTTGTCCGCAGAAATGGCGCAACTAAAGGCGCTCTTGAGAAACTAGATAACCCCAAAGACATGGGAACAATCAAAGGTAAGTTATCAAGAGAGGAAATTTATGAAGATATTACTTGACACAAACATCCTAGTACATGCCTACAACAAATCATCACCTAATCAAAAACAAGCCTCCACTATCATAAAAAGTGCAATACAAGGCAAAATAGAAGCCTACCTCACATCTCAGGTGCTCTATGAATTATTTGCAGTGGTAACTAACCCAAAAAGAGTTGAAAAGCCCTTATCCACTAAGGAAGCCACTGATTTATGCCTTGACCTTTGGGAATGTAACGAAATCGAAAAGATAAACCAGTCAGAATTTGCTCCCCTTGAGGTTTTCAAGTTAGCACAATCTCTTAAACTGTGCAGAGCAGAGGTTTTTGATTGCAGTTTAGCAGTTACTGCAAAAGAAAACGATATCGATACGATCTACACTGAGAACGTTAATGACTTTAAGCATTACTTGTTTGTTAAAACTGTAAATCCCTTTGAATGAAAAAACTGTAATTTGACCATTAAAATTTTGTGCTATGCCTAAAAAACAGGAACTCAGGTTTTGCAGGTTTATTGTTTTGCGCGTATCATGTAGACGGCAAAAAGACGGCAAAACTCACTATTATGGTGACTATAACGATAATTATGAGGTATGTTGTGGCTTCGTTAAAGGGTATGTTCCAGTTTGGTGTTGTGCAGGGTTGTACTGTGATGATTTGGTGGAAAGCTGTGCCCCAGACGTTTGTGGCTTCTATGTAGAGTAGTGTTTCACCAGATTTTGTTAGGGTAGTTGTGGTTTTGTTTTTACCATGAAAGCATTAGTTGTTTTCATGGTTCTTCTATCATCAGCTTGCTGATGGTGTGGTCTACTATGAAAAAACGAGTTTTGCACGGTGTTTTTTCATGGCACTTCAATGGAAGTCTGCTTCATGAGCTTTGTATTGGAATTTGTGTTTGGTCTTGAAAGCCTAAGTTATCTTCAAGTATTGTGCTGTAGCCTGTGTAGTATTGGTCAATTTGTTCATTCAGGTGGTAATTGAACCTGTTCTTAAGGCATGGTTAATTCGAAGTTTTTAAGTAACTTACGGTTTAAAAAATACAACCACCAACAAACAACAAAAGGGGCAACTTTGACAATATATCACTTCAGACCTGACGTATGCTTGGGAAGTTTAGAAACTCTTATATTTGAAATTATGCACATTTGCAGTTTGGTGATGAGGCTCACCTTTAACCGCCTTTGTCTCTTTGCATAGGCTGATAGCTTCTACTATACATCAAAAGGAAGAAACATTGACGTTGGTAGAAAAAAGACGGTTAAACAATCTCGCATTAAAAAAAGCAGAAAAAAATCTTTGGTTCTTTTTTGAAAGAGTTAACATAAAAAGTTTAATCGCTCGCAAATCTTTTTGGTTAACATTGTTATTGACAATTACCTGCGGCGTAATTATTGGCGTTATGTCGTGGCTCTTTCTAAACTCATTATCAATCGTTGGCTATTTTCAAGAACACTACGCTTTCACCATCTGTCTTATCCCTCTCGCAGGCTTACTCACAGCGGTTATATACACAAAGTTTGGTAAAGGTGCACATAGAGGGAATAATTTAATTATAGAGAGCGTAAATGAAAAAGCCGATGTCCCCCTACGTATGGCTTTTTTAGCTTTCTTTTTCACCATACTCACACATTTTAGCGGAGGATCAGCCGGTCGTGAAGGAACCGCTGTTCAAATGGGTGGAAGCATAACTAACAAGGTGACAAAGCGTTTTCACCTTACTGACAAACATAGAGAATTATTAATATTATCAGGCATTAGTGCCGGTTTTGGTTCTGTATTCGGAACGCCCTTAGCAGGCGTTTTTTTCGGTATGGAAGTGTGCTATGTAGGAAAACTTCGCTACGACGCATTATTACATTGCATGTTATCCTCGTTTATTGCAAGCACAGTTACCTATATTTTAGGCGTGAGTCATGACTCTCATATTATAAATGTCATACCTGCCGTAACGCCGCAGTTTATTGGAATTATTTTGTTTGCCGCAGTTATTTTTGGTATAACAGGAAAACTATTTGCTATAACTATCCACAAACTCAAAGGTTTGTATGGAAAAATATTTGTTAATTACCTCTTACGAGCACTAGTTTCTTCCTGTATTGTGCTTTTTGCTTTTCTTGTCTTAAATGGTGTTAGATATACAGGACTAAGTACTTGGTTAATTGATGCAGGATTTAATGGAACTGTTCAGCCTTATGATCCGATTATGAAATTTGGTTTTACTAGTTTGACTTTAGGTGCTGGTTTTCAAGGGGGTGAAGTGACACCGTTATTTGATATCGGTGCATCGTTAGGTGGTTGGATTGGACAAATAAGTGGTGTGGAGCCGTCATTGTTGGCGGCTTTAGGTCTTATCGCTGTTTTTGGATGTGCTACAAATACGCCTATAACAACAGTTATTCTTGGCGTTGAATTGTTTGGGGTACAAGCTTTACCTTATTATGTAATTGTAACTGTTATAAGCTATTATGTGTCGGGACATAGCAGTATTTATTCCTCACAGATAGTTATAACTTCAAAAAAACTGTTATCAAAAGAGCATGTAGGACTACGATTAGATGCGCTTCCAAAAAGAAGAGGGAATGTACTGCGTAAGCTCTTCTATAAGGAAAAGAAAACATGACCCTTTGTTACTTTACTGGTGTTGTGTTCCAAAAAATATTTGTGATATTGATGATATGTTTAAAGCGTAAAGTTAGAAAAAATTGTGATTGTGTAATATTATAGCAAGTTGAAATTACATTGATAGCGTTGTTCTTACTTGTTTGACGTTTTAAAGGGGTTTTTTCCATAATGCTCTTATCAATTGACTTCTATTGTATATGGAAAAACTATCGATGTCTACGAACAATGCTATAAACGGACAACAAATGGTGTGGTTTTTACTATGTCGTACTTTTGTCACGTCTGGGTACTTGTAAATACACTATTAATGTAACAATGGTAATTTTACGTCTTAATCATAGAATGGGTGTTAACAATGCTTAGCTTATATGAAGAAAACATTTTTTTCAATAATACTCTATTTAGCAAATCAAAAAGAAGGGCAACTCAATTATATAAAGTTGTTAACAACAAGAAACCGATAAAATGTCCACAGTAGATAAACAGGAACAAAAAAATCGTTTCTGCTTCATTGGTTTTCTTTTTTGTAATCTGGTCATTTGTGGCAGAATGTGTTGTAATTATTTGATGTTTTGCATTTCTTCTCTGAATGTTTCTTCTAGTTTCTTTTTGTCTATGCCTATTTCTTCTGCTAAGCGTTTTGTTTGTTTTAGGTAAGTGCGAAAGAGGCTTTGTAGAATGTCAGTTTTTTCTCCTTCGGTTAGTTCTTCTTCAGCGAGAAGTAGGGCAAACCAGCGTCCAATTGTTGTTAATTGATATGCTTTTATCCAAGTGATCCTGTGGTCTTTTTCGTTTTTTTCCATACGCTCGTTGAGAACACCTAGGGATGTTAGGGTTTTTAGGTTTTCTATTACAGTTTTGTTTGAATAGTTTAGTTTTGCTACAAGGTCTTTTTGGTACAGACTTTTGCCTATACCTTGTTTTAAACTATAACGTAGGATGTCTACACCGCCTTTTGAGCCAAAGATAGCTGAGAGAATTTTGTCTTTCTTTTCATTAGGAAGAAATATTACATAAGGACGTAAATGTTCAGACATATGAATCCCTTTTACAGGATTAAGACACAGTTTTGTTTTTAAGAGTTGTCTTTTTAATTCCCAAAAAAGCAATAGTACACATACAACTTTCTTAAACCATGTAAGACTCTCCCAAAGCTAAAGAGGAGTACAAACACAACAGGTTATTACAAAGTTACACTCAGAAAAAATCAAGCCAACAACAAAAGCTGTTTAATCTTTCTTTTCCATAAATTTAGCTAATGCAACGATGAAACGTTCTATTCGTTCACGGGTTCTACCAAAATCAAGTATAGACGTTATCGTTGTAACAGGCGTTTCACCAGAAATTAACATACGAGTAGTATTACCATCAACAGAAACCAAGGCAATTTTCATGGTTGAAGGATAAGACATGAAAGCACCTTTTGTTTTAATTAACAAATGATACGCATCATCATCAGATTCTTGGATTGCCCACTCCAATTGCGCAATCACTTTAGGAATAGCCTCCCAAATCTGTCTTAAAGAATAATCAACCTCAACATGCTCTGTCTCTTCACGTGTATACGCCATAACTCTTCACATAAGAAATAAAACCCCTTGTACTTAACTTTTCAGCACCACACAACTACTTTACACACTTGACAACAGAATAATGAAGATAAAAAAAAAAGTGGTATAAAGTGTTAACCAAACTTCACTTGATATCTCCCTCAACCTCTTTTTTGTTATTTTTTAACATTCTTGCGTAATGAGTAGAATTTGAACCCACGTTTCATGGCTATATAACTATAACCTTTAGTTTATCCTTCTTTCTTTTTTTGAGGTAGAAAAATAAACTTGTAGTAATAATTCCGACAATTAAAGTTGTTATGATTGATGGGTTAGGTCTAGTAACTGAGCCATAACCAATTGGTACATACTGTTCATTTAAAGTGAGGTACTCTGTTGAGCGTGTTCCATATGCATCATCTGCTGGCATACCAATAATGAGTCCCCCGATTACATACACTATATCATCGAAAACTACAACTCCAAACCAATCTCGATTTGTAGACATACTCTTAGCAGTTGACCATTTGTCATTTTTATAATCATAAACAGAAGTAAATGGTTGTTGTGTATTATCTGCTAACCATCTCACGCCTATAGCATAAATTCTTTGAGGCGCATAATGACCAGTTGTTGCACACAAGACCGTGCCTGTTATATCCATAGTTTCTTTTTTTTGTTCATCCCACGTATCAGTTTTTGGGTCATAAATCATAGTTTTCTGATAACTGGAATATGGATGGAGAAATCTAAAATATGCAAATTTACAAAAAACGATTATTTTACCATTCACTAAACACGAACTATAACTATATACTGTCCACTTTTCAGGATCTTCAGTTATCCCTGTTCTATTAGTCCATACATCAGTAACTGGATTATACATAAACAGGTCGAGGCCTGCTAACACAAAAATATTCCCATCTATAACATGTGCTTGTAAGCCCGACCCATTAATTGGCAAAGACACTTTAGTGTTCCAACTATCCGTAACTATATCGTAAACCTCATTCGCACTTGTACCCGCATACCCTTGGTCAGAAGTACCAGTAACGCCACCGATACAGTAAATTTTTCCTTCATAAGCCGCGATTGCAAAACTATGTCTTGGCGTAGGCATAGGCTTCAAAGTAGTCCATGTATCAGTTTTTGGATCATACCGTTCATTAGTTCCCACAGAACCATCATCTGCTTGACCGCCAATAGCGTAAATTTTTCCATCAACAGCAACAACCCCCAAACTAGCTCTTGCCTGAGACATAGGTGTTTTTGTACTCCAAGAATCATCAGTTAAATCTGAGGCAGAAACAGGATTAAATGCTACGGTGATTGAGCTAGTTATGAAAAAGAAAAGCAGAGCGAAGGAAATAACTTTGTTCATGCTTAGCATACATACTTTTTGATTTTTTATTAATAAAAAGGTTTTTACCAATACAGATTTTGAAAGCGAAAAATAGTTTGAGCTAATTTTTGGTTTGATTTTTGTGGGCATGTTTAGAGGAATATTAAAGGTTTTTTGTAGATTAGTTAATGATTCAGTTTTATAGTTGGAGTGTTAGTGTGGTGCAAAATCGCATTTAATTGCTTCTGTTGGACAAGATAAAATACAAGGTGTCTGGTTTTTTTCTGGCTTGCATTCAGCACATATGTATTTTATTTTGTTACAGTATTCTTTTTTGATTACTGCTATTGGTTTGTCTTCTAAGTCAATAAATTCCATTTCTATTTGTAGAGCGTTTTTTGGGCATTGTTTGACACATTTTTCGCATCCGACGCATTTGTCAGAGTCAATGATAACATAGTATGCACCTGAACCGTCAGTGTAACCGTAGTAAGTGATCATTTTATCATCTTTTTTTATCTATGGGTTTTGTGATTTGTCATATAGGGCTTTTGCGAAAATTCCTGCGCCTAATGCTCCGGCAATCATAGGGTCTAATTCGTTTTCACGCCAGTTAGGTGTTGGGAGGCATTTGATTCCTAGTTCGGTTTCAATTCGGCTTACTATGCCTATGTTTTTTGATTGTCCTCCGGTAATTACAAGGGCAGGTTCTAGTCCAACTCTTTTTATTAGGTTGCTCATGCGTATTGCCATGGCTTTGGTGTATGCTGCGAGTACTTGTTCTTTCGACCAGCCTTTGCGTAGAAGGCCAACGGCTTCTGTTTTTGCAAAAGCTACGCATGTGCAGCTTACTGATGGGGGTTCTTCTTTTATTTTTAGGCTCATTTTGCCTATTTCTTCTATTGGGATTTTAAGCAGGTCCGCGAATACTTCCATGCCTCTGCCTGTGCCGGCTGCGCATTTGTCATTCATTAGAAAAGAAGTTACTCGTCCGGTGTCATCGCATCGTATGGCTTTTATGTCTTGTCCACCAACGTCAAGTACTGTGTGTACTTGTGGTCCCCAGATATAGTTAGCGCCTTTTGCGTGGCAGGCAATTTCTGTTAGAGTTTTATTTGCTATAGAAATGTTTACTCTGCCATAACCAGTTCCAACAACATATTTTATGTCGGATTGTTTAATGCCTGTGTCTTTAAGGGCCCAATTAAGGGCTTTAGCTGCGCTTTCAGGACTGTTTGAACCCGTACGAGTTATACCCCATGAATATATTTCGCCATTAACAAGAACAGCTGCTTTAGAGCCAACAGAACCTACATCTATACCGGCAGTAACTATATCGTTACTTGTCCAAGACTTACCTGGCATAACACGATGATATTCTTGCCAACGCCAAAAAGCATTATTTTGCTCAGCCATTTTATCCACCTTATGTTCTTCCTTTGGCTATGCCAATTAATGCGGCGCCTAATGCTCCAGCATATTCGGGAAACTCTGGAACTGTTATATCGATACCTAATTTGCGTTTTAGTGAAGTTACAAAACCTATGTCTTTGGCTACGCCACCGACTAGTACTATTTCAGGGTTTATACCTAAACGGTGAACCATTGAGGATACACGATCAGCCATAGCGTCATAAACAGCACGAGCTATTTCATGTTTAGGCTCTTGTTTATGTATTAGTGAGACAACATCGGATTCGCCAAATATAACACATGCGGCATTAATGGAGCTTGCTCGTTCTGCTTTAAGGGATAATGTACCCATGTCTTCCATTTTTATTTCTAAAGCGCGTGCCATAGCTTCTATAAATGTGCCTGCTCCAGCTGCGCAGCGTTCGTTGACTACAAAATCTGTCATGATGCCTCGTTCGTCGCATTTTACAGCTCTGGCTTCTTCTGCGCCTACATCTATAATTGTTTGTGCTTTTGGAAAAAGAGTTGTTGCGGCTTTTGCGTCTGCACTCATCATACTTACAGTAACAGCATTGGAGGGAGCTAATTCAACATTTGAACCAGTAGCAACAAGAGTAGTTATGTTTGTTTGTGTGAGTTTTGAAGTTTTTAAAACTTGCTCTATAACATTTTGAATTGCCTGTGCAGGGTCAAATCCGGCAAACTCTTGAACTCTTGCCAACACTTCATTATTATTAGTATTTAGCATTACAGCTTTAACGCTTTGTGTTCCTATGTCTAAGCCAATAGTTACCATAAATAGTCACTTTAAATGTCTATTTGGGCATTTAGCATTTCAAGGAAAGCTTCAATACGAGTTTTTAGTTGTCCTGCATCTTCTCGAGTGTAGTCAGTATCAAGATAGTAAACTGGAATTTTCACTTTATCCAAAGCACGTTTAATTTTTGTGTGTTCCATAGCATACAACATACAGCCTCTAACTACACAGTAAATGACCCCTTGCACATTGTTTTCTTTAACTTTGTTTAATATCCAATTTACACGGTCCTCGTTACCATCTTTGCTAGTAAAACATGGACATGTGGAAGCCATAAGGTAGCGTTCACCAATTGCGTTAAACATGTCATCCATAGTCCACTCGTCAATACCTACAGGATCATAGAGTAAACGTTCACTTGAACATAATTCATCAGCAACTAAAACGCCCTTAGGGGTACTTTCCTCTATAAGACTTGGTAATTTCCAGTTATCAGGCCAAAATATTGGGGTTCCAGTGAGCATAACTCTAGGCGTATCAGATGGACAAACAAAGTCTTTGTCTTGCACACGGCGTTCTAACTCGTTACAGAGAGTCTCAGTTTTTTCTGTCCACCTGTCAATGTCATCCCACATGTATACCTGATTAACAAGCATAGCATCTCTACCAGAAATTACAGAATTATCTTTACGTAGATTTTGTAAACGTCGAAATACTCGTGTAGCTTTTTGTGTTTTCAATATTGCAGCTTTAAGGTTTTTTGAAGTAATTTTATTACCAGTTAATTTTTCAAGATTATTTTTAATCTGTTTTATTTCAGCAGTCCAAAACTTTAAAGACTGTGGAGAGTCTTTAACACGAGGAGTAGACATGCCCCAAATCTGTTTATAGTCACCTAAAATTTCACTAAGCTTAGTCATTCCATCGCAAGTTAACACTGCAATTATAACATCACTTAACTCAATAAAAGGTGAGAAATCTATCATTTTAGCACCAATTGTTGAACGAATAATAGGACAAACTTCAACGGGTACAACCCGATCACCAAGCTTTGATGTATCATACCAACCTGAATTTATTCTAACAGGAATAGCACCAGATGCCAAAATTAACTCTACAGGCGCAAAAAGACAGTTATAGCCAACAATTTTTTTGCCTTCCGCTTTAGCTTGCTTAAGCTCTTCTGCACGCTTACCAAATAAATTGGCGATTTCATCAAAATATTCCATCTCTTTTGGACGGTTAGGCGTTGTTTTCTTCATACGTTCAATTGTTTGTACAATAATGTTTTCAGACGCAGCTTTAATGCTGTTTTTTAATTCATTGATTTCTTTCTGGCTTGTTTCAGGCATGATTTTAGGTTCAACAGGCTTGTTTTTCATTTTTCTTTTCCTTCCTTTTAAACAAGGGATAGAATAGAGCTAATTAACGTGATTACTCCTAGCAGGATAATTATTATAGCACCTGCGTATGCTATATAGTTTCGCAGTAAAGGTGCTTTACTTAAAAGCCAACCCGTAACCCCACCAATTAGTAACATAGGTGAAATAGTAGTGCCAAGTCCAAATAAAACCGCTATGGTTACACTACCAATGGGGTTAGCAAGAAGAACAGAAGAAATCAAAAGGGTAATTAGAGGTGGGCAGAAAATAAGACCTCTACTTAAACCTAAAGTAAAGGCACCCATATCAAATCTGTTCGTTAGCCATTTTGGATTAAGTAACGACTGGTTACAGTCACAAGAAGTCTTTCTGCTCTTGTATAGTAAGCTTATGCCGATTAGTATAGTAACTATGCTGAGAACTATAACAGAGTAGTTCTGTAACATATTAAGTGTTGTTTCGTCAGCAAAAAAACGTACTAAACCACCGAAAGCACCAATTAAAACACCAATTATAGCATATGAAACTATTCTGCCTAGATTGAAAATTAGTGTTATACTTATACTTCTGCGAAAGTTTGCACCTACACTGGCTATATAACCTGCAATATATGGTAGACATGATACTGTACAAGTTCCTAAACCAAAAAGGAAGCCTATAGCTAAAGAGTTCAAATATGGATTAGCAAATAACTCAAGTACCAGCGACATGTCTAAACTCCAGGATAGTTAATCAAAAATATTAGTTGAAAGAATTTAAAGGTTAATGTAAAAAACAGTTTTGTAAATTAACGGTCAGTTAACTTGCACAGGTAACATGGTAGCAATTGATTGTTAATTTAATTGTTAATCAGTGAAAAGCTAGTTTTTAGCGTTGGGCTACTATCATTGCGTGTGCTTTATCGTATGGTTCAAGGTCAACTATTTCTTTAACGTTAAAGCCTCTGTTGCGTAAAATGTTGGCTTCTTGTTTGTAGACGGTTTCAGGAGATAATGTTACATCGATGCTTTGGGATTTGCATGCTAGCATAACCCATCCTGATGGTTTTAATAGTACGTCGGCGTTGTCTGCTAAAAGTTTTGCCTGTTCAGGTTGTGCAACATCGCAGTATATGACATCGACTTTTCCAGGTATGAACATTGCATATTTTTCGGGTTTGCGTGCGTCTTCAAGGAAAGGAGACATGTTAGATCTGTAAGCGGCTACGTTATTTACGAGGTCGCGTAGGGAACGGGAAGCGAATTCTATACAGTAAATATGTCCTGTTTCACCTATTATATCTGAAATGTGACTAGGAGATGTCCCTGAAGCAGCACCTAAATAGAGAATTTGTGTACCTGTTTCTATGGGTACGTTTTGCAGGCCTTTAATTATACCGCCTGCGAGTTTGCTACGAAAAGCATCCCAAATACGGTACTCCACGTTTTTAACATGAATTAAACGTTCACCATAAACAGTTAAACCAGGTGTTAAATTACGGGTAGCAAGGCGTTGAGCACCGCCTTCTAGCATGGCTTGATAAATTTCTTTAAATGTAGGATGTGGACGAATTCTAATTTGCACTTTACTCGTTTCTCCGTTTCTCACCAGAGCCACGGAATTTACCGCTACCACCATCACCACTGCTTCCAAAGAACTTATTGTTATTAGGCCGTCTGTCTCTACCACCACTGCGGTTTCGGTTTTTACCCTTATCAAAACCTCGACCACCACCACCGCCACCTCTACGTTGATCTCCTCTGCCGCCTCGTCTATCTCCACCGCTACCGCTACCGTTGTTAAATCGGTCTCGTCGGTCACGGTTGAAGCGTTGTTCACGGTCTCTGCGTTCTTCTTTTGGTTTAGGCTCTTTAGGTGGTGGAGCGTCTTTGTATTTTTCGTTAATTTCTGCTACGCGTTTATTAATTTCCTCTTTTAACCTCTCACCTATAAAGTTCCCGCCAAAGGCGTCTGCTCTTGCAGCTATGGAAAGTTTACCAGCTATGACACGGGCAATTTTTCCTCTTTGCCACCGTTTTGCATCATGTAAAATGGTATGCTGGAAAATTAATCCGTGTTTAGGAGGTCTTGCACCGGTTTTTAAAGAACGGAAAAGCGCTTTTTCAGCACCTAAAACTTGAATGGTACTTGCAGGTCGCATTGCTAAATTTTGTAGACTACCGGCCATAGCGATAAGTCGTGCACCTAATAGTGCACCGGCTACGGCGCGAACGTTTGGAGCTAATTCTTCCATGGTGTTGTCGACATAGTTTTCCATGTTTTTACGTAACATGTAAAAATTAAGTACGTCACGGCTAAGGTTTTGAATTTGCTGTAAATCATTCTCTGAAATGTTAGCTCCCATAGAAGACTGTGCCGTCTTTGCCACAAGCTCAGAACGCTCTTTTGGCAACCCTTCAGCTACTATGGCATCGAAGGTATAGTTTTCTCTATAACCCAAATTAAGAACAAGCCTAGAATAAGTTTCATGTTTCTCTATTAAGCGATCCATTTCAGGAAAATAAATACCATACCATTCTCGCAGTCTGCTCATAAACAAGTTTACAGTTCTATCTAAATCGTCAAGTGTTTGAATTGCCTGAGCAACAATTAAGTCACGCCTCTCAGAAGCACCCTTAATACGCATTTTAGCCAATTCCATACTAACATTACGAGACCAAAGAGCAATATCCTGCTCATTTTTAGCAAAACCCACAGTTAGAGCCACTTGACTCATTTTACCCCAAAAACCCTCAGCCTCAACCTGAGAAGCAACCTCTACCTTTAGACCAGTTCTCTTTTGAGCATCATCTGCAAGATTAACGTTTTCAAACACAAAAACATCATAACTAACACTGCTAAGCAGAGATACTAAAGATAAAATTTCATCAGAAAGTTTACCAGACTCAATTTTAAGCAAACTCTCCGCTGCAACCTGAGGCTTTTTAGGAAACAAAACTTTTTCCACTAAACTGCCCTGCGCATCAAAAGCGACAACACCAAACGGATAATGAATTATAAATGCCTTCATATTTTAGCCTCATTATAAGTTACATATTGACGTAGCTAAGACTTAATATAGTTTTGTAGCTAAAATAAAAATATCACCTCTTAAAACTATTACACTACAAAAAACATACAAAAATATTGAAAGTAACAAATGTAAACTGACAAGTGATTAACTCATCATTATAAACTGTAGA
>Ga0209628_10000652_pt1 | contig 21389 bp, 13 predicted proteins | sample TergutCu122P4_FD_187285 | JGI IMG/M metagenome (GOLD analysis project Ga0209628, IMG submission 187285) | Cubitermes ugandensis P4 segment gut microbial communities from Kakamega Forest, Kenya - Cu122 P4 (SPAdes) (version 2) | ecosystem: Host-associated > Arthropoda: Insects > Digestive system...
ACATCTGGAAATATCTGTCAAATTTGAACCTCACTTTCTCGGCCACAAAAACAGTTGTAAGTATTTGATACAAAAGCAGTTAGCTTCATTTTACTAAAAAACCACCCACAGATTTTGGTGAGGAGGCGAGATTTTGTTAGCGACGGTAGCTCTGCCCCGTGCGGAAGCGGGGTAAACTCAACACATAACCCCACGCGGGGCAAGCCCCGCCGCTAACGATACAAAACGCATCAATGCTTAAAAATAAAGTTAAACGTCCAGTACAATCTCGGAATGAAGAAGGCGATGATACAAAGAAGCAGGCCGATTTTTGCGATTTGAGTTCTGTTTGTTTCCAAGCCTCGACATCCAAAAAACATTCCTGCAACAAAAACAATTTCGAACAGTCGATATCCAAAGAAGAGCAAGCTTCTATAAAACATGAGCAACTTGTCAGCAGAGGAACCGACAATCGAGCTTCCTCCTTCTATTTGTATCATATATCTTAGCAGTAGTTCGAACCATATCGTCACCAGCATTAGCACGAGACAAATAATACCGCACACCAAAGGTACCATGCCTGCCATTGGTTTGGTGGAAATGACAGAGCTTGGGAACAATCCCGGAATCTGCTCCGCAATTCCTTTGTGTCCGGTGTCCGTTTCCAATAGCGTGTTGGGCGTAATGATTCCCTGTAGCACCAACGCCTGGAGTTGTTGTTTGTCGTACGGGCCTCGTTTTCTGCCGCCTGCGTCCGTGTAAAAAAAGTTTGCCATAGTTTTCGTGCACAAAAGAAAGTGGGTGTGTAACGGCAAGAACGGCAAGCGGCGATTGTCCACCTAAAGAGGAGGGAAACGCCAGTGTACCCATGCAACGTTTCACCCCATACCACTGAGACGTGCGCACAAACAGCGCACAATACAGACGATCTTAGGGATCGTCCGTACAGAAATTTTGCAAGTCAAAGCCATGACGATCCCCCCATATCGAGAGGATACGCATGTTGCTTTGATATTTCCAACGTCTCCGACCGGCAATTCCGGGTGGTATTCGGATAAGTGAGGGTACAAACCTGCGAACTGTACCAAACTGTAAAAAGACGGCAACAATCCGTCGCCATCGTCGGGAATTGTAGCCCGGCGAAAACAACGGTGCAAGATAGGGCGAAAAAAATCTTTCCGTTAGCGACGGCGGACCCTGCCCCGTGCGGGAGCGGGGTAAACACAACACGCAACCCAAACGCGGGGCAGAGCCGCCGCCGCTAACGAAAACCATCTATACCGAAAACGAGGGCAAATTGTCATTTTACGCGATGAGAAAAGCGTCTTGTTGGTATTGTTTTCCGCGCCGTTTGTTGTAGAATACGGCGTGTAGAGACGGTTTTTATCAACTCATTATTCTCATTCATCATGCACGCAACAATCAAACAATGTCTTGACAGCGGTCCGATTCTTTTGGACGGCGGCTGGGGAACGGAACTTCAGCAGCGAGGTTTGGCGGTCGGATACCACCCGGACCTGTGGAATCTCTCGCTGCCGGAAAAGGTTGAAGAAGTCGCCCGCTCCTACGTCGAAGCCGGAAGTCAAATTATCCTGACCAACACGTTTGGTTCAACTCGTTTCACACTTGCCCGACACGGATTTCAAGACAAGGTCGCTGAAATCAACCGGGTCGGTGTACAAATTTCAAGGAAAGCCGCCGTCGGTCGTGCGAAGGTGTTTGCGTCGATTGGTCCGACCGGCATGATGTTGATGTCCGGAAATACCACCCCGGAAGAAATGGAAAATGCGTTTCGTGAACAAGCGACCGCTCTTGCCGGAGCAGAGCCGGACGGAATCGTGATCGAAACGATGAGCGACCCGGAAGAGACCGTGCTTGCCGTCAAGGCTGCAAAGTCCACTGGCCTGCCAGTCGTCGCTTGTTTGGTGTTCGATTCCGGTAAGAATAAAGACCGCACCATGATGGGCACGACGCCGGAACAAGCGGTGGAGCGTTTGACCGACGCCGGAGCGGACGTCATCGGTGCCAACTGCGGACAAGGGGTGGACGGTTTCATCCCCATCTGTGAGCGGATGCGAAAAGTAACCGACCTGCCGCTTTGGATGAAAGCGAACGCCGGACTGCCGGAGTTCGTCGATGGTAAAGCGATTTACAAACAGACGCCGGAGCAGTTCGCAACGAAAATCGTCGAACTGGTGCAAGCCGGAGCAAATTTCGTCGGCGGATGCTGTGGAACCACCCCGGTATTCATCGCAGCGGTCAGAAAAGAGTTGGCTCAACATGGCCCATTACGCAAAATGTAAACGGATTGGATGAACAGTCGCAAAGCACCTGCGTTCCCGATTCGTTCATCCTCCCTGAAACGTTCTTCGACGTTGCTCACGCTCCCGGCAGCCATCGGCCTCTTGTAAAATACGGCGTAATTTGCGTTGTGTCTTCCGCTTTTTTGCAAAAAATCTCTCATTTTGCTCTGGATTCATTCGGAAAAATTTCGTAGACTTCGCCCTGTTTCTCTCGAAAATCTTTTTCGAAAAGAGGTTGAAATGTCCGCCAGAGCACGATGGAAATACCGACAAGCCCAAAAACACGGCCTTAAACCACAGATTCCTGATGGGGCCGACGAGGATTCCTTCGTCGACTTTCAAGAAATCGAAGTCGAACAAACTTCCCGGAACGATTCCACAGCGGCTCCGAAAAATAAAGGAGGGATTTTTTCGGTTTTCGCAGCAATTTTCCGCTTTGTTCGGCGAATCATCGTTTCAATTTTTACGAAAGCTAAAAATATCCAGCAGTCGTACTTGGAGTCCATTACCGCCGAAGGTCCGAAAGAACAAAAAATTACGGTGTTTTCGCAGAATCGGGAGTTGAATCGAGAGAAAAATTTGCCGTCCGAAGACCCGTTGCTGGAACAGCAGATCGAAGCGACAAGCCGTCAATTGACCGAATTGTCCCGAAGTCCGTCCCCGGAACTGTTGAAACAGGAACACGAAAAGGCCGGGGAGGAAGAATTTTTCAACGAAGATGATTTCGATGAGGCCGTGCGCAGGGCGAGGTGGAAACTCGTTACGGCGGCGGCGTTGGTCTGTTTCTGTCTCGGCGGTGTTATTGCGTATCAATTTGTTTCCGTTCGTGGTGCGAAAGAACATTCCGTCGCATCCCAAGAGAATCCCGGTGAAAAGAAAGAACCTGTGTTTGAAAAAGACGATGACTTTTTCTCCTCCAAAACGACGGTACAATTGGCGACGCAGAATCCACCGGTTGCTCACAGATATTCAACGCCGGAAATTGAGGAGGAACCCGATTTTGCGGCTATGAGCGTTTCGCCTGTCGACCCGCTTGATACAACGTTCGGTGAAAATCCGGAAGAATCGGCAACCGCTTGGGATTTACCGAGTGTCGATCTTGATCTTATGAACAATAACGAAGATGTTCTCACAGAACAACCGAAACCATCGATGTTACCGTCCAGCCTTTCGCTCGCGTCGTCTCAACCGGTTCAAGCGGAGCTGCCACGGACATTACAGGGAGAAACGCAAGGAGCCTTGATTACGATTTCCGATTCGCCGGTTGCCGGTTTACCGCTTCCGCAAACACCGGCACTTGCAAAGCGGACAGCACCGGCGGCTCCGTTTGCAAGTCAGTACCAGGAAAACGACGAAGCGTCGAGCAATCTTGATGCGTCTGATAATGAACCACTTGCTCTGAAGTTGGCCGTACCGAATCAGCGTTATCAGAACGCTGTTGCAATTCAGACACCGTCAAGCGAGACACGACGGGCATTGCCGTTCGGACAAACACCGGCACCGGTCGAAACGAAAACGCTTGCCGTACAGAACGAAAACCGACAATACACCATTCAGGATGGCGACAATCTCTTTAACATTGCCAAGCGGGAACTCGGCGACGTAACCCGTTGGCGGGAAATTTACCGACTCAATCGGGACACCATCGGCGACAACGCCGGATACCTCACGCCGGGAACCGTGATTTCCATACCGGAATGAAACAGAGCACACCGCTCCGTTTCCGCTTTTTCATTTTTCCTGCAATCGTGCTTATGATTGCAACTCTGCGAGGAGATCGTCCTCAAAAACGTTGTCCCAGAAATCGCTTCTTTTCCCGGCAAAATCGAACCACTCGTCGGCGAACAACTCGTCGTCCGCAAAAATCACGTCCGCGACTTCATTGCTTTTTTGTCCGAAATTTTGCGATTGGTCCAAATCAAGCATCTGCCGCAAGCACGTCGCTTTCGCCGTCTCTTCCGGCAGGACGCTTTCGATGTACGCAACGATTTCGGTTGCGGTTTTTCGCGTGGAACTGCTTGTCACGAGCAAGTGCGTCAAATCGTCGCCGTCATAGTTGTAAAGATATCGCAACAACAAATTCGCGTCGATGGCGTTGACCTCTCCGTCGCCGTCGATGTCGAACAACATGAAGTTTTCTTCGATATAGGCGACGATTTCTTCTGGAGATTGCGTCGTCAGCAGGTGAGTCAAATTCGTACCGCTATATTTGAAGAGATAGCGCAACAACAAATTCACGTCGGCGGCACCAAAGTTGCCGGTGCCAGTGATGTCCAGCGTTGCCGTCGCGACAGTCGTGAACGCAAACGTCAACTCTCCGGAAGTGACGCCGGTTCTTTCGCAAATCGTTCGGAACAGGAGGGTGTGTGAGCCTGGGGCAAAGCCGTCGAGTTGTGCGCTGACATTGACATTCGTTGTTCCCCCGTAAGCCGTGTCCAACGTCATCCAAACTCCGCCGTCGAGTTTGTACTGCAACTTGTCCACCGTGTTGAGTGTGATGTCGCGTTTCGGACTGCTGCTCGAATTTTGGTTCGTCAGCGTCGTGACGGAACTGGTGCCTTTGAAGTCGAATTGATTCGTCGTCGAATCGTAAGAGGCGTTTGTCGACATCGATGTCAGAATCAACGGCACATCCAAAACGTCGAGGATGCCGTCGCCGTCGGAATCTCTCCAGCCGACCATCTGGAGCGAAGCTGGCGACGATGTGAGATTGCTAAAAGCGGGCCTTTGCAAAGTTGCTTCAGCCATAATGGAACTGACACGGGTCGAAGGAGTCGGGTTTCCATCATACGCATTCGTGTTTTGAATATTGTAATAACCTCTTCTCTCCGACCAGGCCGATGAGGAGGGATATTCGTCCAACGCATAGAAAATATGTCCGACCTCGTGTGCCGCAACAAGTGCCATGCCATCAATTCCCCAGTTGTCATTATCGTAAGTCATTACGAAACTCGGCCCGCCGACCCACCCATAGGCAAACCAATTATCGGTGAAGTAACCATTGTTGATTTTATTGTTTGACGTATCCCTTGAATTGACGACAAATATTGAAAACGCCCAATCCGTATGATAGGTTTCCCGTTGCTTGTGATTGAAATCACGCAGATCCGTCAGGTGCGATTGCGCCGTCGAATAACTCCCGGAATAACCCTGAGCCGTCAAAAATTCCCCGATCCAAAGCGATTCATCGGTATGGGGCCGATTGATCGGTTCGTAAGACGTACTGAAAGGATTTTCCGCCCAGGTTACGTCGAGAGTGAACGTCAATTTGATCTGTGAATCGGGATTGTATTTGACGAACATCTCTTCCCACCAATTCAGGGCGGTACTCACTTCTCTGATAACGTCGTTCCGTTGCGTCGTCGACCAGTTCGTAACGTTGGGATCCCTGCTTCCGCTGGATTCCATTAACACCAGCGTCACATAAACGTTACCGATCATGTATTCCGAGGTGTTCCGGTTGTCCGCTCCATAAGGGGCACCGGCGATTATTGTGTCGCCGTCGTCCCAGAGACCGGCTTCGGGGCTGTCCCACGTCAAGGCGTCATCCCACGGGGGAGCCGCTTGCGTTTTGGCCGCAACGTGAATTCCGAGCGTCGCCGTCGATTCGATTCCGTTAAGGTCGGTCGTTCGAATCGTGATGGTGTAATTTTTCGATTCCCGATAACGGTGCGTCTCGGAAATGTGGTTCCTCGGTCCGCCGTTGACCACCGTTTCCGTGCCATCTCCCCAGTTGATCACCCATTTCATCACCGCGCTGCCTGGAATGTCGGCGGCGGAAAATTCCCATCGGGTAAATTGTCCGGCAACGAGATCGCCGTGATTCACGTAGTACGTTGGTGCCACATTCAGAATCGTTATTTCGGCAGAGGCGGCTTCACTGAGATTCCCTTCGGCATCACGGACCTTCAGGCGGATCGTCTGCTTGGTTCCCGTTTTTCCGTTGAACGTTTCGGCGGAAAACCAAACCGTTGCGCCGGTGTACGCCACGTAATTTCCGTTCCCGAGCAGGTCCCAAAGGTACGTCAAACCCTTGCCGGACGGGTCAAGCGAAGGAGCCGCCGAAAGGAGCAGGCTGCACCCTTTCCGGACCGCAAGGTTCGTTGCATTGGCGATGACCGCAACCGGCAAAATTTTGTACGGTATCACCCGATTGGTGCCGTTGCCGCTGCCGTCCGAAAGAAAAAGTTGTAACGGATCGTGGTCGTCGGTTGCGGCAAAGATCAATTTCCCTTTGTAGGGTGTCAAATGGTACGGACTCGAGTCGCCCGGACCGGGCCGGATGTCTTTGACCAAAACGGTGCCATTGGCCGTGCCGTCCGATTTCCAAAGTTCGACGCCGCTGATTCCGTCGTTTGCCGAAAAATAGAGCGTGTTGCCCAGGACGGTCAGGTTCTTTGGATTCGATCCTGTGGTACCACTACGGATTTCCTTGACCATCACGGTTCCGTTTGCCGTGCCATCGGTCCGCCAGAGTTCGATGTTGTCTGTTCCATTGTTTGCCGCAAAGTAGACATAACCGCCCATCACGGTCAATTCCGACGGATTGGAACTGCCTGCGCCGGGACAAATGTCCTTGACCATTGTGGTACCACCGGCCGTACCGTCGGATTTCCAGAGTTCGAACCCGTTGGTGCCGTTGTCCGCCGAAAAATAAAGCGTGTTATTCAAAACGACGAAATTCGCCGGTGTCGAACTGGAAGAACCGGGTCGAATGTCCTTGACGAGTACGGTACCGCCGGCGGTGCCGTCCGATTTCCAGAGTTCCGTTCCTGTGGTGTCATCGGCAGCGGTAAAGTAAAGCGTATTGCCGACCGCAGTCATTTGGGCCGGATAAGAACCGATGTTGCCGCTGCGAATTTCCTTGACCAGGACGGTTCCCGCCGCCGTGCCGTCCGATTTCCAGAGTTCGTAGTTTCCTTCGACGGCTTGAGCGGAAAAGAAGAGCGTGTTTCCGACCGCACACAATTCACTCGACCAGCCGCAACCGGGGTTGCCACCCACCCAAATGTCTTTGACCATCACCGTTCCCGCCGCCGTGCCGTCCGATTTCCAGAGTTCGGTGCCATGTACGCCGTCGTCGGCAATGAAAAAGAGGGTGTTACCAACCACCGTCAGCTTGTCCGGACCGCTGTCGGTTTTTCCCGGACAGATGTCCTTGACCATGACGGTTCCGTTGGCGGTACCGTCGGTTTTCCAAAGCTCAATGCCATGAGTTCCGTTGTCCGCCGTGAAGAAAAGCGTTTGGCCGCACAGTGTCAACTGTGAAACCCCGGAATTGTCTGTCCCTGGCCAAATATCTTTGAGCATGGCGGTCCCGGCTTCCGTACCGTCGGATTTCCAAAGCTCGGTGCCATGTTCGGCAGTTCGGGCGGCAAAAAAGAGGGCGTCTTTGAATACGACCGGCGAGGTCCATGGATCGACGGCGGAAACGGCAAGAAGTTCGCGGCTTTCGAGCGGTTCGAAACGAAGACGACGGTAACGATGCGACGGAAAAAATGACATGGCAGGACCAAGGCGGTAAACGCGGCTGAAATGGGATTGGAAGAAGCCATCATACCGAAAAACGGTCGCCGTGTCTACACAGAGCGACAGGAGGATTGCAAAGTCGCTTTTTCCTGGGAACGCAGGCTTCCAGCCTGCCAGTGAGTTCGTAGGCATCCTACCTACGTAGGGCGGAGACTCCATTCCGCAACCTTCGCGCAGGCTGGAAGCCTGCGTTCCCGGGGACTTTGCAATCCTCCTGCACAGAGCGAGGGGGTCTTGCCAACAATTTCTGTTGACAAGACCCCCTCGCTACGGTACTTCCCCACCGTGATTCACTTAAAAATTCCATTCGACACCGACGCTGGCCCCGTGCAGGAAGAGCGTGTCGGTTGTTACGGTCCGGTTTCGACCTACAAGCGGGAGACGGTCAAAATCGAGTTGGTCGGCGGCCCGGGCAACGTCACCGATCCACAGAAAATTGTAACCGCCGACAATGGACACGTTTCGCGTTACTTTGAAGTACCCACCCAAATTCACTTCGCCGGATAACGAAGTGTACGTCTTTTTCACGTCATCGGACTGGGGCACGTTAAGACTGGAATTGCCATCGTAACGGGGGCCTTCACAAATGTAGCTTTTTTGTCGCGCCTCGTTGGAGTAAACCCCGGTCTTTCCAACGGCTTGCAGGCCGAAACGGTCGGTAATGAGCCGGTCCCATTTTGCTCCGAGTTGTCCACCGTAAAGGTTGTTCGTCGTGGCGGCAGCGTAATTACTGAACTGATAGGATCCCTGGTTTGCAAAGGGGGCTGACATCAGGTCGAAATTTTCTTCAAAATTGAAGTACCGAAATCCAGCGAGCCAAACGAGCGACGGATAGCGGGTTCGACGGACAAGATTGAGTTCGGCACTATGAAAACTGGTTTCGGAAAACAGGGTCATTCGGTCTGAACCGAAAAAATCTTCTCCCCATCCGCCGGTTACCTCTCCGAGTGCTCCCGGCAGACGAAGATCGTGTGCTCCCGTAAGTGTCTTGGTGGATTGCCAATTTTGGAATCCGTTGTATTGTCCCTCAACTCCCAAGAGCGAGGTGAGATTCATTCCGAGCAGAATCCGGGGCGAACCACCGGACCTACCGAAATCATTGGCGTCAAATGCCGGGTCACTATTTCCGGTTCTCGGATTAAGCCGTTCCACAAGGGTGCGGTTGTTCGCACCGATGTTCCAAAGCACGGCATCGGCACGACCGTAAAAGCACGGGACGTAAATGCAAGGCTGAAAACAGGCATCGCACTCGTTTCCGCAAGAGTAATCCCGTGAATTATCGCAACTACTGCAATTACATGGGGCCGGACCGCATGGGGCACAATTCTGAGCGTAGGAATAAACGCTCAGTAAAACAAACACAATAAGGGGAAGTAAACCTTTTTTCATAACAGTAAACCCTCTGGGCAGGTTAATTTGGGAAGTCTCGGCAAAGTTTTAGGGCAGATACACAAAATACTGCCGCTTCTCATGCGTTATATTCGGAAAACGAGGCTTGATCCCTTGAATCAGAATAACCGTGATAATCGATATAGAAAGACTTTACGATTATTTAATTTGGGTAAGATAGTTTGTTTCTTGACAAACCGTAAACCCAATCAGAGCCGCGCACGGAGTAAGTGGTGCCCCCGGCTCCATGCGCGGCTCTGATTGGGTTTACGGCGAAAAGTGGAAGCATTGTTTTAACTCCTCAGCGCAATCCCCTGATCCTTGAGAAACCCTAAAAACGTTGAGTGAAACGCATCAATCTCCTCGCCGCTCAGGGTATGATCCTCCGCCCCGATCCAGTAGCGGAAGGAATAACTGGCGGTCCCTTTTTCCAGCCCTTTCCCTTTGTAGGCGACGACGAACTCCCGGCGGTTGATAAGCGGGTGAGCGAATTGGTCAAGCACCTTTTCCAACTCCGCGAACCCTTTGCCGATCTCCCAGACCAGCGAGAAATCCTGCCAGGAACCGGGAAATTTCGGCAAATCCGTAAACCGGTCCTTCGGGTAAAGTTCCCCGGCAAGGCGGTCAAGGAACAACTCGAACCAAACGATTTGCCCCCCTTCCGGCGAGATTTTTTCCAAAAGCGTCTTGCCGATCACCCCCAAGTGCCCGACGACTGTATTTTGTACCAAAATCTCAACATACTCCCCGGCGGAGAACCAGGGGACAAGCGGGTCAGAACTTTCCGGGGCGACGAATCGGGGTTCGCCGCTTCCGAACAGGACGATCAAATCCTCGACCGTCGACTTGATCGAGAGGTAATGCTCTTCCAGAGTCGAACCGGATTGCTGGAACGAAACGCCAGCCAGCCGGGCCACTTCGTCGCAACCGGTGTCGAAATCGCCGTTCGCTTTGGCCGGAATATCACGCGACGGACCCGGCAGGTAAACGTGCCCCAGCTCGAAAATCCGAAACCGGTCCCGAAGCGAGCGGTTTTTCGGGACAATCGCAAACAGATTCGGCAAAAGCGTCGTCCGCAACCGGCCTTCCCCCTGGGCCGCCGGGTTCTTCAAAACCAGCGTTTCGCCCGGCTCGAAGCCGAGCTTCGCGGTCCAGCCGTCGTTGGTCCAAACGTAATTGTGAACCTCCCAAAACCGGTGCGACGCCGCAAGGAGTTTTCTCGCCCGATGTTCCAGCCGCAAAGATTTTTCAACATGGAGCGGGTTCAGAGGGGCAATCGGTAACTTTGGCGGGATATTATCGTACCCGTAAATCCGAAGCACCTCTTCGACAATATCTTCCGGGATCGAAATATCGCGGGCACTTCGAAACGGGGGAACGCCGACCGTGAGATTTCCGGTCTTGTCGTAATCGGTGGAAAATCCAAGCGAATGGAGAATCGCAACAACCTTTTCACGCGGCAACTCGATCCCGGCCAACCGCTCCAGCTTTCCTGCTTCAAGCCGGATAGTTCGCGTTTCCTCGGCGAGATTGCCGCGTGAGGTGAACCGGCTTGAAATCGTCAGCGGCAAGCCTGCCTCACGGAGAAGCTGCACGATTCGCTGTGCTCCGAAGCGAACATTGCACGGCGGCTGCGATTTTTCGTACCGTTGCGAGGCGTCGGTGCGCAAATTCAACCGACCTGCCGTCCGCCGAATCCGGCCTGCTTTGAAATTCGCACTTTCCAGCAAAAGCGTTTTCGTGGCGTCGGAGACTTCCGTTTCCAAGCCGCCCATGATCCCGGCCAATGCAACCGGTTCCAAAGCGTTGTTTTTTGCTCTGAGAGTGGCGTAAATCAACAGGTCTTCCGGGAGCAGATTGCGCTCCTGTCCGTCGAGGGTTTTGAATTTCCTTGCCGTTTTGCTTTGGGCGACGCGAATCCCGGACACGAGATCGCCGTCAAACGCGTGGGTCGGCTGTCCAAGCCCCAGGTTGACGTAATTCGTCACGTCCACCAACAGGTTGTAGGTCCGCTGTCCGAGGGCGTGAAGCCGTCGCTGCATGAAAATCGGCGAAGGGACGGTCGCTTTCCCCTCAAACTTGATCTCAACACAACCATAAGCGGGACAGTTCTCAAAATCGTCCACCTCAAGCGGATATTCCGGCAAAGCATCGTACTTCGAAAAATCCTCCACCGCAACCGGCTTGAGCGGACGGTCAAAAATCGCGGCCAATTCCCTTGCGAAACCGTAATGCCCCCAAAGATCAGGGCGGTGCGTCAAACTCTTGTTGTCCACCTCGATCAGGGTGTCGAATTTCGGGACGTAATCAGCGAATGCAGCTCCGATTTTTGTGTCGGGCGGACACTCGAAAACGATTTCATGCCAATCGCTCATCCCCAGTTCCGCCGCCGAACAGAGAATCCCCTCGGACGGCTTGCCATTTTTGGTCCCTTTTTCGATTTTTATGTTCCCTTTAAGCACACATCCGGCGGGAGCAAACGGGGCGACGAGTCCGACCCTGGCGTTCGGAGCACCACAGACGGTGGTAAAGGTTTTCGACCCGCAATCGACGGTGCAAAACGTCAACTTGTCGCCAATCGGTTCGGCGGCAACGACCTTGCCAACCAGAACGCCGTCAACGAAGCGTTCGATCCGCTCAATCCCTTCCACCTCGGCGGTTGCAAGGGTGAGCCGGTTGGCAATCTCCTTTGGGTCAAGCCCGGAAAGATCAACGTAATCAGAAATCCAATCGAGTGAAATGTACATGAAAAAATAAAAAATAAAAAATAAGAAATGAGAAATGAGAAATTCTGGGACAACAGGTATCTTGCCGGAAAAACTTTTGGGTGTAGCCGCGAAATTAGGTCGTTTTTTCTCAACACGCAAACCAGAAAGTTGATTTGATTTATGCTTATTGCTCCCTTATTCCCTTCGTAACATGAAACACCCCCTATGTTCACCATTCTACCTGATTCACTCTGAATTTTCAAGTACCTTGAGGCCGACTGCGGGCGTAACATTACCTCATCAGGCATCAGGAGCATGCACGAGGCAATTCGTAATTCGTAATTCGTAATTCGTAATTAAATCGCGTCGGCAATCGATTTCGTTTTGGAGAAGTTGAGCGTTTCTTCCGTGCTGGAGGGATCGACTTTGCGACAACATTCGACCAGCATGTTTCCCAGTTCGGTAAGTTCCGCTTTCCACTCTTCCGGGTTCATTTCCGGTGGTGTCAACTCGGACAATTCCTCCAGAAGCAAAATCATTCGCAAGAGATGTCTGAAAATAATCCCTTCCTGTTTTTGAAGCGAGTTGCTCGTGATGTACTTGTTGAAGTCGCCTTGAAATTCGAGCAAAATATCCCCCGCCGCCCAAACGGCGTTGACCCGGACCTCGACGCCGGGATATTCGTAATCGAAAAGCCGCTTGAGCTTTTCCGCAAGTTTCAGTACGAAAACAGGTTCGTCGGCGTGAATCCCGGCCCGTTTGCGGCGTTCCCATTCTTCCCGGCGTTCTTCCTCCGATTTTTCGACCAGCTCGTCAACCGTCGCCAGGCCGAGATCAAGCAGCATTTTGTCGAGCCGCTCCGTCGCAAGCGGACCGCTGGGAAGTTCACTCTGCTTCGGAACGCGAACGAACCGCCCGATGGACGTGGGAAGCTCCAGTACGCTTTCCAGTGCCTGAATCCGTTCCGCACGGTCGGCGATGGAAAAATGTTTCAATAAAAAAATCCCGTAAAGCGGATTGATACCACGCAGCTTCAAAAACTCCGGCAACTGCGGCGTCGGATACGCGGAAATCGGTTCGTAAACCGTTTCGAGAGCCGGAGTCTGTGACTCCGGGTGTTGCGGTTCCGGTTCAATGATCGGAGTCACAGACTCCGGCTCTTGAGTGAACTCGTCAAAAATCCCGGCCCCGAACGTCTCGTTTTTCGGTTGCGGCGTCACCTCTTTTTTTCGTGCCAATAATTCCGCTTGCTCCTGTTCGAACGTCCCTTCGATCCCGAAATCCCTGGGGTCCGGCACAAGTTGAATGTAACCGCCGCGCCAAAGCGTCAGCAATTTGTGATCGAGTTCCTTTTGCCCTGTTGCAAGCCGCTTGACACCCATGAGCCGCTTGCCGACCAGATTGCGGATCGTCGCAATGTCCGGGTCGGTTGCGATAATGTGTGCAAGCATCCGCCACGGAAATTCGCCGCGCGAGGTCAGGTTGCCCGGCGGAGATTTTTGCAGGCTTAAAAAATTTGCTTCGACCCAATACTGTTCCGTCGTTCGCCGGGTCGGCATTTTTTTCTTCATCTTCTTTTTCATTTCCCGGAGTTTCGGGTCTTTGGTGTCATCGGGAATCTGGTCGTACTTCACCCTGAACCGGGCGATTCTCACGTCGTCCTCGTGTGCCAAAGCGAACACGAACCCCACGGTGTCATACTGCGGTCTTCCGGCACGTCCGAAAATCTGGTGGGCTGTACTGGAATCAATCAGTTTCTTTTCCCCCGGCGGTCCTTTCATCAGCGTCGGTAGCACCACGCTTCGGGCCGGAAGGTTGATTCCCGCTGCCAGAGTTTCCGTACAGACGCAAATCGAAAGAAGTTTTTCCTGGAATAATTCCTCGACGATACGCCGGTATTTCGGGAGGATTCCGGCGTGATGGATTCCGACGCCGCGTAGCAAAAGCTGCTTGAGTTTCGGCCCGGCCCCTTGCGTCCAATCGTATTGTTCGAGCCGTCCGGCGATGATTTTTTGTCGTTCCGCCGTAATTACATTGCGTCCGCGAATCTGGTCGGCGACGTCCCAGCATTCGTTTCGGTCAAAGCAAAACACAAGGGCCGGTGTCAAGCGGGATTCGTCGTCCGTTCCTTGTTCGTACATTTTTTCAAGCTGTTCAACGAGCAGTTCCTCGCCGACCCACTGGTACGTGAGCGGAACCTTGCGTTCCGTGCTCTGGACAAGTTCCAGGCGTCTCTGCGTGGTGTTACGCAACCAGGAGACGAACTCGTAAGCGTTTCCGACCGTTGCGGAAATCAAAAGCGTCCGAACATGTTTCGGCAACAGCCCGAGCGAAAATTCCCAAACGATTCCGCGCTCCTGATCGGCGAAGTTGTGAAATTCGTCCATCACGATCACCGACACGTCGTCGAACGAAAGAGCACGCCTGAGGTATTCTTCGTTTCCTTCGACATCGGGAAAGAAATTTGTACTCTTTTCATCCAGTCCGCTGACGCCCAAGAGCCGGTTGAACAAAATTTCCGCAACGACGACAAGGATTCTCGCATCCGGGTTGACGCGGCGGTTTCCGGTAATGAGTCCGACGTCGCTTTTGTCAAAGCCCCAACGCTCGGCAGCCGTTTGGATTTCGCGGTATTTCTGTTCGGTTAATGCGATCAGCGGCGTCGTGTAATACGCTCTGGTCCCGGTTTTCAAGGCTTCATACAGCCCGGCCTCGGCGATGAGCGTTTTTCCCATCCCGGTCGGCGCGCAGACCAAAACCCCTTGCTCCGAAGAAAACCACGACAAAATCGCCTGCTCCTGAAACGGGTAAGGTTCAAAAGGAAGCTGTTCCAAATAGGTTAAAGCCAGTTCGTCGCGGTCCATCATTGTTTGCTCGTTTAGCCGCCGCACCTAATGCGGCGATATTTAGCCGTCGCCCCCAGTGCGACGAGAATATTAAAATCATCCCTTCCGCCTGGCCAGTTCACCGGCGTACCGTTTTCCAATGGTGTCACGGTGTTCCCGCAACCAGTCGGAAAGGGCGGTCGTTCCTGCCGGCTGGTCGTCAACGTAAAGGAGGTTGGACTTCAAACCTTGAATTTCTTCCCGGGTAATCACGACATCACCGGTCAGACACCCGATGAGTTTTCCGACCGCCAGGCCGACACCGTCCGGGATTGACACCATCGGGCGTTTTTTGCCGAGAACGATTGCTGAAATCATTTCAACCATTTCCCGGTACGTGAACGTTTCCGGTCCGATTGCGTTGATGATTCGGTTGTCCCGGAATTTCCCCTGCTCGACGGCCAAGGCGGCAAAATCGTCGACGAAAATCGGCTGGAGCCGGTATTTTCCATCTCCGAAAATCCCAAAGACCGGGAACGAGCGAAGCATCCAGGCGATATTGTTGATCAAAATATCCTCGTTGCCAAAAAGAACCGTCGGGCGAAGGATTGCGTAGGAAATGCCGGACGAAATTAACGCTTTTTCCAGTACCGCCTTGCCGGAAAAGTATTCCAGCGGCGAGTCTTCCGATGGGTTGGTGATACTTGTGTGAACGATCCGCTCAATTCCCGCCGCTTTGGCTGCTTCGAACAACTTGAGAGTGTTTTCCACAGCCGACGAATGATTAAACGTTTTGTGATTGAACCGAACCCAATAGGTGTTATAGAGTACCTTTGCTCCGGAAAGTGACTCGGCCAATTTTGCCGGATCGTCAAAATGAAACGGGTATACTTCAACACACCGGTCCCATTCGGCAATGCGGCGTGACGAATTCGTCAGGGTTCGAACCGCCACCCCGGCATCAAGCAGACGCCGTGTGATGTATTGACCGGAATAACCGAACGCTCCGGTAATGACTTGGGGGTCTGCTGGTGTCATGGTGTTTTGAAGGTCGGGGATTGCAGAAAAAATGCCGATACTTCCGCGATTTTATCCCATTGACTTTCACCCGTCAACAAAGTCCGGAGAAATTTTGCCTCGCAGGGCGAGGCGACTAAAATAAAAATGCAAAACTTTTTGGCCGCGTCAAAACGATTTCAGACCGCATTTTTCGGACTCAAGAACGCTTTTTCCGAAAAATTTCCATTTCTTTCGAGGATTGCGGGAAAAGTCGGATATACTGAGTCCGCTTTCATTTCCGAAAAATTTTCCGATGGTGCTGTCTTCGATGCAAAAATTATCGTCCCTTATTCTCCTGCTGTTTCTTTTCACCACGCCGGTTTTGTCGGAAGAGCGTGTTCCCGAAATTCTCGGTCCGCAATCGGCGTATCGGGGAAATCTGGTCGTCTTTGAAACGAGCGAACCCGCCGATTGGTGCTTGGCACCACTCGACAAATCGCTTGGCAAATGGTCCGTCGATACGTCGGGCAGAATACTCTATTTTGCGTCGCCTGATTCGGGAATTTACACGGTTTGCGCCGCGATTGTCGTTGACGGTCAGCCAAGAATCCTCAGCAAAACGTTCTCCAACGGCGTCGAAGACGAACTTGAACCGCAGCCTGACCCGGACGATCTCGGAGCGTGGATGCGGACGAAAACGGTCGAGCTTTCGCGGACGAAAAACTACACGGCGGAAAAGGAGATGTTTGCGGCGTGTTTCCAGTCGATTGCCGACGGAATCCAGCAAGGTTCCGTCCGTTCCGCTCCGGCGGCAAGAGCCGGTTTGAGAACGTGCCTCGCTCCGAAACTGCTTGCCTGTTCCGCAGAGTCCAAAAAACTCTGGACGCAATTTCTCGATTCACTTGCCGACGAAATTGAAAAACGTTGCATGGCAGAACCGAACAACCTGCAACGGATGAAAAACGTTTACGGCGAGGTAAGACGGCAGTTGACGGACGGCAGGATAGACGGCAGATAGCAGACGGCAGACGGCAGATGTGTTTCTCATTTCTCATTTATTATTTCTCATTTATGATGAATTCCTCAGGTTGGTGTCCGGAATCGGAATTTCCGGAATCGCTCAATACGTTTCTTTCGTCGGCCCCGGTCGGGAATTATCCCTGGGACGAAACCGACAAGCCGCCGGTCGTGCATTGGTTCGATTTCAAGCCGATTGTCTCGGACCGGGCCGATTACCGTGATCGGCAGCGTCAGGCCGGAATCTGCGATTGGCCCTGGATCGTTGCGGAAAGGTTCGGAATTGCCTGGACCGATCCGAACCAGGGTTCACTCGGCACTTGCGCCGGTTTCGCAGCGGACACGGCAAGTTGGTGTATGCTTTTACAGCATCTTGCCGACGGGATTGAATTGGAGTTTGTTCCGACCAACCCGTACCCGGCGTGGATTCTTGGTCGGGAAGACGCCCGGTATCACGGCGGCGGAGCGAGCCTGTCGATGGTGCTCAATGGTATCAATCGATACGGACGCTTTCCGATTCGCAAAGTCGGAACCTACGCCGAAGCGATTCGTAGCCGTGTTGATTGGCGAAAGCGAACGGACGACGCGGAACCGTTTCAGGCCGGCTGTTGCTATTTGGGACACCTTTCGTCGCGGGAAATGAGCGACGCGATTTTGCTCTGCGTTCGGGCAGGACATCCGGTCGCGCTGGGCAATTCGGTTGCGGTTTCCAACACGCCGAGTTACGTCAATGGTGTCAAGACCGGCGTTCTTCGCGGCAGTTGGTCTCATGCAACGGCGTTTGTCGCTTACCGTGAAATCGACGGACGACCCTATTTGGCCCTGATGAACAGTTGGGGAAAGGTTTACGGCGTTGGAAAAACCGAAAACGATCCGCCGAGCGTGATCTGGATGCGTGAAGAAAGCGTTCGCCGAATGTGCGAAGGCCGATACCGGGACGCCTTCACAATCACCTACGTCGAAAGCACGCCCGGAACCGTGAATTGGAAATTAACGTGAATTAAAACAGTTCCGGTTCGGCGGCTCGGATGAGATTGGGGGGATTTCTGAAACGGAAAAGGATTTGCTGGAGAATCTGTTTTTCCAGGGCCGGGTCCCGACCAATGAGAAACCAGCCGTTGGATTCCGGCAAGACCGGTCCTTGTTGCGTAACCCGTTCCGAAGGGGTCGTTTTTTGAAACAGCGTTGCCGAAGCGTTCGACTTGATCGGTTTTGGCAAGTCTTCCATTTCGCAGTAGACGATCACCTGAACCAAAAATCCGCTCTCCTCCGGTATCACGCGAACGACCGCTCTGCGCCGGATCGTTTGGTACGTCGATTCGATTCGGTCCCCCAGTGTTACGGAATCGTCGTGCCACGGCTCAAGCACCGATGCTCCGATTTTCGGTTCCGTTTCCAAACGTCCTTCCGTCAGAATGTTGTCGAATGCCCGAATCGGTTCCTCGCTGGCAATCGTAAAGGTCAGGCTAACTGCTTCGGCAATCGCTTCCCAAAGGGCTTCATGGTTGTGCGTCGGAATCAATTCCTGACTGTTTTCATTCGGAGAATTGGTCAACCAGGGCAAGTTGGAAACCGGCGGCCTGTAAGAAGCGCAACCGCCAAAGACCGCAGACAGCAGACAGCAGACGACCGTTAGACGGCAGACGGCAGATAGCAGACGGCCGACGACTGACGGCAGAAAGCAGAGTGGTACTTTTTTGTTTCTCATTTCTTATTTCTCATTTCTCATTTTTTGAATGGTGTTATTGAGCAACTGTGTTCCCTGTTGCTGCAATTGTTGCTTGGTCGATTGGGAATCGCCGGACAGGAGCGATTGAACGACTTGCTGTACCGACGTGTTGGGATTGCCGCCGGTGAGTTGCGATTGGGCAAGGTTCAACTGGTTCAAGAGCGGGTCCAGTTGTTCGGAAAACAGGCCGCCGACCTGCTTCAAGGCGTCGTTCGTTTTTCCGTTCAACTCGTTTGCCAACAGTAGCCGCGAATCGTTCCACTTGCCGAGCAGGACCGGCTCAAGACTTGCCGCAAACCGTTCGCCGAGATCGCTTTGTACCCGGATTTGCGGGTTTTCGACCGTTCCTGTTACCGTCAGTTCGGCGTCGATCCGGTCAATACCCCTTGCAATCGACGTGAGCATGGCGTCAAGCTCCGAACCCCGCATTTGCGGCGGCAACGTTGGCGTCATGCGAATCATGGATTGCGAAAACCGAATCCGTCCGTCGAGATTTTCGCCGACGCGGTCTATGACGGCGTAAAACTGCGAAACACCCGGCGAAACGGAAAACGCAAGGTTGTCTTCCCGGCCCAAAACCCGGCCCGGCAATTCCATGTTCGGACAAGCAATGAGATATTTTTCGCAGGGAACATTCGAACGCCGGTCCAGAATCGCCGTAATGTAGATTCTTCCCTGGATTCTTCCCTGGGATTGCAGGCTTCCAGACTGCTCAAAGGCAGGCAAGATGCCTGCGGTCCCAGGGAACAATTCGTCCCGATCTTGTGGTAGCGGCACCGAATCCAGACAAAGTTGGATTGTCGTCGCTTCTTCCCCATTTGCGGCGGGGGACGCAAGATCGAACATTCGGCCCACGAAGTAAACCGGCGCGTTTCCGAACGTCAAATCGCCGTCGAACTCCGCCCGCTTGATGCAGTATTCGGTGAGATTTTTACGGCTTTCAAAGACAATATCCGTACCGGGAAGCCGTTTGGTGTCAAACCATGCCGATGGCTTGCTTTCCGTTTGCTCGTTCATCATTACGCCGACCGACTCGACCCAGGCGAGGATCGTCGCCAACTGCTCGTTCAGTTCCGGCCCGATCAGGATTTCGGAAACGAATTGCTGATCGATTTTCGGCGGTTTGAGATTTCTGATTTTTTCAACGTCGCTGTTGAGGTGTTGTTTCAACGTCAGTGCTTCGTTTTTCGCGACGTTTTGGAGTTTTTGCGATTCGGCGATCACGTTACGCAAATCCGTTTCCAGCGATCCGGCGTCCTGCAACACGACGGCAAGCGTGGACGGATTGAGATTGTTTCCTTGGACGGCGGAGCGAATTCGCTCGATTCGCTGCGAAATCGTCTGCGTTTTTTGGAACAGCGGCTGGAGTTCCCTGTTCCACTTTTCGGACATCGTGGCGGCGTATTGGGCCGATTCGAATTGCTGCCGGAGCAATGCAAGCGTTTCTGAATCGAGCTTACCGGTCAGAAGAGTCGTCCGATCGTGATCGAGATTCGGCGTGAACCAGTCGGGAAACCGCGTTTTGAAGCGGTCCCACATTTCGTTCGGAACGAACCATCGGGTTTCGTCGGAAGCGTCCGCTTTGTAATGGATGCCGCGAATCTCGACGCTTTCGAGCCGGTACAGTTTCTTCAGAAAATCGTTCGTGTTGAGCACGGCGTCGAACGAATCGACGGTTGCAAATTCCTGCCCCATCGGAATTTTGATCCCTTCCATCCGGAGCGAACCCTGGAGCGGTTCGAACGAGGTTGAGCGGACCGAAAGTTCCAATCCCGTTTGCGACTTGACCACGGTGACGACGGCAAGCTGTGCAAGCCAATTCCGCGCAGCCCCAACCGCAACGAGAATCGTGGCAATTAAAAGGAGTCGCGAAATGAGGATTTTCATAGTAAATGAGGAGTCTGTCGTCAGTAGCCAGCGGTCAGCGGTCAGTTCGATTGCTGACCGCTGACGACTGACGACTGACGGCTATTCCAAACAAAAAGTACACCGGCAAAAACAGTACACAACCGATCAATAATTGGCCGACGACAACGGTGTTGTGGAGCATCGTCCACGCCCCCAAAGGGAACGTGTAAAGTGTTGAACCGAACGTTTGAATCGCCGGATTGTCGAGCAATTGGGTTCCGATTCGGTCCGCGATCGGGTCCAGAGGGATCGACAGGAGCGTAAAACCGGCGATGGACGCGATTGCGTAAATCAATCGACCGGGAATCAGCACTAAAACCAACGCGAAAAAAACGACAAGGAGATTCTCCTTGGGCAAAAGTCCGATCATCATTCCTACGGCAACGATAAGCGCAGAGCATCTCCAGGAGCTTTCGCCAAATAAAAGCTGGTACAAGTAACCGTGTTTCATTTTTTAGGTTTTTGGGGATTTTAGGCTAATTCGGACCGGGATATTACGAAATTCGTCCGAATGAAGCAAGAGGAAAAATGGGGCCGTGATATTCGTGTATTCGCAAGAGAACTGCAAAGTCCCTGGGAACGCAGGCATCTTGCCTGCGCGAGGCATCTTGCCTGCGCGAGGCAGGCTGGAAGCCTGCGAACCCGGGGGCAGGCAAGATGCCCGCGTTCCCAGGGGGGGCCTTAATTTCGATCTATTTTAAACAATGCAGTTCTCTTGCGTGTATTCGTGGTTTTTCAGGAATCTCTCTTGATTTTTTTTCGGTTCTGATTAGAATGGGATTAATGGTGGTGTGTCCTCGGAGCGTTTCCGGGGGGAGAGAGCACCGCCAAAAACGGATACGTGCCAGAAAACAGAGCCGCAATCGTGAGATTGCGAGAAAACCAACGCAATCTCACGATTGCGGCTCTGAAACGGGCAAACCCACAATTCTTTTCCGGCGACCGGAAGAAAGGACTTTTTTTATGACCATGAAAGACTCAAACCCTGTTAAACTGGGGGGGG
>Ga0209628_10000653_pt1 | contig 21366 bp, 1 predicted proteins | sample TergutCu122P4_FD_187285 | JGI IMG/M metagenome (GOLD analysis project Ga0209628, IMG submission 187285) | Cubitermes ugandensis P4 segment gut microbial communities from Kakamega Forest, Kenya - Cu122 P4 (SPAdes) (version 2) | ecosystem: Host-associated > Arthropoda: Insects > Digestive system >...
TCAAGTATTTTTGAAAAAGAACTTAAAATAGATATGGGTCTATAATTTGAAGTTTTTTATTTAACACCTTTCTTATGCAATGGTTTTACTACCGCATATTTCATAGATCTGGAAATATTCCTGAAGATAGGGATTTATTACATATATGAGTCAAGGGTGAGCTAATAAATGAAGAGCTTATTTTTATTAATTTGGTTGATATTCCATCATATACAGTGGAATTTTTTGGTTTTAAAAATTTTATCATTTTTTCAATTTCCTTTGTTGATACCGATTTCAATTTCATATTTGGGAATGGATGCTTAAATGACTGTGTTAAAAACTGAATAGGAGTGGTATTATCCAAATTTTGGGAACAGGGTGCATTTTGTTTCATGTTTATATTTTCAGCTACAGTTAAAATGTATTTATTGGAAGCATTGGCTATTTCTTGGCGGTCACTAATTGTGTTTCCATCAATTTTTAGAGTGCTAATCTCCTCAGTGTTCCCTGTTTTATTAGTTTCTAGGTTTACTATATCCCAGACAGTTTTTTTTGTTCACGGATTTTTTAATTTTGTCTGCATAGTTTAGTTTTTTAGCTTCCTTGATTACAACAGACAGAATTTTACAGTATCTCTTATAATATGTTTTAAGATCCAAGTTATTACTATTTCTACTTACAATGAAAAGTTCTCTTTTGTGTTTACAAGATGTTAGGATTCCTAAGGTAATCCAGTTTTTGTTAGCATAAATGGAATTACTTCTATCTTCTGTCACTAGTGGCTACAGTTTTGTTGTAAACCTGTTTTGAGATATAGAGTATTGATTGAAGTTTGTTAGGCACTGACATGGCTTTGCTTTCGTGTTAGATTTGAGGTATTCACAGCAATGACTGTGAAGATTACTGTTATCTCGGATGTGACACCAAGCACTATGTCAGAAATTTATCTACAATTCGAATGAACCTTTGTTGTCCAGCTTCATGAAACTTCACCTTCAGGGTCTGAAGTTTGAGGCAATAGGTCCCTGTGATTTGTCAGTAAATTCTTACATGACCTTTTTGTAACGTGTACGAGGTATATTCCAGAATCAAACAGTAAGATTTAAAATGTCCCGTTTTACTTAGTGAAATGGAGGTAATATATTAATTGTTAGTTTTTCTTGTGTATGAACTTCTTAATAACTTATATTCCTCAGAACATGTTAGGTACAGAATATGAAAATTGGAGTAAAAAGTTGACTCTATAACCTGCCATGACGGCACAGATGGGGAGTAGAGATATAGCTTTACTCTTTCTTTAACCTCGGCAGTAGGTGGGGATGGGTGGTTAATGCCATGCACTGGCTGTAGGTATATTCTCTAGGTAGAGAATATATGAAAGACAGAACTGGTTTGGAAATGAGTAAGACAAAAATATTGGAGGTACGTATAGAGGTATGAACAAAATGAAGAAGGTCTGCTATTTTGGAAAGAACTTCCTGAAGGATAGGAATGATAGCCTGCATGCATATTTCCATATTTTAAAACATTTGGAATGTATATTGAAAATTATACAATTTATCTGTATTTTCTCGAATAAGAATGTAAGGGAAAAATTGTTTGCCTCTGTATAGTCCTCTGTCATTGACATTTACAAGACATTGAGTATATAAACATGTCCAAAGACTGGATCTGGGCCTTGAATCCTTCCATCATATTCCAAATTTTTTTTATTGTTCTAGACACTAATTCATGTCTTTTTGTATGTGGCTGAGTTTTATACTTGCTTCATTACTTCAGGTTCCTGAAAAAGGAAATTGAGGGAGAGAGTTATGAATAGTTCATGTTGCATATTGGTTTTTTTTTTTGTTATATTTATACTCATCCTGTTGTTAGCAAGAAGTGTGGTACTTCTTATTATTCTTTACTTTCTTTATTAAATTTGCTTGAACTGTCTCAACAGGTCTATCACATGAACTCCTGTCCACACATTACAGAACACAGACATATATTACCACTGTATTTGGGTAGTCAGTAATGTTATATAGTATGAATATATCGAGAGTTCCCCACAGATATATACTGAATGAAACTAATCACTGTATGGGATTTTTAATGCGATTCAATAGAACTTAAAGACAGGTTTATTGTTGCAGATCGGTGCTTTTTCCAACTTTTTATTGTACAGTTTATTTTCTTATTTACTTGATATGGACAGGAAACAAAAAACTGCAGTAACTTGTCAATTGTGAAAAAAAAGGCACATAATGTAAAAAATAAATCTACATAACACAGACAGGTGATAATTGGCATGGCTTTGTGTTTTTGAATGGATGAATACATTTATTTCTATACCAGAAATATGAATTACAGCTCTCCGTTGCACAGTGGTGGTTGAGAAGCACTGCCTTTGATTAAAAGTTTACATTTTGTATCATGTTTTTTAATCTTTTTCATTGATGTCTGTAATTATTTCAGGGGGGAAGATAGGTATGATCTGTGCGTTTTGAAGAGCAGTGCATGTGGCCAACATGTGTCAGGTCTACCAGAACTTACTGGTGTTTCATTTAACAGTATATTTGTGAGAAGCATTTAATGTGTTTATTTGTTTGTTTCATTGTGTGCGTGCGTGCGTGTGTGTCCAGCATAACCTGTTCTGTTAATGTTTGTTTCACAAAACTTTATAATTCCAATGTTAACATTCAGTCATGGTTGTAACTATGCATTTGACAATGTCATGCTTATTAACTCCCATCATAAAGCTCTGACCTCTCTTCTCCCTCCCCGTTACCCTCGTCATCTGTTGCCTATAATCCTCAGGTGAGTCGCAGCTTTGTTTGGTTCTTCATTGAAAACGTGAGTGGCTTGTTGCATAGTTGTAAGAGCATGTATGTCTAGGACCAGAGAGTGAGCTACAGCATATCATGAATGCAAAACAAGAAGAAATCAACAACTGTTGATATTTTGGTGTTGCATTAAGTTATGTTATATTGTTTTATTTTCTTCCTCGGTGTTCCTTGTCAATGTTTAATTTTTAATTTTGTGAATTTTACTGGCAATTGTTTTGTTTGAAGACTGCAGCAGCTTCATGCAATTATTTTACAGTGATTTTTAGTTTTGACTTTAAACATCAATAGGGTGGGATGATGCAGCATGAGTTGTGCTGTTGCACACATTCTTCACTACCCAGAGCTCCCCTATGCCCTCTATCCATGTCTTTTCAAGCTGTGATGAGGTTTGTGATTGCCCTCTTTATTTATATGTTACCACGTTGGATTTGATTAAATTCTATATTCTCCTCCTGCCAAAAAATTTAGTAGTAGCTGTGACACATGACCGGAAAGGCCATATGATGAGGTTTTGTGATTTTTAGAACTTACAATTTTGTCAGGTAATTAGGTTTTTATATCTTTCAGGCATACTGTTTAAATAACAGTTTTGAAGTGTCCACAGTGCTCTAGTTCTACATTATTTCATTTATATAATGGTGGGCATGTTTGACCTTTGGAGACAAGATATTCCCTCCCTTCTCCAGTGTTCATTGATAAGACCTGAGTAAGATTTTAGGGATATTACAAAGCACAATTTTATAGTTGTTTTATAATTCAAAAGAATATTCACTCATCAGGAGTTAGGATTTTCTTTCATTTAAATATCATACCCAAGAAATCAATGGCATCACAACATCTCACACAGTAAAGGTTGTACCATATCAGAAACAAATAGAAAACTGAGAAAAATTCTCACACATTCCTTCAGTTTGTATGTTTTATGAAGCAGTGTTTTGATTATTTGACTTAATTGTGTAATAGTTTGTCCCAAACTTTTTCATTGAAGGTTATGAAGTCAGAGTTCGCCAGGATAATTACAGTATATTTATTAATTAAGGAATTAGCAACAGCTTAGTATTCCTCTCAGACAGTCTGAGAGGGCACAAGGATCTTATGGTTAACTTTGGTAGTAGCAAACCATAAAATAGGTTTTTGCCTGACTGTTAGATATAGGGTATAGGCAGAATGATGGTCCTGTTTGGGAATCAACAGAATATGAAGCCTGTGGATACAATTACAATGTTTGTAAGCAGTATTTGTAACTTATGAGCAACCTGTGTATAGAACTTTGAAAGTTTCATATATTTTAGGAACTATTAAGATCTGTCCAACAAATAGATATTCATGAATTTATTTCTTCAAGGTCATGAGTACCTGATTCAAATTACATAATGCCAGAGTTTACAGAATGAGCCTGTGTCTTTATAAAATGAAATCACGACCCTATTAACTGATCAGGCAGGAGAAACATTGCAGAAAATATGCTCAGTTTTATTTGGAAATGATGTGAGACCCATAAGTATATTCTGTGAAAGAAATGATGTGTTATTAATTACAACAACCCTATTACGCAGAGTGATTTTTAATGAAGTGTGTGTCTTAATTGAGTGGGTCAGGGTGTGTTAGTGTAAAGAAAAGTCTTAAACTAAAAGTGTCTGGCCATAATGCAATTTTATTTTTGTAAGAGTGCAAATTTCACATAGCACCTTGGAAGAGGTGACCAAATTCTTTTTCAGCACAGCTCTGCCACAGTGTGATTATGTAGCTGTTGAATAAACATAGCTTTTACTCATTTATCTTCTGCCATCATTTACCCAGAAGTAATGTATGTAAGGGAGATCACTCTGTATCTCTTTAGAGGAATGTTGTTTTAAATAATTTACTTACAGAAATGTCTGTATACAGTTTTAAACAAATTACTTTTTGTAATGCTTATCTCTGCAGCTGTTATGCACCTTGGTGGTGTAGTGTCTAGATACAAGTGTAATGTTATTTTACATATTACGTCACAGAAATAAAATGAAAACATGTAACAGTACAAGACTGACATGTAGTACTTACTGAATTTAGGTACATGGCATAAGCCAGAGAGCTTAAGCTTCATCACAAACAGAATACTTCACCATTCATGATATTCAAATGGTTTTCTAGATGTTTCTTTTGAATTTAAGGGTTGAAACTTTTCAAATTCTTTATGTGTTGTTTTTTACATAAGAGTGGCGAGTTTTTAAACCAGGCATTCTCTATAGTGGCTAGTATTTACATACAGATATTTGTGCTATCATCATTATAATATGTATGATAATAGCTGCTCAGTGGATATGTAAATACTTGATGTAATCACGAATTACATTGTCTGCCGTATACAGCCAGGGCAATGCTGTGGATGAAGTAACCTTTTATTCCATGTGGTTAGGAAATTGCCTGTAACTTGTTTTCAAATTATGATATGGTACAACTATATAAGTTCCTATCCTTAAGAGTGCTGTGCAGGTGTGGTGCAACAGTGCAGCATGGCAGAGCAGCATCAGGTTAGTGGCATGATTATTGTTACTTTGGAACTAAACTGCTGGTTCCAGTGCCCTTATTCTTGAATGCTTAGGCACTTAGAGTTCTTGATAGGAACATTAGAGAAAACAAATGTATACTTTTGGGTGGGAAATTTTGCACTTGTAACGTTGATAGTGGTAGAATGAATAGATGCTTGCCTCATAGTTATCACACTTGACTCACCTTTCCGCGCTGGGCACACACCTGTGATAATATGGACAATGGTTATTGTGTTCATTGTTGTCATGTTTATTACATGCGTACATGGATTAGTGTCAGCCCCACATCCACTGCCACTGCCAGTTACTTCTGCCTCGTCACAAGATGATGATGATTCGTTGGACATAGATGGATTCCAAGAGCAATTTCTACTTGAAACATCCCCGCCGCCTACTGAAGATACCCTCAGGAGGACCAAGGAAGAGATAATGGGAACCAAGATGACTATATACACACAACAGAGAACATCTTCTGATGAGACTGTGGTGCAGTTAGAAGAGAGAAAGGATTTGGCTTCCGGTGAGGAGAGTGAATTGGGTGAAGATGATGACTTCACAGAGACAGTGTCTACTCGTAGCGAAGTAACCACAGATGTTGAGGAAGCAACTGACACACACACCAGTGTTGATCTGAGTGATGTGGAACCCAGAATTCGACCAGATCAGTTGCCAGTTTACAGTAGAGTCAGATCTCCTGAAGAGGAAAAGGGAGCGAAAGATTCGAAACGAACCGAGAACATAAAGTTTCAAGAGGAATATATGGAGAAAAGAATATCTTTCCATCCTGTTGAGAGATTGTCTGGAGGAGTAGGTGGAGGAAAGGAAGTGCCTAGAAAACAGAAATGCGACAGAGTTGAGGAACCTAGCGAGGCAGACTCTGAATCTCGGAAAGGCGAGGGCAGGAAGCAAGCAGGCGGCAGTAGGGATGAGGCAGGTGGAAAATCGCGCGGTCAGGGAAATGATGGCAAACGCATACATCGTAGTACAAGTCCTCTCGAAGGAAAAGCGCTTACTAGTCCTAACCCAAATTCTACCCCTCCGGAACCGTCGCCTCTATCAGCTGCTGGAAGACGGACAAGTCACCCACTTCCAACACTGGAGCTCGTAATAGGGCGTAAAGAGGTGCGTACAAGAGAGGCTAGCGCTACAGCTGAAAGTCGTCTAACGCTCTATGGAGCGAGAGATGTAGAAATATCAATCCGCTCTCAGTCCCACATCAGTGTCACAACAACACGTCGAGAGGCGAGTGGACAGGAGACATCAGAGCGCGTGGATGTTGGGATGACAGCTACTGCAGGGACCGGTGGTACAACCAAAATCCCCCGTGCAGAACTGAGTCCGGAAGTAACAGAAGAACCAGTAGGAGAACGGCGGGACGTGTATATTATCCCTCCTCCTATGCCAGAACAGGACCAACCGCAACAGACGGAGCTGACCAAAGAACGCAGACGGGAGGACTCAGTGATATTCAGTGGAAAGAAAAGCGTGTATCGCTACGAATCGCTGGAAGCAGCAGGAACGCCAGTATTTGAAAGCCCTACTACAGAAGAAAGCGCTTCACACCACATTACTGATACCGGTATTAGTCTAACGCGAGGAACAACCGACACAATTACGAGTCCTGTTGAGAGACCTCCAGGTGAGATATACATTGACGATAACGGCATTCTGTCTGACACAGCTGTTGATGTTGGTGCTGAGGAAGCGGAACTTACTGATGCTGGTCTGAGTCCCATCCAAGCAGATGACGTAGGACTTGGATTACCCAACACTGAGCTTATATTTTTAGATGAAGAAATTGTATTGGCTCACTACTGTGACACGGCCTGTAGTCCTGTCGAGTTTCAACAAATGGACACAACATCGGTGGCTCTCTCCCCGCTAAAAATCGAGACATCAGAGGCCAGCGTCTCAACAGATAAGGTTGATACTTGCGAAGCGAGTATGAGCCCAATCTGTCCTGAAGGTGAGAGCCCATTCGTACAAGAAAAGGCGGATGATGTCAGCGCGAAGCGGGATTCGGGTGATGTAAGAGCACTAATAAGACTTATAGAGGAAGGAGCCCAGCAGAGGACGCAATATGTCCTTGCTACTGAGGCAAAGAAAAAAGATGAACCCGTTCACATTCGAACAGTTGAATTACGAGAAGGAAGAGAAACTCGAACCGTGAAGGAGGTTAGGATTGATTCAGCCACTGAACCATCAATGGACACAATAGAAACCAGCGAACAGATAGCACAGGAAGTCAAAACGTACAGACCAACGTCTGTACCGACAACACCGAAACATATTGGGCCTAAAATAAAAGAACTTCAAAGAATGTTTACGCAGTCAACTGAACAGGACACAGAGGAAATAGCAGAGAAGAAAGTCGCTTCACCTAAACATAAAATAACAGTTGATGAAACTGTTTTCAGTAAAGGAGATGTGCAAATTACAGGGGGAGTTGCTGCAGAAACAGGAGAAAAACATACATATCCGTACGTTTCTCAAGTTATACAGACTATAGAGAAACGAATTGCGACCGAGGGACAAGTTAGACCATTATCACCCAAGTATGTTAGTACAGACATGGAATTAGACGAGAAAGTGAGGCCATCCCTGGTGGAGGAACGGCTCACCCAGTTAGTAAAGGCCGAGGAACAAGTATTAAAGAAGATTGAAGAAGTCATAACTTTTGTGGAAGAATCTTCAAGCAGAAAAGAATTTCTTACGCAACCAGAACAAACGAAAGAAATGGATACGGCAGAGATACACACAGATAAGTTAGAAATGCCTTGTTTATTGTCAGAGGACAGCACATATGACAAAAAGAAACCACAGGTTTATTTTGCTGACGATGAGAATCAAGAAGGCAAACCGAAGGAAACCACATTGGAGCGACAGGAAGTGTTGCAACTAACTCAACAAAAGTCAGAAACTGTACAGCCTGAATTGGTATCCGAGGAAACAGCAGAACCGAAATATTTGTCAAATTTAGTTGATACCAAAGAAACCCTCGAATCCTACGAAATTAAGCTCGAGAAGGAAAGAACTTCGCAGTTAAAGAATTTCGAACTTGAGGTACGGATAAAGGAGAGCAGCACAACGGTAGAACCATTAGAAAATTATGAACGTGCGATGTCGGAGGTTGCCGATGATGAACTACGTTTATTTCAAGAACGTAGTGACGAACAGGAAGTACCTCCAAAAGAAACGATAGCTGAGACAATTGTCACTCAACTTACACTCGAGCGCGATTTCCGTGCTGCGGAAACACTGGAAGAAAGTGAGTCTCTTAAAATTAGAACAACTGGAATGCAAGGGGAATGCGTAACTAGTAAGGAAGAAGGAGTAAAATATGTTGCGTTTGACGAAATTCGTGACATGTCTGAAGCTGATATCGAAAGAGCGCTTGAGCAAGTTGTGGTAAGGGAATCTTCAACTGAGACAAAATTGCCGCAAACTGAGTCTGTATTGGAGGATGCCTTACGTATAGTGGATGCGAAAGACAAGACATTTGTTGACGACAAGGGACGTACAATAGAGGAGTCATCCTCAATAACCGAGGCGAAAGAGTTCATTGTAGTAGAAGAGGGCGTAGTAAAAGAGCGGATTATTGATAACTTGGTTTCAGGAGAGCATTTCGTGCAAGAAGAGGAAACTGAAGTTATTTATGACAGTACTGCGGGAGCTTTGATCGACGAAGAGGAGGAAATTCTTATGACGGAAGAGATTGTGGTGGAAAAATCCGAAATGGAAGATGCAGTTGTATCTGAAATTACGACTTCGAACATGGAGGCTGATAGAGTGGACACGGAGGTTAATGTAGCCAAGATTGAAGCATTTGCAACTGATAGGAAAGAGTTGACCACTGACATAACTGAGCGACAAGGATTTACAGAGAAAGGTGAAAGCGAACAGAGAGTAAAGCCTGTAGAGGAGTGCCGTCTGAAAAAAATTACCTACGCACCGCATGATGATCTTATTACTGAAGAAGCTGAAGCGGCAGTAGCGATAGAAGCAGGGGTGGTTACCATACAAGCTCTTGAAACACCGACTAAGGAAGATGTCACTGAAATTGAGGCACTATCACAAGCATCTTCGGAAGGACGAATTGAGCAGAAAGAGGAAGATTACGAAGCCGGGGCGATTTATTCTATGATAAAACAACCCTACACTGATAAATCGACAGGGTCGGAGATTCCTACTGAACTAACATGTGACAGAATTGTTGTGGGAGAAGATTTAGTTGAAGAAGTGGTGGAGAAAGTACGCAAAGGCACGGGTGAATATGTTCGTGAAACCGGAGAACGTGAAATTGAAGAAATTCAGATTTTGGCAGGTGTTGGAAGGGATCAACCTTCTATGTTCGAGCATAAAGAAACTACAGTAGATCCTTCGAAATTTGCCGAAATGAAAGCGGGTGTTATGGAGGCAAGTGATGTCATATTATCCTTCACAAATGGGCTAACAGAACGGCAGGAGGACGGTGTTGCAACCTTAGTAACTGCAGAGTCCCCGTTGGTCAAGCCACACGAAACTATAGACATCGACAGACACGAAGTTGATTACGAAGAATTTAATGCTAAGACACAGCTTGCTAAATCTATATCGACGTCGAGTGTAGTAAAATTCGAATCAGATGCAGCAGTTGCTATTGAGAATCGGAGTGTCGAAGAGGAACGAACAACTAGTAAACAACCGTCCGAGGAAGATACATTAAAAATATATTCAGTTGAGGAAAAGGCAGTGTTTTTGGTCGAGGAAGTGTCGAACAAAGTTGAACCAGATATTGCATTTGTGTCCGATATCTCCGAAGTTGGAGATCTCCAGATTAAAGCCGAGCCAGTGGAGTACTTTACTGAGAAATATGAAGGTCCAAAAGAGGATGATGTTGACAGAATAGATTCCAGGGAAGAATCCATGAAGGAAAGTAAACGCGCAGTGTTTGGTGACGATGAGGAAGTTGAGGTGACAGAGATATACGAAACTTTAGCAGGACGAGGAGTGGTGAGAGGACGGGTAGAAGAGCAAAGTGTATTTGAAAACAGCACCAGAGAAACAGATAGAGATGAAGTGCCCTTGACATTGTTTGAGGATGGAAGGAAGATCTATGCAGCGGAAGATGAATTAATTGAGATTCAAGACAAAGTGGCAATAACTAACGTGATTTGTGAAGAGAAAATCGACGCCGAAATTCATTGGGATGAGCTTATTGATACGTGTAACGTAAGAGAGTCGACACAAGAGATCGAGGACTTGGCGTTTGATCGAACGAAGGAGAGATTGATGATGCAAGATAGTATTGTGTCCGTACACGAAATTTCAGACTCAACCAAAACGTTTGAACCTGAAAGAGAAAGTCCTACAGGAAAGGCCGCTAGAAATCTATTTGCGGATGAAAGAGAGAATGCAACAGGCGGCAGTGAACTTCCAACCAAGGAAGAGGAGGCTGATGAGGAAATGCCGTATAGATCAGAATTAGTGCAACGGCGGGCGAAAGATATTTGGCATGAAGTAAGTGAAGGCGTAGAGAAACCCCTTGATAAGTCGGATGTTGGGCCTGAACCTTATTTGGCAGCGAAGGGTTGTGAGGAACAGATGGAGATATTTCGTGAAGAACGCCTGATGGAAAAGATTACAGACGCACGTGGGGAAGCAGAAACTGTTGGATCCGCTGTAAGAGATGAACCATCCTCTGTGTTTGAACCCAAAGCATTTAGTCCTGATGGTTCGAAAACGGTTGAATTGGAAAAACAGGCTATAGAAAAGGATACCGAAAGGTCTGTTAAATCTGAAACGGATAAATCTGAGAAAGACAGTGGAACCTGTTTTAAAGGTATAGTCTGCATGGATGACGAATCCGTTAGCCCGAAATTTGTCACTTCGGACGAAAAATTTGTTTTTTCTGCTCGCATGCCTCTGTTACCGTCAAAGGAGAGTGAAGTGACTCTTGAGGTTCGTGTAGATGAAACTGTTCACGACGTATGTTTCGAAGAAGAAGGAGACCAAGAAGAACATAATGGCGGTGATGAACTTATTAAAGATACATTTGGAGAGGATTCAGGGTCTGTGGTTTCATTTGAAGAAGGGTTGTTGGAAGGGGGTTTTGTAATGTCGAAGGCACTTTCGGAAGACTCTGATGGTCAAAAGGAACCATTTTTGACTGAGAAACAAAGCGTCGATAAACCAGCAAGTATAGCAGACGTGAGTGAGTCTATTATGGAAGATACAGAAAAAGGGGAGAATCGTGTAGCGTTAGTTCTGAAGGAGACGCATGTAGATGCAGATGGAACCTGTTTGGGCGATGAAGTTTCCCCCGAGACTGATGAAATTGAGAAGACAGTTCTGTCAGAATCAAGAATGGTGGACGAAGGAGAGATGAAGGAACGAAAGATTCAAATGAGTTCCAATACATCGACGGATAAATTAGGCCAGATTTCAATTGAAGAAACTGATATTCAGTTAGAGATATTGGAAGAATTTAAGTCAGTCAGGAAGGTGCACACTGCTGCCACTGTTACGGAGGAAGAAACAGATCAGGAAATTGTAGCCGAGAGGGTGGATATTGCAGGAGCTGTTACCAGCAAATCTCCTACAAAGGAAACTACCAGTTCAACGGATGGACGATTGATTGAAGAGACGATGGGCCAAATTTTAGTAGAACCCTTAAAATTTCCCGGTGACGAACGTTTCGGAATTCCGATTACAGACCATGTCACTGAAGAACAAAGAGCGGAAGGAGGAGCGAGTGAAACATCACGAGCACCTGAGAAAGTTTCGGGTAGAGTGGATGCCGAAAAATTAGATTTCGAGGAAAATGAAAATGGAGCGGAGGAGTTTATTTGCGAAGCAAAAATTATAAGACCACTGACCAGAGAAAATGAATCTAAAATTCACACATTTGAAGAATACACCGGTCTAGTTCCACCCATGGAAAGTACTGCTGAACTGAAGTCTGAGGAACCAGTTTTCGAGGCAGAGAAGAAGGTGTCCGTTAGTGAACATGCTGCGGGAGCGTTTAAACACATAGACGTGGAAAGTTATGAAACCACCGAAAGTAACGGGGAACGACTACAATCGAAGCTCTGCGTAGAGGAGGAAACGCATTTTTTGACTGAGCCTAAAATAATTAAAAAAGACATGATAGAAGCTGCCGTCGAACAACACCCCTTTGGAGGTGATGAATTGGTTGTCACGGCAGACACAACTGAACCTCCATCAGTAACATGTGGTGAAGGATCTGAATCAGTCACCGAAGAGGCTCTTATAGGACACACTTTCGGGGAATTGCACCCTACCCATACAGAAACAGCTGACGAATATGTAGTTCATGATAGTTGGATTGCGGAGGTGGTGACTGAAGAACAGAAAATGGTTGTCGATTCAGTCTCCAGATGTCGCGAATCTGAAATCGGTGTACTGATCAGCGAAGTCCCTGCACTTGAACTGGCTTCATCCATATCCCAGGCAAGGCAGTTTGTTTCAGAAGAAGATATCATTGGAAGATTTGTTTCGAGGGAGGATTTGGTGGATAAGTTTGAAGCTGAAATTGGCGATGCACGGATTACGGAACATGATGTGCATGATGAAGGGAGAGGCGTTCTGGAAAGAAAAACGGCGGAAGAAGGTGTCACCATTGCACACCAGAGTCCAGACACAGAAATTGGTGACATTTCTCTGGATGACGCATCTCAGACTTTACTTCAGAACGAAAGAGACGATTATGTACAGAAAGAAGAAGGGGTTCAGATTAAAGATAACCTTATGAATTTGGACACTTTTGTGAAAGAAATAATCAGCGACAGGATTGAAGCTGTAACTGTACTGGTCGAGGAGATGGGGGATGATGTGATTCCAGACATGGAAAAAGTGGTAGGTGGCGAAACGCCTGCCGGCGACGATATATCGGAATTAAGTACTGTAAAATTTCAGACTGAAGTAGCATCGACTGTAGCGCAAGAAGAAAGAGACAGTGAAATAGCAGAGGGGAAGTTTCTGACAGAGGAGAAGGGTCCTTCTAAATCAGAAAGAATAGAACCTCAACTTAAGGAGAGTGAACAGGCTTCTGCTGAAACAACAGAACGTGGTGATGGTGACGCGGAGGATATTGTTTCTCAAGAAAGGATAAAATTTCCTCATACCTCTTTGCATGGAACGAAAGCAGACGAACCCTTTATTGCTGAGGAACCGTGTTTAGAGAATTATACTGGGGATACGGGCGCAGCAGTGGAAAAAGATTTTGCCGTGAAAAGCAGTGTTGTTGAATCACCCGTCAAGAGGGACGTTTCAGGTGTTCCTGCAGTTGAAAGCAAGGGATTTCCTATGACCACGAAACCAAAAGAAGAGGGGTACGTTGGAGTTCTGGAGTCTGTTGAGGAGGCACTGTTTGGTAAGTCTGAGATCATTTTTTCTCCATCAGATAAAAGTCGGTTGGAAATTTTATCAGAAGTGGAGACAGATGTTGTGAAGCTTGTCGCCAAAGAGGAAGAACGTCCAAGAAAGGAATCGGATTCGAAGATGATATTGGATGATACGTCGTTAGAGGAAAACGTGTTGGAAGGAAGGGGGTTGAGGATACAGCCGCTTTCCAGAATGTTCGATGCAGAAATCCAGACTTTAGTTTCTGAGAGAGGATCAGTGCAGGCATCGCCAATTTTAGACGAGTTTAAGGATTATATTCCAGACGAGTCCGTTTCGGAAGGCAAGGCTTCTGAACTTCTGATGCAGGGGAATTTATTAGTAGAGGGAGAGCGGCATAAAATTTGTCCCGAAAGTGTTCTCGAAAGCATAGGGATTCCTACAGGGGATGTAGTGCAGAAAGAGTTAAAGGAACATGATGTATTTGAAGTGAGTGAAACTGAGGCTGATAGTTTGCTTCCAATTCTAATCAAAGAAGATGCTGGGGCAGAAGTGGAGGAGGTTGAGACGACAGGGACATTGCTTCATTGTGCAACTATTATGACAGGAAAATTAGAAGATGAATTCCAAGCTTTTGTAGTCGGTGCAGTGCAGGTGGATGGGAATGTCGAGAAGTCCCGTCATGAAAGGGCGGAGGACGAATTAAAAGAAAAACAATTGATTGCGGAGGCAGATGAGGGAATGATTGTAGAAGCAAGAACAAACTTAACAGAAGTATTTCACGAAACATTTGCTAGGGAACGTGAAGCTGAGTTTGAGATTTCGAATAAATTACTCTCGGACAATGGAATTTCTAGTGCACTGGAGGGGAAGCGGTTTCAGCTAGAGTATGAGGAGCAGGAATTTTATAAAAGAAAAACCAGCGAACCCTGTCTACCAGAAACTGAAATCCAACTAGTAGAAGAAGCCACTCTAATATCACCCTTGGGAGAGACTATAATATACCGAGAACATCACGTACTTCTTGAAAAGGAGAAACAGATTTTTGTCGATGATGACGAGGAATGCAGGGAAATAAGCCACAAAGATTTTCAAACCACCAAACGTCCAGCTGCTTTTGTTGAAATACATGACGATGGGAACGCTGGACCGTCTCGTATATCGGAGCAGGAGATAAATGTATTAGAGATTACGAAAGCAGTTACGTTAGAGGAAGTAGTTACAGAACGGGACACTGACTTATCCATGACGAAAGGAGCAACCGAAATCGAGACTCCAGATGGAAGTTCAGTATACCCTGTGTGCAGGGAGCCCGAAGCAATAGAGTTCTTGGCAGATGAGATTTATAAACTGGATTCTACGTTAGTCGGTGACAGGACTGTGTCTCCACCAAGAGAACGCATATCTGAAGTTGTAAGAAGTTCACAACCAGATGTTCAGAAAATGCCTGTTATGGCAGTGGAGTCTACCAGTAAATTAACGTGTGACGAGATTTGTGAAAGAGAGACTGTTAGTGAAGAGGCCCCGACTTTGCTGGAGGACGATGCGGCTGCTTGTGTGGAGGAAGTGAATCTCGTAGAAACGACAGAAATATTTATGACAACAGTTATGTTTAAGGCAGAAGATTTGGTTGAGAAAATTACAGGCGAAGATTTAAAGGTGGGAGCGGATGAATGTGTGCAACAACCTCTCGAAAAGGTACCCGACTCCCATAAGGAAGAGTCATTCACAGTGGTGCCCAAGAAGATCGTCGAAGAAACGTATTATGCACGTGCCAAACATGGAGACGAAGCATTTACAGGAATGTCTTCTGAAATGCTGTTTGAAGGAAGATATCCACATAGTCACGTAAGAGAAGGACGTGATGCCAGACAGGAGAAAGTTCAACTTTCAAACGTTGGAGATGTAGAACGCCAATCGGAGGAAACTTATCCTCAGATTAAGGGAAAAACTGACGAGGGTACCGAAAGTGCGATGTATCAGCTGGAAAATGCCGAAACGAAACTGAGCGAGACATATTCTTGTGGGAACGAACCATCAGTCATTGAGTTTGTGCCACATTGGTACAATAAAGATGCTGAAATATGTGAAACATACTCTGATGACTCGAAAGCTATTGAAACCACGCGAGAGAAGGAATCTCATTTGGCACCTATGAAGTACTCTGTTGAGGATATGGACGTAGTGACTATATCCGAACGTAGTGCTCAACAAATGGATGTTCATTTTTCCTTGGAAATGGAGGCAGCTGAACCTGGGAGTGAAATTTCGGACATGTTAAATAAAATGTCTCCGTTGAAATCCCGCTCAGAAAATGTGAAATTTCTAGGTGGTGGGCTCCTTGAGGATGAAGATTCTGTTGGTACGACAGAGATAAAGTCAGAAGTAATTGAGTCTCTGATAGACGAAGAGGAAGAGGCTGCGAAAGGATTTATTTTGAAGAAGGCATCCTTGGAAAAAGAGCGACCAGCAGTCATTGACCAAGGTAGCAGTGTTACTTTTACGTGTGCTAAAACTACTGCACTTTTGGCAGCAGAAGGAACGTTAGAAAAACAGGAAATGAGCACGGTCGCCTATCAGAAAGCAACAGCTGAATTTTATGACACGGACTTAAAGAAAACAGTCGTCTCTGTATTACTGAAAGATTTTCCTTTAGAGTTGGAGCCCAAGGACTTGTCTGTTAACAGGACGGAGGAATTCGCCTTGGAAGGTCCTGCAGAGGTGTTAATGGACGTAGAAATATCACAACATACGCCGAAGGGAACAGAAACAGAAACGGCCGAGGATCCGGAAAGATGTAAGTTTTTGGAATTTGAAGAGGCTAGTGTAGGGGATGACTATCTTGTGGCTGACACTACTTTTTCTCCATCACAAGAAAATAAATATGAATTAGCATCTGATCCGGAAAAGACGATTGGGATTCTACGTCTAATAGAGAAGGATGAGCCCCTTAAGCATTCAGATGCTTATGTTTTAGGTGTACTTGAAGATAGACTTTTAATGAAAAGAGAGGAATTTGAGTCTGTGGAGAAATTTGTGCCCACCGTCTCCGTTACAGATGCGGAAATAATCGAATGTGTTGAATCCGAAAGTGTTCTAGCAGGAGACGAAGAGTGTGAAGAAATGTCCCCACAGAAGTCTCCCATAATCGATCAACCGTCAGAAATTGAAATTTACGAAACCGTTAATGTATTTGAATCTTTGACGGAGCCTCAGGTCACAGACGTATTTGCGGTAGAAAAGGATGTTACGGATAGCGTATGCGTTGTTGAAATGTCAGTTGATAAACTACTAGGTGAACCCGTAGAGGAAGAATATGCATTCGTACTCAGTTCAAGATCCGATTCTTTCGAGGCAGGACGGTTGGATACCGTCGGAGAGGGCATCGGTAAGAGGGCAGGGATTATTTCGGAGACTGAAATTCCTGTATGTTCGTCAAAACGCGAAATTCATTCAGATGATGTTCATAGGAAGTTCTCTATCGAAAGCAATGAGTCACGCCCTGAAGTATGTGATCTTGGTTTGGAAAAAGGCGTTCCAATTGAGAAAGGAGATGTATTTGTAGTCGATCCGATCTCAAGTAATCAGCAACCCAAAACACATACATTCATTCCGGAACGTAGCTCATATGACCTGACTACTGTTTCCATGACCGGGCAATTTGTTATAGCTGAAGAGGTTACCGAAGAGAGTACTTTACAAGGTCTGGTTATGAGAAAGGTATACATGGACGGAAAGACAACGGAAGAAGTAGGTGAAGGCATGAAGAACGTTTCTGTGATAAACCAAGAGTATAGAGATATGGTAGAATTGATTGATAAAATGCCAAAAGAGGAACGCGGTGTTCTGGAATTATCAAGCGGTGAAATAGATCAGGCAGAAGGAAGCATTTCTACAGTTCAAGAGAGCATAACACATATGTTTGAGAAAGAAGGGCTGCCTGAATTATCAGAAGACACAAAACACCATACCATCATAGACGATTGGGTTGTAGGGCATACACTCGCAGTTCCTGCTGAACAGAGGAAGGACGATGTGGTATCTGAGGAAGCAATGAATGCATTGGTAGGTTCATCCGCAACTGTGGCAAAGTCCATTATTCTTGAAACGCCGAAAGAAGAATTAGGGCCAGACAGAGAAACAGAAGGGTCTACTAAGAGCTTAGTTGCACAGACCGTTGGAACTGTTGGCTCTGAAAGCAAAGATATTCCATCCTATGGAGAAAGTATCATTTTCATGTCAGAAATAATGAAACACGATATGGATCTAACTGATATTAAAGGCGAAAAAGCTATTGAAATTCCTGATACGTCATTTGCGGGAGACGAAATTTCTGAAATAAGAGGAAAGGATGCAGTTTGTGGGGAAAGCACGGAAGGCCCATTGGATGAATGCGTCACTCTAGGGCAAACAGAAAAAGGTGCATATGTTTGTGATGTCATTGAAACCATCGAGCGGGAATCAGAATTAGAATCCGTAACTGTGGCAAAGTCCATTATTCTTGAATCGCCGAAAGAAGAATTAGAGCCAGACAGAGAAACGGAGGAGTCTACTAAAAGCTTAGTTGCACAGACCGTTGGAACTGTTGGCTCTGAAAGCAAAGATATTCCATCCTATGGAGAAAGTATCATTTCCATGTCAGAAACGATGAAACACACTATGGATCTAACTGATATTAAAGGCGAAACAGCTATTAAAATTGCTGATACGTCATATCCAGGAGACGAAATTTCTGAAATAAGAAGAAGCGATGCAGTTTGTGGGGAAAGGACGGAAGGCCCATTGGATGAATGCGTCAATGTAGAGCAAACAGAAAAAGTTGCATATGTTTGTGATGTCTATGAAACCATCGACCGGGAATCGGAAGTAGAATCCGTAACTGTGGCAAAGTCCATTACACTTGAATCGCCGAAAGAAGAATTAGAGCCAGACAGAGAAACAGAAGAGTCTACTAAGAGCTTAGTTGCACAGACTGTTGGAATTGTAGGCTCTAAAAGCAAAGATATTCCATCATATGGAGAAGGTATCATTTCCATGTCAGAAACAATGAAACACACTATGGATCTAACTGATATTAAAGACGAAAAAGCGATTGAAATTGCTGATATGTCATTTGAAGGTGACGAAATTTCTGAAATAAGAGGAAGCGATGCAGTTTCTGGGGAAAGGCCGGAAGGCCCACTAGATGAATGCGTCACTGTAGGGCAAACAGAAAAAGGTGCATATGTTTGTGATGTCTATAAAACCATCGATCGGCAATCAGAAGTAGAATCCGTAACTGTGGCAAAATCCATTATTCTTGAATCGCCGAAAGAAGAATTAGAGCCAGACAGAGAAACTGAAGAGTCTACTAAGAGCTTAGTTGCACAGACCGTTGGAACTGTTGGCTCCGAAAGCAAAGATATTCCCTCCAATGGAGAAAGAATCATTTCCATGTCAGAAATAATGAAACACCCTATGGATGTAATTGATATTAAAGGCGAAACAGCTATTGAAATTGCTCATACGCCTTCTACGGGAGACGAAATTTCTGAAATAAGAATAAGGGATGCAATTTATGGAGAAAGGACGGAAGGCCCATTGGACGAATGCGTCACTGTAGGGCAAACAGAAAAAGGTGCACATGTTTGTGATGTCTTTGAAACCATCGAGCGGGAATCAGAAATAGAATCCGTAACTGTGGGGGAGTCCATTATTCTTGAATCGCCGAAAGAAGAATTAGAACCAGACAGAGAAACTGAAGAGACTACTAAGAGCTTAGTTGCACAGACCGTTGGAACTGTTGGCTCCGAAAGAAAAGATATTCCATCCTATGTAGAAAGTATCATTTCCATGTCAGAAGAAATGAAACACCCTGTGGATGTAACTGATATTAAAGGTGAAACAGCTATTGAAATTGCTCATTCGTCATTTGCGGGAGACGAAATTTCTGAAATAAAAGGAAGCGATGCAGTTTGTGGGGAAAGGACGGACGGCCCATTGGATGAATGCGTCAGTATGGGGCGAACAGAAAAAGATGCATATGTTTGTGATGTCAATGAAACCATCGAGAGAGAATCAGAAATAGAATCCGTAACTGTGGCAAAGTCCATTATTCTTCAATCGCAAAAAGAAGAATTAGAACCAGACAGAGAAACAGAAGGGTCCACCAAGAGCTTAGTTACACAGACCGTTGGAACTGTTGGCTCTGAAAACAAAGATATCCTATCCTATGGAGAAAGTATCATTTCCATGTCAGAAATAATAAAACACGCTATGGATCTAACAGATATTAAAGGCGAAACAGCTATTGAAATTTCTCATACGTCTTCTGCGGGAGACGAAACTTCTGAAATAAGAGGAAGCGTTGCAGTTTCTGGAGAAAGGACGGAAGGCCCATTGGATGAATGCGTCAGTGTAGGGCAAACAGAAAAAGGTTCATATGTTTGTGATGTGTATGAAACCATCGATCGGCAATCAGAAGTAGAATCCGTAACTATGGCAAAGTCCATTATTCTTGAATCGCCGAAAGAAGAATTAGAGCCAGACATTGAAACAGAAGAGTCTACTAAGAGCTTAGTTGCCCAGACCGTTGGAACTGTTGGCTCTGAAAGCAAAGATATTCCCTGCAATGGAGAAAGAATCATTTCCATGTCAGAAATAATAAAACACCCTTTGGATGTAATTGATATTAAGGGCGGAACAGCTATTGAAATTGCTCATACGCCTTCTACAGAAGAAGAAATTTCTGAAATAAGAGTAAGGGATGCAATTTATGGTGAAAGGACGGAAGGCCCATTGGATGAATGCGTCACTGTAGGGCAAACAGAAAAAGGTGCATATGTTTGTGATGTCTTTGAAACCATCGAGCGGGAATCAGAAATAGAATCCGTAACTGTGGCAAAGTCCATTATTCTTGAATCACCGAAAGATAAATTAGAGCCAGACAGAGAAATAGAAAGGTCTACTAAGAGCTTAGATGCACAAACCGTTGGAGCTTTTGGCTCTGAAAGCAAAGATATTTCATCCTATGGAGAAAGTATCATTTCCATGTTAGAAATAAAGAAACACACTACGGATCCAGCTGATATTAAAGGCGAAAAAGCTATTGAAATTGCTGATACGTCATTTGCGGGAGACGAAATTTCTGAAATAAGAGGAGGCGATGCCGTTTATGGGGAAAGGACGGACGGCCCATTGGATGAATGCGTCACTTTAGGGCAAACAGAAAAAGGAGCATATGTTTGTGATGTCAATGAAACCATCGAGCGGAAATCAGAAAAAGAATCCGTAACTGTGGCAAAGTCCTTTATTCCTGAATCGCCGAAAGAAGAATTAGAGCCAGACAGACAAACAGTAGAGTCTACTAAGAGTTCAGTTGAACAGACCGTTGGAGCTGTTGGCTCTGAAAGCAAAGATATCCCATCCTATGGAGAAAGTATCATTTCCATGCCAGAAAGTATGAAACACAATATGGATTTAACTGATATTAAAGGCGAAAATGCTATTGAAATAGCTCATACGTTATTTGTGGGAGACGAAACTTCTGAAATAGGAGGAAGCGATGCAGTTTGTGGGGAAAGGACGGAAGGCCCATTGGATGAATGCGTCAGTATGGGGCAAACAGAAAAAAGTGCATATGTTTGTGATGTCTATGAAACCATCGATCGGGAATCAGAAAAAGAATCCGTAACTGTGGCAAA
>Ga0209628_10000654_pt1 | contig 21359 bp, 15 predicted proteins | sample TergutCu122P4_FD_187285 | JGI IMG/M metagenome (GOLD analysis project Ga0209628, IMG submission 187285) | Cubitermes ugandensis P4 segment gut microbial communities from Kakamega Forest, Kenya - Cu122 P4 (SPAdes) (version 2) | ecosystem: Host-associated > Arthropoda: Insects > Digestive system...
TGAAACCGTTAACCAATTAAGAAGACAGTGTTATCGTAGAAACATCAAATTAAAAGTGGTGAAAAATACACTTTTAAAACGTGCTATGGACCAGTCTCCCGTTGATTATTCGGAAATCTACCCCGCTTTGAAAGGCGTATCCTCAATCATGCTTTCCGAAACCGGAAATGCACCCGCTAAATTAATCAAAGATTTTCGTGGAAAAAAAACAAAACCTTTGGTAAAAGCAGCGTTTATTGAAGAATGCACCTACTTTGGCGATGAACAATTAGATTATCTCTGCGCAGTAAAAACCAGAGAAGAACTTATTGGAGACCTCGTTGGATTACTACAATCTCCTGCACGCAATGTTATCTCCGCACTACAATCCGCAGGCGGAAAATTGGCAGGAATTGTGAAAACACTCTCCGAAAGATAGTTCAAAAGTTTAATAGTTCAAAAGTTCAAAAGTTTGAATTCTTGAACTCTTAAACAAAAAAACAAACCTTAAAAAAAATTAACAAACCTTAAAAAAAATAAAGTTATGGCAGATTTGAAAAAATTCGCAGAAGAGTTAGTTAACCTTACAGTAAAAGAAGTTAACGAGTTAGCTCAAATTTTAAAAGAAGAATACGGCATTGAGCCCGCAGCAGCCGCAGTAGCAATTGCCGCAGGTCCCGTTGCAGCAGCAGTGGAAGAAGTGGAAGAAAAAACACAATTCGACGTGATTCTTAAAGCCGCCGGTCCAAATAAATTGGCAGTTGTTAAATTGGTGAAAGAATTAACCAGTTTAGGACTTAAAGAAGCGAAAGAATTAGTTGACGCTGCTCCAAAACCGGTGAAAGAAGCCGTTTCAAAAGACGAAGCAGAAGGCTTGAAAAAATCGTTAGAAGAAGCCGGAGCGGAAGTTGAGGTGAAATAAACCTCCTTCAAAAAACAGTGAGTACATACTCCCACAACAAAATGGGAGTATTGTACTTATTGTATTTTAGGGTTTTGCTTGTTCGCAAAATCCGTAACTCATTAAATACTAAATTGTTCTTGTTTCATTAACCTATAAATTATAATCCCTTGACAACAAAAAGCAATCAAAGATTCAGTTTTGCAACTACCAAACAAGTGGAATATCCTGATTTTTTGGATATACAGTTAAAATCATTTCAAGAGTTTTTTCAATTAGATACCGATGCGGAAAAACGAAATCAAGAGGGGCTTTATCGCGTTTTTTGTGAAAATTTTCCCATTGTAGATGCGCGAAATAACTTCATATTGGAATTTTTAGACTATTATTTGGATGCCCCCCGCTATTCCACCGATGAATGTTTGGAAAGAGGATTAACCTATAGCGCCCCGCTAAAAGTTAAACTCAAACTTTCGTGCAATGATATTGAACACGAAGATTTTGAAACAGTAATTCAGGATGTTTATTTGGGAATGGTTCCTTACATGACCCCGAGAGGCACCTTTATCATTAACGGCGCCGAGCGCGTGGTTGTGTCTCAATTGCACCGCTCGCCCGGAGTTTTCTTCGGGTCATCGTACCATAATAACGGGCAACAATTATTCTCTGCCCGTATTATCCCTTTCAAAGGCTCCTGGATGGAATTTACCACAGATATTAATAATGTAATGTACGCCTATATCGACAGAAAGAAAAAATTACCGGTTACTACATTATTGAGAGCCATTGGATATGAGACAGATAAAGATATTTTGGATATTTTTAATATCGCAGAAGAAGTAAAAGTTACAAAAGTAAATCTTAAAAAAAGTTTGGGTAGAAGATTGGCAGCTCGCGTAATGAAAGTGCGTACGGAAGATTTTGTGGACGGCGAAACCGGCGAAGTGGTAAATATTGAACGTACGGAACTCATTATTGATAGAGAAACAGTACTTGAAGACAAACATATTCAAATGATTATGGATGCCAACATTAAAAATGTGTTGTTCCATAATGAAGATGAAAATAAAACAGACTATTCCATTATTTTTAATACGCTACAAAAAGATACGGCTAACTCTGAAAAACAAGCGTTAGAGTATATCTATCTGCAACTTAGAAATACCGCCCCGCCTGATGAGGAAGCGGCAAGAAGCGCGTTAGAGAAACTCTTTTTCTCTGATAAACGTTACGATTTGGGCGAAGTGGGCAGATACAGAATCAATAAAAAATTAGGTTCCAATATCCCCATCGATACAAGAATTTTAACCAAAGAAGATATAATCTCCATTATTCGCCATTTGGTACAACTTATTAACTCGAGAACGGAAGTGGATGACATTGACCACTTGAGCAACCGCCGTGTGAGAACGGTAGGGGAACAATTATTCAATCAATTTAGTATGGGATTGGCGCGTATGGCAAGAACCATCCGTGAAAAAATGAATGTGCGCGATAATGAAGTATTTACCCCGGGCGACCTGATCAATTCCAAAACACTCTCCTCCGTAATTAATTCGTTTTTCGGAACCAACCAGCTATCGCAATTTATGGACCAAACCAATCCGCTTTCGGAACTTACGCACAAAAGAAGAATTTCAGCGTTGGGTCCCGGCGGTTTGTCAAGAGAAAGAGCCGGTTTTGAAGTGCGAGACGTACACTATACGCACTACGGTCGTTTGTGTACCATTGAAACCCCAGAAGGTCCGAATATCGGATTGATATCTTCGCTTTGTGTGTTTGCCAGAATCAATAATTTAGGATTTATTGAAACTCCTTATAAAAAGGTAGTTAATGGCGTTGTGCAACTTAACGAACATTCTGTGTATTTAAGCGCAGAAGAAGAAGAAAATAAGGTTATTGCACAAGCAAAAACCGAGTTCAGCGATAAAGGCGTTTTGGCAGACAAGATAAAAGCGCGTCAACTTGCAGATTATCCTATTGTTGCAAAGGAACAAGTAGATTTAATGGACATTGCGCCCAACCAAATTGCTTCCATCGCCGCTTCCTTAATTCCATTTTTGGAAAACGACGACGCAAACCGCGCCCTAATGGGCTCAAACATGATGCGCCAAGCCGTTCCGCTCTTAAATCCGGAAGTACCCATTGTGGGAACAGGATTGGAAAGACAAGTAGCCCTCGATTCTCGCTCACAAATTCGTGCAACCGGAACCGGTGTGGTTGAATATGTTGATGGTGAAAGAATTAGAATTAACTATGACTTCACGGAAAATGAAAAACTTACCAGTTTTGAATCGAATATTAAAGAGTATGAATTACAAAAATTTAAAAGAACAAATCAAAACTCTTGCATCAATATTAAACCTATTGTAAAAAAAGGTCAAAAAGTGCAAAAGGGAGATGTGATTACGGAAGGATATGCGACGAAAAACGGAGAGTTGGCGCTGGGAAGAAATATGATGGTGGCATTCATGCCCTGGAAAGGTTACAACTTTGAAGATGCGATAGTTATTTCTGAAAAAGTAGTGAAAGAAGATATTTTCACTTCTATTCATATTGAAGAATTTACATTGGAAGTAAGAGATACAAAACGTGGAATTGAAGAATTGACCAACGATATTCCAAATGTCTCTGCGGAGGCAACCAAAGATTTGACAGAAGACGGGTTGATTCGTATTGGTGCGGAAGTAAAAGAAGGGGATATTTTAATTGGAAAAATTACGCCGAAAGGAGAATCTTATCCCACACCGGAAGAAAAACTGTTGCGTGCAATTTTTGGCGACAAAGCCGGAGATGTTAAAGATGCCTCTCTTAAAGCGCCTCCCTCTATGAAAGGGGTCGTTATCGGTGCAAAATCAATGTCCCGTTTAGTAAAAGATAGAAAAGCCAAATTGCGCGACAAAGATGTATTGGCAGAAATAGAATCGCGTTATTCCAAAATAAAAGAAGACCTTAAAGAAGAGTTAATTGCAAAACTTTACAAAATATTGGACGGAAAAATTTCGCACAATGTGTATGACAACATGAGAAATGTAATCATCTCGAAAGGGGCAAAATTCTCTCAAAAAGTGTTAAATTCTGTCAATTTTATGACGATAAGCGTTTCCAAATGGACGAACGACAGCAAAGTAAATCAATTAGTTGCCGATACTATTCGTAACTATTTAGCCAAAGAACGCTACTTCTATTCATTAGAAACCCGTGAAAAATTTGATGCAACTATTGGCAGCGAACTTCCGAGCGGTATTGTGCAAATGGCAAAAGTATATATTGCCGAAAAACGTAAACTCAAAGTGGGAGATAAAATGGCGGGTCGTCACGGAAATAAAGGTATTGTTGCCAAAATAGTACGTGAAGAAGATATGCCGTTTTTGGAAGACGGAACCCCGGTGGATATTGTATTGAATCCGTTGGGCGTACCTTCACGTATGAACTTGGGACAAATTTATGAAACCGTGTTGGGCTGGGCAGGTAAAACCCTCGGAATGAGATTTGCAACTCCCATTTTCGATGGCGCTTCGGTGGAACAAATTAACGAAATGATGGAAAAAGCGAAACTTCCGCAAAATGGAAGTGTGCAATTGTATGACGGCGAAACCGGCGATAAATTTCATCAAAAAGTAACTGCCGGCTATATTTATATGATTAAACTTCACCACATGGTGGACGACAAAATGCACGCACGTTCCATAGGACCTTACTCACTTATTACGCAGCAGCCATTGGGCGGAAAAGCGCAATTCGGCGGACAACGTTTTGGAGAGATGGAGGTTTGGGCGATAGAGGCGTTTGGCGCTGCCAATGTGCTGCAAGAGATACTCACTATCAAATCGGACGACGTGGTGGGAAGAGCCAAAGCATACGAAGCCATTGTAAAAGGAGACAATATGCCCATCGCGGGGCTCCCCGAATCGTTCAACGTATTGGTGAATGAATTGCGCGGACTGGCGCTGGATATTAAGTTTGATTAATCACTAATCATTAACCACTAATCACTATTAAATATGGCACTTAAAAAAGATACAAACACAAGAAAAGAATTTTCAAAGATTACCATTAGTTTGGCAGCACCGGAAACCATCCTGGAACAATCGTTCGGAGAGGTTTTAAAACCGGAAACTATTAACTACAGAACCTACAAACCCGAACGAGAAGGTTTGTTCTGTGAAAAGATTTTCGGTCCCGTAAAAGACTGGGAATGTCACTGCGGAAAATACAAACGCATTCGCTATAAAGGAATTGTTTGCGACCGCTGCGGCGTGGAAGTTACAGAACGTAAAGTGCGTAGAGAACGCTTGGGACACATTCAATTGGTGGTTCCCGTAGCGCATATCTGGTTCTTTAGGTCGTTGCCAAACAAAATTGCTGCGCTTTTAGGATTAGCAGCCAAACAAATAGACTCTGTTATCTACTACGAAAGATATATCGTGGTACAACCCGGAGTGGCGGAAAGTGAAAAAATATTCAAATCTGCCTTATTGACAGAAGATGAGTATTTTAACATCACGGAAAGTTTGCCCCCAGACAATAAACTATTGGATGAAACCGACCCCAACAAGTTCATCGCTAAAATGGGCGCCGAAGGTATTTACGATTTGCTGCTTAAAATTGATTTGGATGCCGAATCGTTTTATCTAAGAGATAGAGCAAACAACGAAACTTCGCAACAAAGAAAACAGGATATTCTTAAAAGATTGCACGTTTTTGAAGCTTTTAGAGACAGTAGAAAACGCGCTATAAATAAACCGGAATGGATGATTTTGAAAACTATCCCCGTAATTCCGCCCGAACTTCGTCCCTTGGTGCCTTTGGATGGCGGACGTTTTGCTACTTCCGATTTGAACGACCTGTACCGCCGCGTTATTATTCGCAACAATCGTTTGAAAAGATTAATTGAAATCAAAGCGCCCGATGTAATTATGCGTAACGAAAAACGTATGTTGCAAGAAGCTGTGGATTCATTGTTTGATAACTCAAAGAAAACTAATGCAGTAAAAACAGAATCCAATCGTGCGCTAAAATCATTGTCCGATAGCTTAAAAGGAAAACAGGGACGTTTCCGCCAAAACTTGCTGGGTAAACGTGTGGACTACTCCGGTCGTTCCGTTATCGTTGTAGGTCCCGAATTGCAATTGAATGAATGCGGAATCCCGAAAGATATGGCGGCAGAATTGTTTAAACCTTTCATTATCCGTAAATTATTGGAAAGAGGTTTGGTGAAAACTGTAAAATCGGCAAAAAAAATTGTAGATAGAAAAGACCCCATCGTTTGGGAAATCTTGGAAAATATTATGAAAGGACATCCGGTGCTGTTGAACCGTGCTCCTACACTTCACCGACTTGGTATTCAGGCATTTCAACCCCGTTTGGTGGAGGGAAAAGCGATTCGTTTGCACCCGCTCACCTGTACGGCATTTAACGCCGACTTTGACGGAGACCAAATGGCAGTGCACGTTCCCCTCGGAAACGCCGCCATTTTGGAAGCGCAAATGTTGATGCTGGCTTCGCATAATATCTTAAACCCCGCCAATGGTGCGCCGGTAACTGTGCCCTCGCAAGATATGGTTTTGGGACTTTATTATATCACAAAAGAATTGCGTTCCACCCCAAACAACCCCGTACTGGGAGAAGGAAAACTGTTTTATTCTCCCGAAGAAGTAATTATTGCTTACAATGAAAAACGGGTTCATTTGAATGCCGGCATTGAATGTAGAGTGAATTTGAAAGGCGACGGAAAGATGGTGAGAATTAAAACAACCGTAGGACGGATCATCTTCAATCAGGTTGTTCCGCAAGAATATGGTTATGTAAATGAACTGTTGACGAAAAAATCGTTGAGAGATATTATTGGAGAAGTACTTATAAGATCCGGAAACGCCAAAACCGCAAAATTTTTGGACGATATTATGGACTTGGGATTCCGTATCGCATTTGAAGGCGGGCTTTCATTTAACTTGGGAGATGTGATTATTCCCAAAGAAAAAACAGCGCTCATTGAAGAATCTAACGGAAAAATTGATGAAATTACCATGAATTATAATATGGGTTGGATTACAAACAACGAACGCTATAATCAGGTTGTTGATATTTGGTCGAATACGACACGCCGTTTGAATGATTTGTTATTAAAACAGATAGAAGAAGACCGGCAAGGCTTTAATCCTGTTCACATGATGCGTCACTCCGGCGCTCGTGGTTCTTCGGAACAGGTACGTCAGTTGTCGGGTATGCGCGGATTGATGGCTAAACCTACCAAAGCAGGCGCAGGCGGCGGTGAAATTATCGAAAACCCCATTTTATCAAACTTTAAAGAAGGTCTCTCCGTTTTGGAATATTTTATCTCTACACACGGTGCACGTAAAGGTTTGGCAGACACTGCATTAAAAACAGCGGACGCCGGCTATCTGACCCGTCGTTTGGTGGATGTTTCTCACGATGTGATTATTACTGAAGAAGACTGCGGTACACTGCGCGGTATGGTGGTTAGTGCGTTGAAGAAAAATGAAGAAATTGTGGAAACATTGGCAGACAGATTGTTAGGTCGTGTTACGCTCCACGATGTTTATAACCCGCTAACAGGCGAAATTATTGTAAAAGCAGGAGAAGAATTGAACGAAGAATATTGTCAGATGATAGCAGATTCTCCTATTGAAGAAGTGGAAATTCGCTCCGTGCCTACTTGCGAAGCAAAAGTGGGCGTTTGTCAAAAATGTTATGGTAGAAACTTGGCTACCGGAAAAATGGTGCAAATGGGAGAAGCTGTGGGAATTATTGCTGCACAGTCTATTGGAGAGCCGGGTACACAGTTAACGCTCCGTACTTTCCACGTGGGTGGGGTTGCCGGAAATATTGCCGCTAACAGCAAAATTGAAGCCAAATACGATGGGGTGTTAAGTATTGACGAACTTCGTTGCTTGGATGATAAACTTGACGATGAAAACAACCCTTGTTTCAAAGTAATCGGACGTTCCGCAGAAATGAAAATCATTGACTTGAAAACAGGCGTTGCGCTTTCTTCTGCAAATATTCCATATTCATCAAATTTATATTACAAACATGGTGACCATGTAAAAAAAGGCGATGTAATTGCCAAATGGGACCCGTTTAATGCACTCATACTTTCAGATGTGCCCGGAACCGTTGAATTTCAAGATATTATAGAAGGTATTACCTACCGTTTGGAAATTGACGAACAAACGAACATCCGCGATAAAGTTATCATTGATAGCAGAATGAAAGTGCGAAATCCGGCTATCCTAATTTTAGATGATAGTGGCGAACTTGTTAAAACTTTTGATATTCCGGTAGGCGCACGTTTGGCGGTTGAAGTAGGTCAAAAAATTGATTCGGGTGCCATTCTCGTTAAAATTCCACGTGCATTCGGAAAATCAGGCGACATCACGGGAGGTCTTCCGCGAGTTACCGAACTGTTTGAAGCACGCAATCCTTCAGACCCTGCTATCGTTTCGGAAGTGGACGGAATTGTGCAGTTTGAGAAAAAATTGAAAAGAGGTAATCGGGCTATCAAAGTTATTCCAAAAGCAGGCGACGAAAAAACTTATCTTATCCCAACATCCAAACAAATTTTGGTTCAAGATAACGATTATGTGAAAGCAGGAACTCCACTTTCGGAAGGTGTTTTGACCCCAGCCGACATTTTGAACATCAAAGGCGCTATGAAAGTGCAAGAATATATTGTTAATGAAATTCAAGAAGTATATCGTTTACAAGGTGTTAAAATTAATGACAAACATTTTGAAGTGATTGTGCGTCAAATGATGCGTAAAATGGAAATTGACGACCCGGGCGATACTAAATTCTTGCAAGGCGAGTTGGTGAATAAAATTGACTTCCAGGAAGAAAACGACATGATTTGGGAAAAGAAAGTAGTTGTGGAGGAAGGCGACTCAACAGAATTTCATAAAGGACAAATTATCAACGCCAAACGTTTACGCGACGAAAATTCTTTATTGAAACGTAAAGACTTGCGTTTGGTTGAAGTGCGCGATGCCCGCCCCGCAACCGGTCGCCCCATTCTGCAAGGAATTACCCGTGCCTCGCTACAAACGCGCAGTTTTATCTCTGCGGCTTCTTTCCAAGAAACTACCAAAGTATTGACAGACGCTGCCATAAACGCCAAAACCGATGTTTTAGCAGGAATGAAAGAAAACGTAATTGTAGGACATCTTATTCCGGCTGGAACAGGTTTGAAAGAGTATCAAAATATTCAAGTAAGTTCGAGAGAAGAATACGAAACATTAATGGCTTCAAAAATGTAAAATTATGCAACAACAAGAACAAAAAATTGACATCCATTTAAGTGAAGAAGTAGCGCAAGGCGTTTACTCAAACTTAGCTATAATTACCCATTCGCACGCCGAGTTTATTTTGGACTTTGTGTCGCTTTTGCCCGGACTTCCGAAAGGCACCGTGCGCTCGCGCATCATTCTTACTCCGCAAAACGCAAAACGATTGCTGTATGCGTTGCAAGATAATGTCCAAAAATTTGAACAAAAAAACGGCAAAATTGTGGATGCCCAACAAGAAGTGATTCCCATTTTGGGAAACACAGGCGGAAAAGCGTAAGGAATAGAAAATAAAATAGTTGCTGGTAATTCATTCGTGATGATAGGGCTCGCCTTTCAAAATGGTGAATGCACGATATAACTGTTCTGAAAAAAGCAAACGCGCTAATTTATGCGGTAAAGTCAGTTTTGACATAGATAACGTAAAATTTGCCCGTTGGTACAATAGATCCGAAAAGCCATAAGCGCCACCAATTAAGAACAATACGTTCTTACAACTTGAATTTAATCGCTGTTGAATAAATTGCGAAAATTGCAAGGATGAATATTCGGTGCCACGTTCATCCAGCAAAACAACAATATCTTGTGGCATAATCCTTTTTAAAAACAAATCTCCTTCTTGCTTTTTTTGAACTTCAGTAGCCAACGATTTTGTGTTTTTTAAATATGGAATCGCTTCAATTTCAAAAGGATTGTAACTATTTATTTTGGAATAATAATCTTGAAATGTTGCTTGCAACTCTTCCAAATTCTCTTTTCCAATAAACAACAGTTTGATTTTCATGACATCAACGTTCCCGCAGTACACTTCGCTATTTTTACCTCCACATATTCCCCTATTTTATGATTCTGTTTTGGGAAAACACATACTTTGTTTTGGGAATTTCTGCCGAAAAGATGTTGGTCGGAGCGCTTGGAAACACCTTCCACTAAAACTGTAAATGTTTTGCCGATATCTCTTTTATTGCTTTCTAACGATAATTTTTGTTGAAGGGCTATAACCTCTTCCAAACGTTTAATTTTCAGTTCTTCGGGAATATCGTCATCAAACTTTTCGGCGGCTTTTGTACCTTCACGCACCGAGTATTTGAACATGAAAGCATACTCAAATCCCACTTCTTTCATCAAAGAAAGTGTATCATGGTGGTCTTGTTCGGTCTCTCCGCAAAAGCCGGCAATAATATCGGTAGATATAGCGCAATCGGGCAAAACCTCCTTAATTTTCCGGATTCGTTCCAAATAATACTCACGAGTATAAACGCGGTTCATTTTTTTCAACATTTCATTGCTCCCCGACTGCACCGGTAAATGGATATAATGACACACATTGGGATATTTCGCCATGACATACAACAACTTATCCGAAATATCTTTGGGATGAGAAGTAGCATAACGAACCCGCAGAAGAGGAGAAATTTGGGCAATTTTTTCAGTCAAATCCGCGAAATCCATGCTACTGAGGTCTTCTTTCCAGTGATAAGAGTTTACGTTTTGTCCTAATAAAGTTACTTCTCGAAATCCTTTATGAAACAAATTTTGCGTTTCATCCAAAATTGTTTTCGGGTTGCGGCTGCGCTCTCTGCCGCGGGTGTAAGGCACCACGCAATAAGAGCAAAAGTTGTTGCAACCGCGCATTATGGCAATAAAAGCCGAAACGCCGTTGCTGTTGTAGCGCACGGGGTCAATATCATCATAAGTTTCTATTTCTGAAAGTTGTACGTTGAAAGAAGTATTTCCAAAAGTAGCTTCTTCAATCAGTTGGGGCAAAGTGCGGTAAGCATCGGGACCGGCAATAAAATCCAACATTTTCTCTTCTTTAAGCAGTTGTTCTTTAATACGTTCTGCCATACAACCAAGCAAACCGATACATAAATTTTTGTTTTTCTTTTTCAATGAAACCATTTCGCGCAAACGTTTTCTGATGCGTTGCTCGGCATTGTCGCGCACTGAACAGGTATTCAACAAAATAAGATCCGCTTCCCGAAGCGAATCAGTTATTTCATAAAAAGGAGATAAGATTGAAGCAACCACTTCGCTGTCAGCAATATTCATTTGACAGCCATACGTTTCGATGTGGAGCTTCTTCACAGCACGTTGATAACAATTACTTTCTATCAGTCATTTCATCAGAAACGGTAAGTTTCTTTCTGCCTTTTGCTCTGCGGGCTGCCAACACTCTGCGACCGTTTGCAGTTGCCATTCTTTCTCTAAATCCGTGTTTGTTTCTACGTCTTCTGTTCGACGGTTGGTACGTTCTTTTCATTACTATATCGTGCTAAAATTATTTTTTATTTTGGGGGTGCAAAAATATATTTTTTTTGAAACGAAAAATGTTTTTAATTGTTAATAATTTTTGTTAAAGGATAGAAAGGGGATGTGTCGGCATATACCCTTTTTTTTTAAAATAATCCCTCCACAATTTTCAACACCTCACCCTCTTTCGGATTCATCTCAAAAATAAAATCAGGTTTTAAATAGTGCAACGGATGCATTTTTTTAAATAATTCTTCACCGCCTCCGGTAATGTTCAGCATTATAATTTTCTGTTTATCAATTGTTTGAGATTTTACGGCTTTAAACAAACTTGCGGTGGCAACGGCTGCTGCGGGGTGAATATCAATTTTTTCGAGTTTTTCAAAAATTTGCGCGGCTTCTCGCGCTTCTTCATTGCGAATTGCCATAAACTCGCCTGCGGTGTCTTTCATGGCATCAAACAAACCTCCGGCAATGCCGTATGGCGGTTTGCGGTTTGAAAGCACTTTAGCATCAATCTCTTCCACTTGTTTTCTCGCTTCGTTGTCATCAAAAGGGAGCAAATCTCTTGAGTTTTTTTGCCAGGCATTAACCATCGGGATAAACGGAAGATTCTGTGAGAGAATAAGTTTCATCTTTTTGTTAGAAAATCTGCCGTCATCAATTAATCTAAGATTGGCTTCCCACGCAGCAATGGCGCCGGTGCCGCTCCCAACCGCCTGAAAATAATAATCGGGAATTTCGCCGATAAAGGTAGTGGCAGAGAGCATGGTAGTTGCCATTCCGTCTCTTCGCGCTACATTTTTCGCCCCGCCCTCTGCATAAAACTTGTTAGATTTTACAACTATATTACTCAAATGAATCGCATCGAAATAGTCGCAGCCGGTTTGGGCGCAAATCAGTTTCACGCAGCTATTCAGCGGTTTATCAAACCAAAGGGCATTGAGATTGTCTTCCGGCACACACAGCAGCAACGGAATAAGATTATCGGAGCACACTTTGGCGAAAGCACGCGCCGTATTTCCGGCAGAAGCCACCACCAAAACGCCTTCCTTATCAGGATTTATTCTTCCGCCCACCGAGTAAGCCTCTGTTTCTTTAAAGGAGCACGTGGGCATAGTTGCCCCAATTTCAGGGAAATAGCCGCTAAAACAGAGATAGAGATTTTTCAAATGCAGATATTCAGCCAATCCCTTGCTTTTGTAAGTAACCGGAGCGCACGAGCCTTTGAGAAAACGCGACACCGGAAGCCAATCGGCAAACTTATAAAGTCCGTATGAATCTTCTTTTGGAAAAATCTGTTTTTCTTCGTAAACAGCTCTAATTAAGGATAGTATTTCTCCATTTGGGTCATCAAGTAGCCAGCCGGTATCATTAAATTTTCGACCGGTAGCCACATTCATCAATGAATATGAAGTTGGATTTGTTAACATATTTTAATAAATATATCCCCATTTTTGAATTTCAAAACCATCTAAGCGTGCCGGCATCGTTTCTAACATTCCAAATTGATAAATAGGAAAAATGCCCAACAACTCTTTTCTTTCCCCATTTACTAATGAAACAGATACGGGAACCGCATTCCGAATTTGATAGCCCAAATTCTTTTTTTCTTTTTTATTTGTAAACTCTTCCTGTAAATTTGCAGCCGTGAGCGGCGTACAACTGATGTAATAGTTATCGGTTAGCGTTCTGCCCATTGTCGCGCTAAAACCATCACTTGACGAAACAGAGCAAACGGATGTCATCGCAAAATCCGGATCGGGATAAATGATAATGGTTTCGTGAATATCTTCCGAAACTGTTATTCCCACAAATAATTCCAAATATTTTTTTTCCAATTCATTTAATTGATTCACAAGATATTCAAATGCGTCTTTGGAAAGCGTTATCTCTTGAGAAAGAGAAAGAATATCATATCTGTCTTTACGAATTTTTTCAATAAAATCGGCGGCTTCCTGTGCTTGCTGCGATAAAGTTTTTGTAGTAACTTTTGTTTGCGTAACAGGAACCTGAGTAACCACGCCGTCAATAATTTTGGTTTCGGTATAAGTTTCGTGGGTTTGTTGCAAAATTACATCTGCATAATTTTTAAAGAAATCGGGCAAAATATCCGTATTGTTTTGCTCTGCACTTGAAAAAGTATGACCCATGTTGGATAAGTTTTTCCCATATAAAGATTGCAAAAAGTTGTTTTTCAATTGTACGGAAGATAATTCAGCCACAAATTGCAGATTTTTATCAGGCATGGTAAAAGGAGTTAGAGAAATGTTTTTCATGGTGTAAAAAGTTGTATTTTCTTTGCAGTAATGGGTAATACCCAGCAATTTTTCTGCAAAATCGGCATATAATCCTTTCAAGTTTGAGGTTTTTGTAACCACAACATCCACTTTAAAAGCCGTTTTGGGTAAAGTGTAAAAAAAAGTAGGATTTTTGAATGTTATTTCCGCAGAAACAGGCAGTTTATAAACGGCATTTTGCGCATAAACTTGTTGAAAAACAAACAGACTTAATAAAATGAGAGGTAATTTTTTGAACATAAAATTGATTTTAAAATTGCGCGCAAAAATAGCAGGTTTTTTTAATTTGGATTTACTCCTTCAAATTATTTTGAAAAAAAATATATGTTTGCCACTCTTATTAATTCAAAGTTCAAAGTTAAAAAAATCAAAGATATTACACCTCACACCTCACCCCCCATTTATGCAAAAAGTTACTCCTAAAAAATCGCTGGGACAACATTTTCTAAACGATGAAACCGTTGCGGAAAAAATTGTGCAAAGCATTACTTCAAACAATACTTCTATTTTAGAAATCGGACCCGGGATGGGTGTTCTGACAAAATTTTTATTACAAAAAGAGAATGTCGAGTTTAAAGTTGTTGAAATAGACACGGAATCGGTTGTTTATTTGCAAAAAAAGTATCCTTCTTTGAAAATAATTTCCGGAGATTTTTTAAAGTTAGATTTACGCGATTATTACGATGATAAAATCACCATTATTGGAAATTTTCCTTACAATATATCCTCTCAAATATTGTTTAAGGTTTTGGAAAAGAAAGATATAGCAACAGAACTGGTAGGGATGTTTCAAAAAGAGGTGGCGGAGCGGATTGCCTCCAAACCCGGAAAAAAAATGTACGGCATTTTAAGTGTTTTGTTGCAGGCGTTTTACGATATTGAATATCTGTTTACGGTGGATGAACATCTGTTTACACCGCCCCCGCAGGTAAAATCCGGAGTAATCCGTATGATTCGCAATCCTGATAAAAAACTGCGCTGCGATGAGGTTTTTTTTAAGAATGTAGTAAAAACAGCATTTAACCAACGCAGAAAAACACTGCGCAACTCGTTAAAAAGCTTTTCGTTTGACGATGAGTATAAAAATAATCCCATTTTTATGTTGCGACCAGAGCAACTGTCGGTGGGGCAGTTTGAGGAGATTTGCTTGGCAATTTCTGTGTAATTCAAAATTTGTACGATTTGCAAAACTTGAAGTAAACGGGTCTTTTAAGGCTAAAAGATTTCAATTCAAAATTTGTACGATTAGTTTTCGTTTATACGACAGACCAACAGATGTCTCAATTCAAAGTTTGTACGATTAATTTCGTTCAGATTATTAGTTCAGTTGTATTACAATTATTTAATTCAAAATTTGTACGATTCGAACTCCTTACATTTTTTCAATCTTCACCCACCCCAGCGGCTCTTGTGTTGTTTTTACCATCAATCTTGAGCGGGGAAACTCTTCTAATGAGAAATTATCAAGTTTGCCCTTTTTCGCATATTCATTTTTCATAAAAGATTCATATTTTGCATACAACGCTTCTTTTCCTTCTTGTGTGATATAATCATAAATTGCTATTCCTAAAGAATTTAGATAGTAACCTTTTCCTGCGCCGAGCCGAAGATAGGTAGTATTACTGTCTGTTTCGTTCATCATTTCTTCAAGGTCAGCTAAGTAATTGTAGTATTTTGTTAGTTTGTTATCATCTTCAACCAATGCAAATTCTCTTTCTAAAACAGCGGATGTATAATTATATGCTTGTTCTGCCAATTCCTCCCATTTGTAATTTTCCAAAGCAATTTCAAATTCTGTGCTTTTGTTTTTGGCAATACATTCCAAACGGATAGGCATTTTTCTGTAACAATCCACCACCACGTTTGAATTTCTTGCCAAAGGCTTGCTGTCTGTAACTAATTGAATTGTATTTGGTTGAATTAAATTGTTAGTATATTCATCTACTTTACATTCAAATTTCTTTTCCAATGCGTTGAAATTTCCGCCGGCAATAACATCCTCAATCATTCTTTCAGCATTTTCGTTGGTAATCAACCAATTATACATCATAATGGTTTTAAATGCTCCTTTTATTGTTGTTCCGGGAAAATAGGGTTTTAGCAAGGGGGTTTTGATAATTCCCTTTATGGACAATTTACTTTGCGGCATATCGGTTTGAAATTGACAACGCGACAGAATAATCTCATCTAATTCTTCTACAATATTATTATTGAATAAAAAAGATTTTATGTCAAAATTGCTTCGATTGTTGTCCATCTGCATGGCTACTCCCTGCACATAAAGGTCTAACCAGCGGTTGTTTGATGCTATTATTTTTTGAAGTTTCGCCTTATCAATAAAACAAACTTGGTTATTATCAATAATGTAATCGGAATAAGGTGATAATTCAATACCCGCACCAATGGCAACAGGGGTTATTGTGGTAATTTTCAGTTGGGTTCTTTCAATCATAATTCATTGTTTATAAAATTATTATGCAAATGAATATCGAAATTTATTCCATATCGTAAAACGGGTGGATGATTGTTTAAAGTTACAATACGACCATTTATTTCAGTATCAAAAACAGCACCTTCCTGCAACATTTGAATAATAGGCAAACAGTTGTTATTTTCAAAAAAACGTTCGCCGCCACCTCTATTAATAATTTGGTAGAGAGAATTTTTATTTAATTCGTTTTCGTTTGGAACAATGAGAGATAGCGAGGTGCGGTATGTGGATATGCTGTTTATTTTAATAGTAAGATCTATTTTTTTGTATTCGGTTAAACTTCCGCAACCGGAGGAGCGATTTCCGCCAATTCCCAAATTTACAAGTGTTTGCATTGCGTTTTTAAAGTGTTCTTGCAAATTTTCAGGTAAATTGTTTTCCGTTATAAAAAACCAGTTTACGCAGTAATTATCTCCATTTAAGAGAAATAAATCAGTTTCAAAAAAATGGGCATTTTCTTTTTGGGTTAAATCTCTTGCCCTTGCTTTAGGGCTTGTTTCAGTAGTAAAAAGCTTTACAGGTTTCTCTATTTCAGATTTTAGGGCAACCATACTTTCGCTTTGCAGGAGCGTGCACAGGTTTGTGTTAAACCAATCTTTGGGCAATACTCCGTTTTCCATTATGCCTTTGGAGATGAATTTTATCTTTTCTGTTTTTTTTGGTTCTTCAAATTGAAACAAATTGAGGCTTACCGGTTTGGGAAAGAAAAACACTGGTTTGTTTTGATGCTCAACACAATAAAATGCTGAAGAGAGTTTAAAACGTTCATTTTTACATTCTGTGATGAAATTTTCAACGGATTCGGGATGGCAAAACGCCCAAGCATTTACTAAAGCCGACCAAAGCGTGTCGGAATGTATGTACTCGGAAGTTGTGATTTTTTGAGTATTATTTTGGCTGTTTGAAGAGATTCCTTGCGTTTCTCCAAAACGAAATCGCGTACCGAAATTAGATTTTAGTATGTATGCCTGCATAACTATTTTATTTCATAATCAAATTTCACTTTTCCGTAGCCGCGGCTACCGCTACCTCCCAAATAGTTGTTTTCCAAAAGGGTAATTCCTTCTTTTAAGATATTTACAATATTTTCTGTATCCGTATCGAAAATATTCACCACTATTTCGAAGTTAAATTTTGCGCCGGCAGGAACTCTTTCCATTTGTCGCAATCCGCCTCTTTTTGTGGTGCCGGATTTTCGGTCTATGGTATTTTCATATTTTCCTTCCGTAAATTCGGTATCTAAAATGGCGTCATTCTCTGTAAAAGTCTTTTTAAAATGTGTTTTATCCAAAAGGGCATCCCTGAAAATCAGGCGGGAAATTTCACCGCCGTTATTATCGGCATATCCAAACAATTTTTTCAAAGTCGGGCTATCGTTTTTCACGTCAAAACTACCTTCTTTTAGCCCCAGCAAGAAACGAACTTTCCCTTTGAGCGAACTTCCGGGAATATAGGGTATCCCTTCCGGTGTTTTGATAACGGGCGAATCCAATCCGCCAATATCAAGTGTAGTTTTTGAACCGCCAATGTGCAATCCTGTTTCGAGCGTTATGCTCCCTGTAACTATTTTTGTTTCTGTTAATTTCATAATTATTTGATTTTTAATTTTTTCCGTAAAATTTATGATAGGCTACTACCGCTTCAAAGAATATTTTAAACTCTTTTACTTTTTCTGCCGAATTAACCGCTTTAATGATACTGTCGATAAAAGCCAGCAAAGTTTTCTCTTTATCGTTGGAACTTCTGCCGGCGATGTAGGCTAAATTTGGTCTGACCAATTTCAGTTCATTAATTGTTTTCGCCTTGGTTGCTTTGTCATAAATGTTTCTTAATTGACTTGTAGAGAGGTTTTTTCCTTCTTCCGAAACAAATTCCTCAATACTTTTTAAGATATTATCCAACTGTGTGGATTTACTCATATTCAGCAATTCAGCAAAATTCTGACTGAAAAATTGATTTTTAACTTCTTCTCCTAATTGTTCAAAAGTTTTCTTTTGAAATTGAGATTGCGGCGGGCGATTTTGATTAAAACCTCCGGGCGCTCTGCCTGATTGATAATTTTGATATGCCATATTTTATATTTTTTTGATATTTATCTTAACAATAACTCTGCCCACCGCGCCGCTACAGGATATAAATTAGGATTGGTTGTTTTGCGCTTCATAAAGGTGTCTATGATGGCTTTTGTATATTCTTCAAACAATGTTTTAATCGCTTCTTCATTCTCTTTTTTTACATTTCTCAAATAGTATTTCAATCGCCAAACTTTTGGAATATTGATTTTTCCTTCATACGCATTTTGTTGCAACTCGTCAAAACCCACATCACTTGATTTGATTCTGTTAATTAAACTTTTGCTTTCTCCTTTGTTACTTATCAAATCAACCAATTGATTTGCAATTTTTTGAGATTGAATAAATTCGCGCCATAACAGGGTTTTTCCAAAAACGGTAACACTGTTTTTATTGGCAACAGATTTACTTGCATAGAGTGCTTTGTCAACCTCTTCTGCCCATTGAAACAGGGGAAAATCAGAAGAAGTGATAACAATTCCTGCTGAGAAGCTAAGTTCTGCATTAGGCAAAGAAGGAATTTGTATTTTCAAATTTCGTTGGTAATCTTCAAATTTTTGTCTAAGTTTTATGGCTAATTCAAAAATTTTACTCCAATTTCCAAAGAAAAAACAGCGATCGCATCCGGAATAAACGCAAAAAATTTGTGGTTGCATTTTCAAATCTTTAATGAGTTGCCATAGTTTCTCATCAAAAAAATCTTTTAACGTTTTTGATATTTTTTTATACTCATCTTCGGTTCTATTGTGGAACAATGCAGCTAAATTATCAACATCAATTTTCAATGCCGCCATTTTTTTGTCGCCCTCCGAATTTTGAGCAATTTGGTCAAAATCACTACAGCAAGATTCTCCATTAATCCCTGTTTTTATATTCAAAACAACATCTTGTAATGATATAGGAACACTTTCAAACGGTTCAAAACAAACCGATCGCTGCAATTTTGTTTTTTGCAGTTTTGTGTTTAAAGTACTTAAAGTGATATTGAATTTTTCTGTTTTTTTTTCAACAAAAGCTATATGTGGAAAAAGGGGCTGTTTTAAATAGTTGTTTTGAAACGTCTTTATGAAATTGGTTATTTCATGGTCATTTTTATCAGTAATCACTTCAATAACAAAATTTTCATAGTCGCTGTACAGTTCAATTACATTTTGGGGATTGAAAAACTCTTGTAGTTTTTTTAAACAATGAAGTGTAATGTTTTGCACATAATCAGTCCGTTTTTTCAATTCAAGGAGCGCTCCTTTTGTGGGTGATTGAAATATAAATTCCTGTGTGTCTGATATGTTGTATTTAAAAAGGTATTTACTCATAAGAATATTAATAGGTTGCAAAAGTATTTTTTTTATTCAATAGTTGTACGATTAAAATAAAGGAAATGTAAGGGTGGATACAAAACTCCACAATAATTCAACATTTGTACGATTAAAATTCATAGACGGTGGTACATTCACAAACTCTTGCAAATACTAATTCAATTCTTGTTCGATTAATAATTTAATACTTCCACGCACCCAAACCCTTGGCTCCCTTTTTCTCCTATTCCTGTTTCATACATTACTTTTAACAATTCTTTATCTGCTTTCATCATAAACTTAAAAACAAAACCTCTTACTTGGGTTTCCTCTTTGGTTCCTGCTTTTATTCTAATTAATTTTGAACGGAACGGGGATAATAATTCAAAATGGAAATATTGTTCACCTGAAAAATTCTTATTGTAAAACAATCGGTATTTTTCTTTCAAATTATTGATGAGCAATTGACCATAATTTTCTTCATTTGGGGAGATATAGCGGGGGTGTTTGTTTTCTTGAGCGAGTGAAACAACTACCGGCGACAATGTTTTAAATGCTGCTTGGTCGTCAAAATTCGGAAGGGGAACTACTTCAATCTGTCGAACGCGAAATTGCACTTTACTCACGCTATCTCCAATAGAAAAGTTTTGTTCCTCAAAAATTCCTTTCACAAATTCTTCGGTTGCCTTTTCCGGAAGAAAAGAAAGATAAAAAGAGGCTCGGTTCGACGTAAAAGTCAAACGGTCATTCTCAAATTCAATTCCGGGACTATATAAATTGGAGAATACAAACAATTTAAAGTTTCGATGTTTTTCTGCAAAACCATTTTGATGCAACCATTCTGCAAATTGCCGGTCTCCTTTTGCAATTACACTGTAAATCCACGCCGATAGTTCATATTGATAATTGATGGGAAGCGTACTCCCAAAAAAACGATGTTCGATATCTAAATTAAGTTTGAAACGCATAGATTTACATGAATTTTTTGGCGTGCAAAAATACAAATAAAAACTCTATCTTTGCCAAAAATTTCCTAAACCCTAACTATTCAAGTAAATAATGGCAAAAAAAGTACAAAAAGAACTCACTCTTGAACAAATTCTTTGGAACTGCCGCGATATTTTGCGCGCAAAAGTAGAAAAAGCAGATAATAGAAACGCGGTACTATCGCTGGTATTCCTGAAATTTGCAGGAGAGAAGTTTGAAGAACGGAGAATTTCTTTTCTTGAAGAACTTAAAAACAAAGGGCTTCCGCAAACTGCCATTGATAATCTGCTCGAAAATCCGGCTGGCTATGGAAGTGTAAATGTGTTTTATTTACAACCAAAATGTATTGTGGATTTAATAGCAGAACTCATTGAGCCGTTTGAAGGAACAATATATGACCCCTGCTGTGGCTCGGGCGGTATGTTTGTGCAATCGCTGCGCTTTGTGGAAGCACATGGAGGCAACACTACCAATATCAGTGTGTATGGGCAAGAAAGCACGCCAAGCACCTTTCAACTTGCCAAAATGAACTTGGCTATTCGGGGTATTTTGCACATACTCTCAAAATTGGATGTAACCTCCGGAATTGCAGGCTTTTTGCTTGCCAACGGTGCACTTGGTGCGGACGGCGTGGAATACGAAATTCGCAAACAACTGATTGAAAACGACAAAGTAGAGGCAATTATCGTGTTGCCCCGCGAAATGTTTTATTCCACAGATATTAGCGTTACGTTGTGGATTTTGAACAACAACAAACGAGGAAGTGTAGGGGTAA
>Ga0209628_10000655_pt1 | contig 21343 bp, 16 predicted proteins | sample TergutCu122P4_FD_187285 | JGI IMG/M metagenome (GOLD analysis project Ga0209628, IMG submission 187285) | Cubitermes ugandensis P4 segment gut microbial communities from Kakamega Forest, Kenya - Cu122 P4 (SPAdes) (version 2) | ecosystem: Host-associated > Arthropoda: Insects > Digestive system...
CGCCCGCTTTGTCTACCGCGAAGCCGGCCAGCGCATGAGCCGGCTGGGTGTGCAGCCTTCCAAGGATGAAGTACTGGTCGTCTGGACTTGGATCGGCGAAGAGCTTCCGAGGAAAAATTCCTGAATTATAGCTGGTGGGGGAATTTGAAGTGGCTATCCCGCTATTCAGAGGATGTCACTGGAAAACGCTCGCAATCCCTCTCGGGGTTGAGGCGAAGATCGCGCGCGGGCTCGGTGCTGGCCCGTATTCCGAGCCATGTTGTCCAGCCAAGGCGCTGCTGGCCTCCGAGTTGGCTGCGGGGGACTTCGTCAGCGCGCAGTAGCAAATCAGCGTCCCACCGGAATTCGAGTCCGACGTATTGACGCACCCAATCTCTCAGGCGGACGTTGTTGAGGGCGCCTGGCAAGAAATTCTCGTATTTCGCCAATGACATGGGGCCGAGTTCAAGCCGGAACCGGGATTGCACGTCGGGCACGCGTGCGCCGGCGATGGCGCCGAAGCCAAGGTGGTTTCTGACCGTGACTCCTGTTAGTCGGGTTTGTTCTTCGAGCGGTATGTCGATCCAACTGCGGATGTATTCGCGCAGGTGTACCGGGATCTGGAAGTAGTGGGCGAGGATTTGGCTAATGCCTTCGGGGTTGCGCGTCAGGCGCGCGAAATGGCCGGTGGCATACAGCTTGGCATTGTCTTCGATGGAGTCGCGTTGGCGGGTGGATGCAAAGCCAAGCCCGGTGAGCGAGCCAACATGGATGCTGAAGCGGTTTTGTTCCGCCCTGTCCATCTGCACGGTGGGCTGCGCGTCGGCCCATGCACGGTAGAACAGGCTGAGCAGGCGGTGGTGAAAGATGTCGGCGAAGGCTAGCGGGGCTGGATCGTTCTGATTGCGGATGCGGTCGCGCACGTATTCTGTGATGTGCAGCGGCAGCGGTCCGTTGGGCCCGAATAGCCCCAGGCTGAGTACGCGCACTATGGGCGCGGCGCGATTGCCGCGCGGCTCAATGCTGTGGACGGCGGTCGGGGCGAAGGCGGTGGACGGGTACTGGCCCAGCCTCACAGCGTCGTCGCGGGGCGTTTTGGAGTAACCCAGGCGGGCCTGATGGGGGGCGCTGGCTTCTACAAAGCGCAACAGTGCGAACAGGTCGATTGCCTCGGGCGCATGGCGCAGCACATCGACGGCTGCGTCGATGCCTTCTTTGGATGGGATGCGTGCAATCACCTGAAACTCGTATCCGTATCAAGCCGATGGGCGGGCGCCTTGCTTGACTGGCCAAGTCGCAAAAGGGCCGCTTTGCATGGTCGACAAACGAAACTGGATGGCCGAGTTGATGCTGACGTGGCGTGCCATGAACTGCTCAAGCACCGCGCCGAACAGCCACGGACTGTGCCCTGCAAAGGCCGAGACATCGATTGTGGTTTCGATGGCTACGCCACGGCCGAATACGATGGGGCCGCGTTGTGGAACACGGCAGACCATCGGCGTCAGGCGCATGGAGCGCACAGAATCGGCTTGTCCTTCGATGCCGCGCCGGCCAAGCGGGCTGTACAGGCCGAGCAGGTCGCGCATGGCCTGTGCGCCATCGGCGGCGCTGAGGTCGGTCAAGGTATGGTAGTTCAGGTGCAGATGCGAAATCAGGCGCCAAGTGATATCTTGCTCCGCCACGGCAGGTACGGGCGGAGTCAGGCCGCCCAGGATGGTGATTCCGCTGACGGGGGCGGAGACGGTCAGTTGCAAGTCGTGCGTGCCGCCGGTGGAAACAAGCAGCGCCAAGTCACGATTGGTGCAGAGCATGTTGGGCGCGATGCGATCCAGGTGATGGCTGTAGGGCGCGTCGTGCTGGTCCACCAACTGCACAAATACTTCGCTGCCGATATATCCTGTGCGAGTGCCCAAACGTTTGGCGGTTTCGGACAGAGTGCGTGGTTCGCGACGAATTGTGAAAAATCCTTCTTCCCGATCTCCTGGTTGCCGACCCAGGGTTTCCAGCAAGGGGCGAAATTTCTGTTGTTCGGTATTGGCGGACGTAAAGCCGTCAATCGACGTTATCGTATGGGCCTCGTAATCCATCGGGCGTGTGCGGTCGGCCACCAGATGGTGTTCGAATTTGTCCAGAGAGACATCGATGCGATCGCCCCGCTTGGGGAACAGGTTGACGATGGGGGTGCAGTGAAGATGGAAATCTTCCTTGGTAACGAGCTTCTCGAGTGCGGTGGCCGCCTGTTCAAACAGCAGGGTCACTTTGAATTCTGGAGCCGAAACAGTCTCAAGAATAGGTGCAAGATCATTGATTGAGAAGAAGCGGAACCGGTCCGGGCAGGCGAAGTATTCATGCAGGAGGCGATAGCCGCTGAATGAGCGATTGTCGTAAGGCAGCAATGCCTCGTCTTCGGCATAGCCGTTGCAAGTAATGGATGCAGGGGGCAACCAGCGTTGCTGCTCGCGGTTGCTGGAATGCCAGGACACCAAGGCGCCGAGCAGGCGGCCGCCAATTAATTCCAGCAGTTGTGAGGCACGTTCGGCTGGACCAGCGATGTACAGACTGATGCGCTCGGCGCCTATGGCACCTGCCGCCATGTTATTTCGGGTGGAAAAGCGCAAATGCAGGCTGCTGCGAATGGCTTTGGTGGTCTGGATACTGGAAGTTGGCAATGGTGCGGCAGCGCCCTCGATGCTCGCATCGGTAAGATCCATCGGCAGCAGCGTGATTCCATGGGCGGTTCGGAATTCGCAGGCCGTGACCTGACCGGGAGCGATGGGCGCGCGCAAAATGGTATGTCTTGGTATCTGGAAGGCGGCAGTCACGCCTCCTTCCGTGAGACTCGGGGTCAGCTTGGCGATGCCCATTGCCGGGGTGGGTCTCAGGTAGTGTGGATAAATCAGCTCAAGCAGCCGTTGAGAGAACCGCGGGAACTCCGCATCCATCTTCAAATGGATGCGCCCAGCCAGAAATGCGAAACCTTCCAGCAACCGCTCGACGTAGGGGTCGGCCACCTCGATGCCGCTCATGCCCAGCCGGCCAGCGATTTTCGGATACTGGAGGGCGAACTCGGCTCCCACCTCCCTCAGATAGGCCAGTTCTCGGTTGTAATGGTCAAGGAGCCGTGGATCCATTAGACGTCTCCCAACTGATCCTGCAAAGTCACGCTGCCGGTTTCAAGATCGATGCTGGATTTGAGTAGCATTTCGATAGGATAAGGTATCGACCAGATTTGCCCGCGAATTTCGAACATGATCAGATTGTGTGCTGCGCCCCACGCGTCGTCCATCGTTATGCCAACAACCTGTAGCGTGCCGGGAACAATGCGCGGTTCGAATTGAATGATGGCTTGGCGCAATTCGGCCTCTAGTTCCTCTCGTTTTATATCCGTCGCACGCTTACCTGAGAACGCCGGCAGCCCGAAGTTGATGGTGGAGTTTCGTGCGTGGGGATGAAATTTGAAATCGACCTCGGACTCCATCCTCGTCGCGTTGAGCAACCAGCCCAAGTCGCGCATGATGATCTGGCGCAACTGCCGCCGCGAGATTACGAGCTCGGAAGTTGAGTCTTTTTTGCGCGCCGGATTTTGATCGGTCAAACGATCAAGCAGCGTGGGTTGGAGTCGATCACGGGCCCAGGTTCGATACGACGGATCGAACTCGTTGTTTTGTTCTGTTGCAGCCATAAGCCACACTCACGCCGGTGGATTGAAGTCGATTCGGCGAACATCGAGCAAGGACTTTTCCTGGTCGTTGGTCGTCAGAATACGCACGCCTTGCCCGACCCATACGTCATCTGTCTGCTCTTCCCAGGTGGTCAATGCGGAGCGCAGGTGCGCATCGGTCAATCCTTCGGACAGCGGATAGCGCGCGGGGATTAGGGATGGCATGGACTCTGCTCCCCAAAGCTTGATGCCTGCAGACAGCCAAACAAGATCACAGACGCTGCTCGGTGCAACAATGCGGATCGACTCGATCCGGCTGTAAGGAATCCATTGGTATTGGCCGTCGAAAATGGCCTCGCAAACAGGGCCCAGCCTGGAATCGGCATCGGCAATCCATTCGAATGGTTTGTCATCGAGGGTGCCTGATGATGTCGGCGCGATTTGAAGCGCCTGCTCTCTCAAGTTGTTTGCCGTCAATGAATCAGCGGCGGTCTCCTGCTTCAAGGTGGAAGCCAGGATTCGAAGCCAGTCCTCCGCATCTTCGGGTAGCGGCAGATCCAATTCACCCCGGAAAACACGCTCACGAATCTGCTCTTGCTGCAGTGCGACTCGGTAGGCGTACGCAAACGCCTCACCTTCCGGGAGTAACTTTGCATATACCTGCAGTTGCTCCAGCGCTTTTTGCCAACGACCGGCCTGGCAATAACGTTGGAACAGACCCATGCGCCATTTCGGGTCAGCTGGTGCAGACTGGATCTTCTGCTGGACAGCAACGATCTCGGCGTCCAACGGGTTTAAAGAGGCAGTGGTAGCGTCCATGATGGGGTGATCCTAAGGAGAAAAACACAAAGAGGGGCCATACGCCCCTCTTTTGCGGTTGACTGAACAACGAAATTAAATCTTCGTGTTTTGCTTGACGTCCCAGCCAGCAACCGTCGCACCGCCCATGGAGCCTTTCGCAGTTTGTGCCTTGCCCTGTACCGTGATTTTGGCAAAGTTGAAAGCACAATCAAACATAGGTTCCGTGGATTCCGCGCCCGACAGATTGAGCGAAGAAATGATCACGTCTTGCATTTTGACATTCATGAACTCCTGCTGCTCACCACCGGCCTTGCATGCGGAAATTTCCACACTGCCAATGTGCTCGCCAGCCGCGCACTTCTGCATGAGAGTCGCAAAGCACTTGTCGAATTTGCAGCGTACAGTCAGGTCTTGCCATTGGGCTTTACCGGAACCGCCGCCACCCCCGTAGGCAAACGCGCCAGCATTGGCTACGCCGCCAGCAATCGACTCGACATGGATCCAACCTGTATGCTTGGCATCTTGGGATTCACCTTCAATGCCGTCGACCTTGCAGTAGATGTCGACTACGCCACCAACGCGTTGCTCTGGTGCAACATTGGAGACAGGGTTATTCAAACGGGAAACAGCCATCTCAATACTCCTTCAAAAAATTGTACATTAAATGTACGTACACCAACACACTGACACATTGCTCAAACCTTCGCCTCTTTGACAGAAGGAAGTTTTGACACTAGCCGCAATGAAACCGTAAGACCTTCAAGCTGATAATGTGGGCGCAAGAAGAACTTGGACATGTAGTATCCCGGGTTGTCCTCGATCTCTTCTACCACAACTTCAGCCGCAGCCAGAGGTTTCATTGCTTTCACGGCCTCCGTGGAATTGACGGGGTCACCATCCACGTAGTTCATGATCCATTTGTTGAGCCAACGCTCAACATCTGCCCTTTCCTTGAAAGAGCCAATTTTGTCGCGCACAATGCATTTCAGATAATGTGCGAACCGGCAGCACGCGAACAGGTAGGGCAAACGAGCCGACAGGTTTGCATTCGCCGTGGCGTCCGGATCGTAATATTCTTGGGGCTTTTGCAAAGACTGTGCGCCAATGAAAGCCGCCACATCGCTGTTTTTACGATACAGCAGGGGCATCAGTCCATTTTTGGCCAATTCTGCCTCGCGCCGGTCACTGATGGCAATTTCCGTTGGGCACTTGAGATCGACGCCACCATCGTCACTGGGGAAGACATGTACCGGCAAATCTTCGACGATACCACCTGACTCCACCCCACGGATCGATGTACACCAACCGTAATACTTGAATGAACGATTGATATTGACGCCCATTGCGTAGGCTGAATTGGACCAGCAGTAGCGCTCGTGGTTGGTGCCGGCAACGTCTTCTTCAAAGTCGAAGCCATCTACCGGGTTCTCTTTTGTGCTGTAGGGCAGGCGGGCAAGGAATCTGGGCATGGCCAAGCCAATATAACGAGAATCATCAGATTCTCGCAGGCTGCGCCATTTGACATATTCCGTGTTGGTGAAAATTTTTGTCAAATCACGCGGATTGGCCAACTCTTGCCAAGAGTCCATTTGCATCAGTGACGAGCTGGCTCCCGCAAGGAATGGGCAATGGGCTGCCGCTGCGGTTTTTGCCATTTCGCTGAGAAGAGCTACATCCTGTGGATTATGATCAAAATAATAGTCGCCGACGATGCAGCCAAAAGGCTCTCCGCCAAACTGGCCATATTCTGCCTCATAGATTTGCTTGAAAATAGGGCTTTGATCCCACAGGATGCCCTTGTAGCGCTGCAAGTTACGCCCAAGCTCTTTTTTGGTTATGTTCATGAACCTGATTTTCAATGTCTCATCAGTTTCAGTGTTGTACACCAAATGAGCCAGGCCGCGCCAGGATCCCTCCAGTTTTTGGAAGTCTGGATGGTGAATGATTAGATTGATTTGCTCGGAAAGCTTCTTGTCTAGCTCGGCAATCAATGCCTCAACAGTGTGATAGGCATCGTTGGATATGACGGTGGAGTTGACCAGGGCATGTTCCGCCAAGGTGCGTACCGCCGAAACGACCGCCTCACGTGCCTGGTCGGTCTTGGGTTTGAATTGCTTGTTCAGCAGGTTTGCAAATTCGTTTCGCTCAACAACATGAACATCAAGCTGGGGGGCTGATTGGGTCTGGGTGGCCATATTTTTCACGCGGTGAATGATCAAAGAAGGAAAGCAGGCTTGCTGTTACCCGGCGCTGCCAGGTTGTGTGTCTGCACGTTTTTCCGTTTCTTGTTTGGGTGCAGAAGTTAACGCTTTCATGAGCGCCGGATTGTTGAGTACCTCGGCAATCAGTCCTTCTGCTCCGGCCTTGCCATCCATATAGGAAAGCAGATTGTGCAGTTCAGTGCGTGCATCCAGCAGTTGCTTCAGCGGCTCCAACTTTCTGGCTACGGCATCCGGCATGAAGTCGTCCATGCTCTCGAAGGTCAAATCGATGGCCAACTTTCCTTCCCCCGTCAACGTGTTCGGAACCTCGAAGGAGACGCGTGGCTTGATCGCCTTCAGCCGGGCATCGAAGTTGTCGACGTCAATATCGAGAAACTTGCGATCACTGATCGGTGGCAAGTCCTCAAGGGGCTTGCCCGACAAGTCGGCCATCACGCCCATCACAAAGGGAAGTTGCACCTTCTTTTCCGCGCCGTACACCTCGACGTCGTACTCGATCTGTACGCGCGGAGCCCGGTTGCGGGCGATGAACTTCTGTCCACTTTTTCCACGTGCAGCAATCCGCTGCTTCATGTTCATTGAGGTTGTCATGTAACACTATTCCCATTGTTTGTGATCTTCATCAGTGTAGCACCAGCACGCACTTAATCCAATCTTGGCGAAAAATTTTACCATCGCTACCATGGCTATCAAGCTGCTGTGCGGCGGCCGAAGTAACCATAGACGCGAGAACATTGTACAAGCGCCTCCTTGCTAACTTTTGTTACTTCGACATTTTTGCTCGCAAGTTGACGAAGGCCAAACTCCAAGAGCAACGAGAGCCTACATGCGAGGGGCTGACTGTCAATAGCATAACCCAAAGGCGCACGCGGCAGTTCAACGCACGCTTTCACGTCTAGTCTGAGCCATCATCTAGCCATCATCTTCAATGCCAGCGACAAACCTGACCTGATTGACGCCATCTGGGGAAATGTCCTTCACGATCTCCAGGAAGGTCTTGGTCATCAACCGCTTGGCTCTTCGGATGAGCAGTGGGACAGGGCTTGTTGGCTCATGGCGTTCCAGATAGGCGCATATCGCATCCATGGCTTTTATGACTTCTTCGCGTGAGCTCAGCGCTTGTCCAGGGATTCCAGTTTTCCCAAGGAACATGTTGGATGAGAATGCCGATGCATCCGGTGATGAAGCGGTCGTCGCAAGTGGTTTATTGCTGAGCACGCTGCTAGCGCGTTCCAGTGGCCGCTTGAGGTTGGTCAGGTCTGGCGTGAAATCAGAACCTGAGTGTTCCTCAATATTTCGTAGCACTTGATCGAGCAGATCTACCAGCTGGCTTGGCACATCTAAAGCCATCGACTCGGTCGTCAGGCGTGTGTCATGCACCATGTCGTCGATTTTGTCTCGATTGACAACAACTCCGTTCATCTCCACGCTGCCCTGTTCGACCATGCGCTCCAGATCGCGTACCGTGAACGCGCCCAAGGGCGAGTGGAAAGCAACCGCTTGACGCACATCTCCCACCAAGCCATCGGGAGCGGCAAATTCCAATAACACGCCGTAGCGAATGTGCGGATCATCGGTGCCATCAACGATAAGCTGGGGATGGACTTCATCCCATTGGTGTTGGAGCAACTCTTTCAATCCCTGGAGACCTTTTAGCAACCCGGGCAACCCGTGCAAGCGTGTCAAGGCGCGGACCAGTAAAAGCAGTACTCGCAAGTCGTGGGTCTGCTTGGACAAGCTGACCGCAAGCTCGCGTACGCGCTGCCATTCAGGCGCTTTTGCAGGAATGAGCACATCGCCGTACTGTTGTTCTGGAGTGACGGCAGCTGCAGCCTCCAATTCAGCAAATTCCGCGGAGTACTGCATATCCGGACCTGCTGGCAACTCCTTGGAGACAGGACTTACCCAATCAATGCCAATGTTGATTTCTTGCATGAAGCGATTCCACAAAAAAAAGGGAGACATCCAAAAGTGTCACGCTTGGTTGCTATGATAGTAGAACCCTACTTCACTCTCAAGGTTTCGTCGGAAAAGGGACTCCGAACACGGCACCACGGTTTCGTTCAAAATTCTGTGACACATCGCAACATCATCCTCGGAGCAACCATGAAGCTCGTTGTTTATTGTCTTACCGTGTTATCGGTTGCTGGCGCATTGTCAGGCTGTGCCGGACCTCGCCCGCTCATGCCCGCGCCGTACACTGTGACGATCACTGCCGATCCAAACATCAATCTTGATCGTCAAAACCGTGCCACGCCTGTGCAGGTGCACCTGTTCGAATTGAAGAACTCAGCGAACTTCGAGTCGATCAATTTTTATTTGCTTTACGACAAGGATGATCAGGCGCTCGGGGGGGATGTGTTGTCCAAAGAGCAGTTGTTCTTGCAGCCGGGCCAGAGCGTCACTCTTGCCCGAAAGGCTAATCTGGAAGCGCGAATGCTGGGGGTCTATGTAGCGTTCAGGGACATCGAGAGAAGCTCCTGGCGCGCTGTGGCCCCTTTGCCTCAAAGCAAGGAGGTAGGACGTTTTGCGTTGTGGTCGCCCTCATTTGACTCAGCTGTGGTGAACATTCGAGTTAGTCCACTTTCTGTCACGGCCACCACCACGGGCGCCGAAGTGCCGACCCCTATTCCTGGAACCGGAGGATTGCCCCAAGTCAACACTCCTCCTGTGCCTGGTGCGAATCCTCCACCTAAGCCGGTGGGACCTTGGGGGGAGGACCCATATTTGATTAATTCGCCTATACCTCGTCCATCCCTACCCACTGCGCCGAGTACGCCCACCATGCCCAGCGTACCATCTGGCGTGCCTTCCATCTACAACCGCTGAGATCTGCTTCATGGAAAATCGGAAAATCGTATGGGCAGAAGGCATGTTCCTTCGTCCACAGCATTTCCAGCAACAGGAACGCTACCTCGAGTTCTTCGCTCATGCTCGTGCGATGGCGGGAGAGAGCTACTTCTGGGGGTTTCGCGAACTTGAGCTCGATATGGAGGCACTTGCCCTTGGTAAGCTGGTACTGAATAAGGCAGTTGGTATTTTTCCCGATGGCACGCCTTTCAGCTTTCCTGGGACAGATGCGCTTCCCGACCCATTGGAAGTGGCACCAACGCTCAAGGATCAACGCGTTTTTCTCGCTTTTCCCATGCGCCGCACAGGCACGGTCGAAGTCCGGTTCGATCAGCGCGAGTCCCTTGCACGTTATGAAGCCGCAGATGCGGAGTTGAATGACTGCAACTCCCAGGGTGCGGAGCCAGCGCCTGCGCAACTGGCGCAAATGCGAGCGCAACTGATACCCGAAAGCGAACTGACGGACAGTTGGCTTCGCGTTTCGGTGGCGCATGTCATGGAAAAGCGCAGCGATGGAACCGTTGTGCTCGATACGCGGCATATTCCGCCTTCCATCGCCTACGGTCAAAGTCCCGTCTTGCACGCGATGATGGATGACATCGCTGGCTTGCTACAGCAGCGGGGAGATGCGTTGGCTGCTCGTGTTACGCAACCCGGCCGCGGCGGAATCGCAGAAGTCGGGGACTTCATGATGCTCAACATCATTAACCGATGGCAGCCGCTGATGACGCATTTGCGCGATCATCGCGTGCTGCACCCCGAGCGCGTCTATGGTCATCTGCTTGAGCTGGCGGGCGAATTGTCCTCGTTCACACGGGAAAACCGCCGTCCGGTTGCATATCCTGTTTACGACCACGATGATCCGAGACCCTGCTTTGATGCCGTAGTCGCTGACATCCGGCGTTCCTTGTCGATGGTCCTTGAGCAAAACGCTATCGCCATTGAATTGCACGAGCGTCAGTATGGTATCCGTGTCGGTGCTATTCCTGACAACGCGTTGTTGCGCAACGCTTCTTTCGTTCTTGCCGTTTTTGCCGAACTGCCTGCGGAAGTCGTTCGCACCCGTTTCCCCACGCAGGTCAAGATTGGCCCTGTCGAAAAAATTCGCGATTTGGTAAACCTGCATTTGCCAGGCGTCAAAGTGCATCCCATGCCGATTGCTCCAAGACAACTTCCTTACCACGCGAACTACAACTACTTCGAGTTGGACACGAACAATGAGCTTTGGGGTCAACTGGAGCGCTCAGGTGGCATGGCACTGCATGTAGCGGGCGAATTTCCTGGGCTGCGGCTTGAATGCTGGGCTATCCGCACTTGAATGGGTGGCTAAAACAACATGGACAACATGGAAACCCAAGCGCCTCCTGTGACGGGTGCTGTGCTGGCAGGAACCGATCTGCCCCTACAAAACGAGCAAACTCCCAGCGCCGACTTGCCAGACGTTGTCAGTGGCGCCAACCCGCTTGTCGCGGCTGCCAATCCTGTGTTGAATTTGGTGCCGCAGATCCGCAGCCTGCTCCAATTGAGTGATCCTTCTCGACTGCGTCAGTACCTGATCGAGAAAATCAAGGCTTTTGAACGCGAGGCACAGCGCAGGCATGTAGCGCCCGACACCATCATCGGGGCGCGTTACGCCCTTTGCACGCTGCTGGACGAGACGGCCGCGCAAACGCCTTGGGGTGGGTCAGGAGCATGGTCTAGGCACAGCTTGCTGGTCACTTTCCATAACGAGACATGGGGCGGAGAAAAATTCTTCCAGCTCCTGTCAAAGCTGGCGCAAGACCCACAGCAGCACCGCGATCTGTTGGCGCTGATGTACTACTGTTTGTGTCTGGGGTTCGAAGGTCGCTTTCGAATCATCGACAACGGCAAGGCTCAATTGGAAACCTTGCGTCAACGTCTGTGGCAGATCCTCCGAGATTCGATGCCCGAAAGGCATGATGATCTATCGCCGCATTGGCGCGGAGAAAACGCTACAGGCCATCGTGGGTGGCGCCTGCTTCCGGCCTGGGTGGTCGCCAGTATTGCCCTCTTGATGGGCGTGCTTGCCTATCTTTGGTTCACCTTTGCGCTGGCAAATCAGTCCGACAAAGTGTTTACTCAGATTGGCAGCATACGGCTGGCGAAGTTATCCTTGCCGCCCAAGCCGGGGCCCGTGCGACTGGCGAAGTTCCTGGCGCCGGAGATTGAAGAAGGCTTGGTGATCGTCCAAGAAGAGCCAGATCGCAGTGTGGTCATATTGCGCGGCGATGGGCTTTTCGCTTCGGGCTCTGCCATCGTGCTTGAGCGCTATCTGCCAATCTTGAAACGAATCTCAGATGCATTGAATACAGTCAAGGGCAGTGTGATCGTGAACGGATACACGGACAATGTGCCGATACGGACGGCACAGTTTCCATCAAACTACCATCTATCAAAAGATCGCGCTGCCCATGTCATGGGCATCCTCGCGAGTGGATTGCTGGATCAGGATCGCATTCGCGCTCAGGGATTGGGAGAATCCGATCCTGTCGTTCCTAACAGCTCCGCAGAGAACCGCGCACGCAATCGGCGTGTTGAAATCGTGGTAATGATGGCACCAACCACTCAACCGGCACAGTGAGCAGACATGTTGTATTTGATTCGCCGTCTACTCAGCACGATATTTAGTCGGACAACGCTTGTCCTCCTGGGCTTACTGGCCCTGTGCGGATTCATATGGTTTGCCGGACCGCTGTTCGCATTTGCAGATGTCAGGCCGCTGGAGAGCGAGCAAGTGCGCTGGAACATCATCATCACCATCTGGGTGCTGTTCCTGATTTGGTTGCTCGTGCGTTTCTGGCGCCGCAAGAACCTGAACGCCAAATTCGTCGAGCAGTTGGCCAAGGTCAAACGCCCCGCCAAAGAAAAGGGTGAAGACCCACTGGGAACCAGCGAAGTTGAGGCACTGCAAGAGCGTTTCTCCCAAGCGCTGAACAACATCAAAAATTTGCGTGTTTCCGGCAGCGGCTTCAATCGGCTCACGGGTCGCTACATCTATGAGTTGCCCTGGTACATCATCGTGGGAGCGCCTGGCTCGGGGAAAACGACCGCGCTGGTCAACTCGGGTCTCCACTTTCCTCTGGAAGAAAAGACGGGCCGCGCTGCACTCAAGGGTATCGGCGGAACGCGTAATTGCGACTGGTGGATCACCGACGAAGCTGTCCTCATCGATACGGCCGGCCGTTACACCACGCAAGATAGCCACGCGGAAATCGACAAGATCGAATGGCGCGGATTCCTTGACCTGCTGAAAAAATATCGTCCTCGACAACCCGTCAACGGCATCATCCTCACGCTTAGCATTGCCGATCTGTTGGCTTTCAGCCGGGAAGAGCGAGACGCACACTACAACACCTTGAGAACGCGTCTTGCGGAATTGCAAGAGAGCTTCCGCATTGAATTGCCCGTCTACCTCTGGGTGACCAAGGCAGATTTGCTGGCCGGATTCAGCGAATTTTTCGAGAACTACAGCGCTGAAATGCGCAAACAGGTATGGGGCTTCACGTTCCCCTATCAAAAGCGCCCGCAAAATATTGTTGAGAGCTTTGACAGCGAGTGGCTTTTGCTGCAGGAGCGTCTGTATCAACTCCAGGATGGGCACCTTGCCAGAGAAACGGAACCGCGACGGCTCAGCTCAATGTATAGCCTGCCACAGCAGTTGGCAGGCCTTCAGGAGATCATTCGGGAAGCCATCGAGGCAGTGTTCCGCGAGTCCAGGCAGGTTGTTCGCCCGCTGCTGCGTGGAGTTTATCTGTCCAGCGGTACTCAGGAAGGTACTCCGTTTGACCGCATCTTGTCCACGCTGCGCAGCAACTTCTCTAACGGCCGCTCGTCCGGCGATCGCGCGGTTCCCAATCAGGGCAAGAGCTATTTCCTGCATGACTTTTTTTCGGACCTGATATTCAAGGAAACGCATCTCGCGGGACAAAACACGCGTTGGGAAAAGAAAGCCAAGTGGCTTACCTATGCGGGCTACACTGTTTCCGTTTTGGCGTTGGCCTTGGCCATCGGTGCATGGGCAGTTAGCTACAAAAACAACAAGAGCTATCTTGTCCATGTGGAAGAAGACACGAAGGAGCTTGCAGAGGCGGTGTCGCTCTACCCCCAAGGAGCTGGTGATCTACTGAGCATGATTGCTTTGCTTGATGCGACCGTGCATTTGGGTGATATGCCAACCTTCCCGAGGGAGCATCCTATCCTGCCTTACCGCTACGGCTTGTATCAGGGTGACAAAGTGGGCGTGGCCACCAATACGACATATGAGCAGCTTTTGAAAGATGGCTTACTGCCTATCGTCGCCAAGCGATTGGAGGTTCAGGTCCGTCAGCCTCAGGTGGATAGCCTTGAGTATCTCTATGAGGCTTTGAAGTCCTATCTCATGCTACAGGAAGCCGGGCACTTCGATCCGGAACAGTTGCGCAACTGGGTTTCTACAGACGCCCACCGGTATCTGCTGCCGGACGCCGGAAAGGACGTTTTGGAGCAACTGGATATTCACCTGGCCGCATTGTTCAACAAGAACCAGGTGGTCACATCTCCCTATCCTGTGAACGATGAGCTGGTCGCGGAAGCGCGCAAAAAGCTGGAAACCTTGACTACGACCCAGCGCGTCTACTCACGCTTGCGAACGCGGCTTGAAAAAACGGATCTGCCAGAGTTCAACTTGCTTGATGTCGCCGGCCCGCAAGCCGCGAACGTGTTATCGCGGCGCAGCGGGTTGCCTCTGAACCGCGGAGTTAATGGGCTTTTCACATATCAGGGCTATTGGGACGTTTTTGACAAAGAAGTTGGCAAAGTCACGACGGAAATGGCCGATGATGAAGCATGGGTACTCGGTCAGCCCAACAAGACCGCGAAGACACGAATGGACGAGGTGACACGCGGCAAGCTGGTGCGCGAGGTCCGCATGGCGTTCTTGCGTGATTACGCCGACATCTGGGATCAGTATTTGAACGATGTCCAGATCATTCAGTCTGATTCCCTTCAATCATCCATCCAGCATCTGCGTGTTTTGTCTGCCCCTGACTCGCCGCTCCCCTTGTTTTTGAAAGCAGCGGTCAAGGAAACCACCCTGCTTCGAGAGAACCGCACCACCGATAGTCGGAGCATGCTCGATACCGCCAAGCAGCGCCTGAAAAACACCAAGAATGAAATTGAGCGTGTTGTCGGTCCTATTACGGGCCCCCCGGATAGCAAGTTGGAACGTATCGTCGATGATCGTTTTGAGCCCATCCGAAGGCTTGTGGGTCTTCCTGGCCAAAGTCAAGCGCCGATTGACGCAACCCTCAAGATGCTCGATGAATACTACGGGACACTCGTGGCCACCGATGCCGCGATCCGATCGGGCGTTGCTCCGCCTTCACCAGAAGCAGCGATACGTCTTCGGGCCGAGGCCAATCGCCTGCCGCAACCGATGCGGGGCATGGTCGAGCGAATCGCTTCATCAAGTAGCGCGCAGACAACAAGCCTTGTGCGCGCTTCCATCGGCACCAATCTGAACTCGACCGTAGGAGATTTTTGCAGGCGAGCGATTGCCGGGCGTTACCCTTTGCGTCGAACAGCTACCTCGGATGTCGTACCAGAGGACTTCGCCAACTTTTTTGCGCCAAGCGGCTTGATGGATGATTTTTTTAACAAGAATCTGGCCTCCATCGTTGACACCTCGAATTGGACCTTCAAGAAGAACATCGACGGCTCGTGGGCCGGAGGCAGTGGTTCCTTGGCATCCTTTCATAAAGCCGCCGTGATCAGGGATGTGTTCTTTCGCAACGGCGCACGCACGCCCTCGGTCAAACTTGAAATCAAACCCGTGGAAATGGATCCCTCGATATCCAGCATGTCTCTCGATGTGGGTGGTACCGTCGTGCGATACAGTCACGGACCTCAGCTTGCCCAGTCCGTGGCCTGGCCTGGCTCCAGTGGGCGCAATTATGTGTTGCTGCAGATTACTGGCCAGGGTTTTGGCGATACCGGCATGAAAGCCGATGGTCCGTGGGCGTTGCACCACTTTTTCGACATGCTGACCATCAGGTCTAGTTCGTCCCCTGAGAAATTTCTCGCGACTGCCACCATCCACGACAAGAAAATCGTTTTCGAAGTTTTTACCAACAGTGTTCAAAATCCTTTCCGGCTTCGCCAACTGGAAGAGTTCAGTTGCCCAAGTCAGTTTTGAGTTTCAAGCAACAATGGCATCTACTCGTCCCAGTGCAATTGCCTGCCCAATCGAGTTGGCTTGGGGGGGCAAGCTTCCCGGCATGGGTGACTTCATCTGGAGTGATGGGCATACAGCTTTGCGAGTCCAATTGGAAGGTTGGCTGCTCAACGGCATGCATCAGTTTCGACTGACCCATGGCGATAACTGGCAAACAGGATTTGATCAGGCACCCATGTGGAATTTCATCGCGCCCGAAGGCGCTCTGGACCGGGGATGCGTTGCAGGCTGCGTCAGCCCAAGTTGTGATCGGGTTGGACGGCGGTTTCCTTTTATTGTCGCTTACGGGTTTCCTGAAGGCTTGCCTGACTGGTTCTTCCCGAAGATGGTGAACCTTGTGCCAAGCCTGCTTTCTCGAACAGGTATGCTGCTGTTCAATGGAATCAGACGCCGTTGGCCCAGAGAAATGCTGATTTCATTGATTGAACAAGCATTGACTGGCTGGCGGGAATTGTTACCGGCACTGGAGCAAGGTCCGAATGCACCGCCGAATGATTCGATCATCATGAACGTCCTCATGAGTGGCCCCAATGAAAGTAACTTGACCATGACGGTGCCTAACGACCGCTTTACGTCATACCCATGGAATGACGTTGCCGACCGCCTTGGAGCTGGATCGCCCAACAGCTTTTGGTGGACCAATGGCGCGGGCAGTGCCAGTTTGAAAGCATTCAGCTATGGTCCCCATCCAGACACCGCTTTGATGAATTGGATATTTGGCCCCCGTCAATTGCAGCTTTAAACCCCCTCAACACAGGAACCGACACACTTCTGAACTGTCTTCATTGCGTATGGCTGGCTCAACTCCCTCACCCTTTCCCGATCATGTAACAGATCCAGCGGTCATGGCTGCAACTGCTTCGAGCTTGCCGCTGGGTACGCGCCTGGGAGAGTTGGAGCTGACCGGCGTCCTTGGCGAAGGTGGCTTTTCGGTTGTCTACGTGGCGCTGGACCACGCACTGGAGCGAACAGTTGCTGTCAAGGAATACATACCCAGTTCCATTGCAACGCGGAGTCCGGATGGCTTGGTTCTGCCGCGCTCCCCAAAGCACGAAGACACTTTCAAGGCTGGTCTGGCAAGTTTCATCAATGAGGCGCGTTTTCTTGCTCGCTTCAATCACCCTGCGTTGATTCACGTTCATCGGGTTTGGGAACAAAACGGCACGGCCTATATGGCTATGCAGTACTGTCGTGGCAAAACATTGCGCCAGGTTTTGCAGACGGAGCCAGCCTTGGTCAAGAATGAAGGCTGGCTGAAAGCCACCTTCGCGCCGATTCTCGATGCCTTGGAATTGCTCCATGCAAACCACTGTTTTCATCGGGATCTGTCGCCTGAGAATATTATTGTTTTGCAAAACGGAGCGCCAATCCTGCTCGATTTTGGCGCTGCACGGCAGGTTATTGGCGATATGGTGCAGACGCTTACCGTTATTTTGAAACCTGGCTTTGCTCCCATCGAACAGTATGCTGATGATTCCAGTCTTGAGCAGGGCGCCTGGACTGATGTTTACGGCGTAGGCGCGGTCCTCTATTTTCTGCTCATGGGTAAGCCACCCGTTGCTTCCGTTGCACGGCTGGTGAAAGATCCAATGGCCAAACTCACGGACGTGAAGGAGCTCGACTGGGTCTCACCGGCATTCCGAAAGGCCGTCGATCAAGCCTTGGCCGTTCATCCCAATCAGCGCATCAGGTCCATCGCAGAATTGCGTGATGCGCTGCAGCTGCCTACGTTCAGGCCGGATGCCCAATTCGGAGGGCTGTTTCCCATACCGTCTTCGGTGGTGCCCAAAACTGTCACTGGCGAAGAGGCATCCCGTGCAGCCTTACCCACAGTGCCTGGTGCCATGTCGTCCCTACACGGTGGAAATGCAGCGTACGCTCCGCTGGAGCACGCAGATGTTTCGCTTGTGGATCAAAAAAGCGATGCGGCGAAAGAGTCGCCTGCATTGGCGAATGCCAGTCTTCCGCAGCGGAAAGTCTGGGCCATCCAACATCCGTGGACTCTCCTTGCCGGAGTCTTCGTGGTTGTTATACTAACCGTCGCAATTGGATTTTTTCTGGCATCTGGATGGCATTCGGATGACAACAAGAGCATCGTTGCTGAGAGCGAACTCAAGACGCAAGAATCATTGGAAGATACTTCGAATTCGAAGCCGGCAACACAAAATACTTCCGAAGATGTACAGAAAAACGCACTTCCCGTCATTCCTGACACAATAGAACCGGTTGCTTCACAAGCAGAAAAGGCCGCGTCTGAAGTTTTGCAAGTGGGTACTGCGGTGCAAAAAGGAGGGCCTGATGATCCATCCCAAGCCGCCAATCAGAAAAATTCTTTGAATGAGCCCGTGAAAGGCGCCGGTACCTCTGGCTCAACAACACTCACGCCAACGCTACCCAAGTTGTCCTCGTCCTCTGCTCCTGCTGCTAGTGCACAACAGCAGCAGAATAATAAGCAACCAGAACCTGGTATTCAGACCAAGCCCATCCTTCCTGCCAACAATCAGCAAGTTGAGAGACCAACGGCCGCAGCATCAAAACCCCAGTCATCAGCATCCCAATCACAGTCTCAATCACTCGTGACTGTGCGTTTCTCAATCAGGCCGTGGGGGTATATATCCGTTGATGGGCAGCCCAAAGGAATCAGTCCTCCGCTGAATCGTCTGGAGTTGACACCAGGCCATCACACGGTCATCATCAGCAATCATAGTTTCGCGCCCGTCGAGAAAGAAATCGCTGTGACTTATGGCAAACCCCTTGTTATTTCTCACAGATTTGGGGACGAATGATGATTAAATCAGCTGCTTTGGCGTGGCTGTTGCCCTTGTTGGCGTTAATTATTTGCGGCAGCGCCTGTGCGGCAGAGCCAGTATCGTCGAATGAAATGGCTTGTCCTGCTGTAAAAGAGACTTATCTCTACAGGCCAATTGACAGTGTAAAAACAATGCCGGGCAGTGAAAGTTTGGCCACTGGCATCATATGGATGAATCAGGGGCGATATGCTGCCGCGTACACTGCTTTGGAAGATGCCGTCAATCAGGGGCTTCCCGACTCTGTGGAGCGAGCCCACGCTTACATTCAGATGGGTTTGATCATGTGCCGTCTTGATTCTGCGGAGACATGTCAGCGCAATCTGGAAAAGGCATTCATGACCAATGGTCCATTTGAACTCCCCGCTTCTTCCTATCAGCTTCCCAATGTTCAGCGCGCCTATGCACTGGCTCGGCAATATTTTGAGACCCGGTGCTGGAGCTTGGCGCCTCGCATCGAGACAAGAGTGGATTCAACAAACCCTGGATTTGGATCGGGAGAGGCCGTCCTGTTGCTGAATGTGCAGCCTTGGGCCATCGTGGCTGTTGACGGTGCTGCTGTTTTGACTCCACCTACCAAAAAAATCATGGTGAAGTCCGGCAAAAGAATAATATCCATCAAGCATCCTGAATATGGCGCGTCGCTGCTTGAGGGTAATTTCAGGGATGGAGAAGTATGGGTTATAAAACAGATATATTATTCTGCGAACAAGTAATTTGATTGTTTTGCACGTCACGTATGTATGCTATGCAATAATTCGTCGGTATGTTGTTTGTTTTCATGCAATCTATCATGTGACGCACTGCGTGAATCAATTCTGAGTAAGATTTGAATTTTGCAGTGTTGACCTGTTGCTCTTTTGGAGATCCAAAATGACCCCCCCGTCTCTTGTAAAGCTGATTGGCGTATCCAGTCTAGCGATCATTCTGGCCGCCTGTGACACTTTGCCGACAGCATCGACATCAACTTCTTCTCCTACCCCTACTCCAGTTTTGTCTCGCGCAGGCAGCATTGACAGCATCGATGTCTCTAAGTATTCGACTGTCGTAGAGCGCATTTTTGCAGAGGGGTTGAACTTTTATGACAAGGGAGAATATGCAGAGGCCATCCAGAAGTTCCAAGCCCCCGAACTTGCAACTGCCTGGCCTGAACTTCGGGTCCGTGCTCTGAAATATCTTGCCTTCAGTTACTGCGTTACGGATGATCTGCGCGCATGTCAGCAGGCATTTTATGATGCTCTGCAATTGAACCCTCAGTTCAAATTGCTGCCAGCCGAAGAAGGGCATCCAATCTGGGATCCTGTTTTTCAAAAGGCAAAATCCGGACCGCCTCGGCCAGCGCAAGCGCCTTCCCAGCCGGCTAATAATAGCCAAAGACAAAAAAGGTAATAGGTTTGCCCTGAAGTATTCAAGTCCGGATCGGAATGAGTATGGTCGTGCTCAGCGTTCTCGGACAGTGAATATCAACTGGCAGGTACGGGAGGGCTTTGGTTATCGGTCACTCAATACAGCTCTCTGGCAGCGTTCACGCGCCGCCGACGGCCACTCAAGATTGACCACCTGAATTTTCCGCCGACATCCTCGCCAGCATCCGCACCCACTTCAATCCCGCCTGATCACGTTGCAACCACAGCCAAAACTTTGGTTTCGTGTTGCGTACCCCCCTCCTTCCTTACCATCTCCCCCGGGGGAAATGGAAAAATCACGCTCAACACTCAACGCAAAACACTCAACGAAAAATGAACACCCTCGACGTCGTCATCCTCGCCGCCGGTAAAGGCACGCGCATGAAAAGCAGCTTGCCCAAGGCGCTGCACCGGCTGGCCGGGCGGCCCATGCTTGGCTACGTGCTGGAGGCCGCCGCGGCCGTCGGCGCGCGGCGCTGTGTGCTTGTGATCGGCCACGGCGCTACTGAAATTGAAGCGTATGCCCAGGACTGGGCCAAAAACCACACTCGGCTTGAACTGCGCGCCGCCCGCCAGCAGCCGCAGCTTGGCACCGGCCACGCGGTGCAGCAGGCCGCGCCGCTGTTGCCCGACGATGGCATCGCGCTCATCCTCAACGGCGACGTGCCGCTGGTGCAGCCTGAAACGCTGGCGCGCCTGATCGCGTTGTGCGAAGGCTCGCATCTGGCTCTGCTCACGGTGGATGAGGGCCAGGACGCCGGCGCCTATGGCCGCATCGTACGCGCCGGCGGCGCGCAGGCGCCTGTGCGCGCCATCGTCGAAGCGCGTGACGCCACGCCGGACCAACTGGCCCTCACCGAGTGGTACAGCGGCATCATGGCCGCGCCCACTCGGCTGCTGAAAAAATATTTGGCGCAGCTCACCGACGACAACGCCCAGCGCGAGTTTTATCTGACCGACGTGGTGCGCCACGCGGTGCTTGACGGCGCGCAGGTGCGCGCCCTGCGCATCGGCGACGCGGCGCAAGTGGCCGGCGTCAACAGCCCCGCGCAACTGGCCGAGCTGGAGCGCGCCGTACAACGCCGCCACGCGCTGCGCCTGATGGAAAGCGGTGTGCGCCTGGCCGACCCGGCGCGCTTCGACCTGCGCGGCCACCTGCACTGCGGGCAGGACGTGGAAATCGACGTGGGTTGCATTTTTGAAGGCAACGTGTTGCTCTCCGATGGCGTGCGCATTGGCGCGCATTGCGTCATCGCCCATGCGCGCATCGAAGCGGGCGCGGTGATCCACCCCTTCACCCACATCGACGGCGGCGCGCAGGGCGTGGTGGTCGGCCCCGGCGCGCTCATCGGCCCCTACGCCCGCCTGCGCCCCGGCGCGCGTCT
>Ga0209628_10000656_pt1 | contig 21328 bp, 18 predicted proteins | sample TergutCu122P4_FD_187285 | JGI IMG/M metagenome (GOLD analysis project Ga0209628, IMG submission 187285) | Cubitermes ugandensis P4 segment gut microbial communities from Kakamega Forest, Kenya - Cu122 P4 (SPAdes) (version 2) | ecosystem: Host-associated > Arthropoda: Insects > Digestive system...
GCGCTTTGAGAGCAGGCGTCAGGCCCGGGACGAAATCGTGGCGTGGCTGCTCTGGTACAACAGCGCCCGGCTGCACTCGACGCTGGCCTACGTCAGCCCGATGCAGTTCGAGCAAAACTGGCTTGCCGGTCAAGCAAAGCAGGCCAACTTATGAGCTTGGCTATGGGATACGGATTTCAGGGGCAGGGTCAAGGGGCCAAGTTCCCTCCCCCTTTGGGGGAGGGTTAGGGTGGGGGCAAGCAGCGCAAAAATGTTCATAGTCGAATCGAAAATGCTCTATGGATTCCCTGTCATTCCCGCGCAGGCGGGAACTGTGCGGGAATGACGATGAAATTAGATGCGATTGCCCTGCAGCAACAGCAGCAACGCAGCGGAACATTCTCATCCGCGCAACATGTTTTGACGCAGCCCAAGCGTGAATTTTTTCACGCCAACCGCAAAACGATGAATTTAAGTAATCGTGTGTCAAGAAGTAAACGGGCGTTAGCATCCATCATTGTCCAGTTGGCTTTTTGCGTTTGATATTTGATGGGAGTTGGTGTTGGGCACTATTTCCAATGCGGTCGTTGTTGCTGCCTTGTTGCTGGCCGCCACGGGGGTGGCCACTGGCGTGGTGGGGATGGCTTTGTATCTGTCGCAGCGCAGGGACAGACGCGCCGGGCTGCGGGTGCCGCGGCATTGGCCGCTGCATCCGCGTCCGCTGGCCAATTCGGTCGAGCGCGAGGTCTGGCACTGGCTGCGGCAGGTGTTTCCGGACTATCACGTGATGCTCAAGCTGCCGTTTACCCGCTTTACGGTGGCGCACGAGCGCGCCGCGGCCAAAAAGTGGTTTGAGTCCTTGCGCGGCGCTTATTGCACCTATGCGATTTGCGACGGCCACGGGCGGGTGATCGGCTGTATCGATCTGCTTGGCACGCGCGAGCTGCCGCCGGCCATCCGCCAGCTCAAGCAGTCGCTGCTGGAGCATTGCGGCATCGTTTATCTGCCGCTGATGCATGGCGATATTCCACACGCCGAAGAGTTGCGCGCCGCGATTTTTGACCCCCCGGCGGCGCGCCGCCCTGACGATGCCAGCGCCAGCGAGCAAGACCAGTTTCTTGAAGCGCGCCAGCACTTGCACAAAATCCTGGATCGCAACCGCCATTCGCGCCCCGAAGCAGGCACCAGCGGCTATGGCGCCGACGCGCCCGGGCAAACGGTTTATCCGCAACTGGATTCTTTTCTGGGCACGCTGGAAGACAGCCGCCGCGCCCCGCTGGTGTACGGTGGCGATGGCGATAGTGATGGCGGCGGCGATGAAAGCGGCAGCGGCGGCGCTTCAGTCAATCGGTCAGCCTGATAAAGCGCGCGCGGTAGTGCTCCAGCTCGTCGATTGATTCATGCACGTCGGCCAGCGCGGTGTGCGCCTGCCGTTTGGTGAATGCTTCGGCCACTTCCGGGCGCCAGCGCCGCGCCAGCTCTTTCAAGGTGCTGACGTCGATGTTGCGGTAGTGAAAAAACGCCTCCAGCCGCGGCATGTACTTGACCAAAAAGCGCCGATCCTGCCCGACGGTGTTGCCGCACATGGGCGATGCGCCCCTGGACACGTAGCGCGACAAAAAGCCGATCAGCTCATCTTCGGCCTGCGCCTCGGTGGTGGTTGACGCGCGCACCCGCTCGATCAACCCGCTGCGCCCGTGCGTGCTTTTGTTCCAGGCGTCCATGCCGTCCAGCACGGCCTCGCTTTGGTGGATGACCAGCACCGGGCCTTCCACGCGCGGGGCAAGCTGCGGGCCGGTGACGACGACGGCAATTTCAATGATGCGCTCGCGCTGCGGGTCCAGCCCGGTCATCTCGCAGTCGAGCCAGACCAGATTTTGGTCCGACTTGGGCAGGGTTGCTTGTTCGTTCATGGGGGCTGATTGTCCACGGCGCGCTAATCAACGCCGCCGCAGCACATGCACAAACTCATCGCCCGCCGCGCTTTGCTCCACCAGCGCGTTGCCGGTTTGCCCGGCAAACGCCTGAAAGTCGCGCACCGAACCGGCGTCGGTGCACAGCACGCGCAGCAGTTGGCCGCTGTGCAATTCGGCCAGCGCCTTTTTGGCCTTGAGGATGGGCAGCGGGCAATTCAGGCCGCGCGCGTCCACTTCTTTTGCAATGCCCTCGTCCATGCTCAATCGCCCAGCCCGCGCAGGCGCGCGGTGTTTTCTTCGGGCGTGAAAAACACCGGCTCATGCCCGCGCGAGCGCAGCCAGTCGGCCAGCGCGCGGCCAGTTCCGGCGGGCCAGCATTTGAGCTGCGGCAAGTCATACAAGCGCCATTCGGCCAGCTCGGGCGACAGGCGTATTTCGCCCTCGGCCAGCGCGTGGTAGGCAATGATGACCTGATTCATGCGCTGAAAGTCATACACGCCCACCAGATTGAGCGCGCTGATGTCCAGGCTGGTTTCTTCCTTGACCTCGCGCCGGATGCCGTCTTGCGGCGACTCGCCCGCTTCCATGAAGCCGGTGATGAGCGAAAACATCCGGCCCGGCCACGCCGCATTGCGCGCCAGCAGCACCTGGCCGCGATATTCGATGATGGCCGCCAGCACCGGCGTGGGGTTGTTCCAGTGCGTAAAGCCGCACGCCGGGCAACGCAGGCGCTCTTTGAAGCCGCCGTCTTCCTCGGCGCCAAGCATTTGCAGCGGCGTGGCGCATTGGGGGCAAAAAGTCCAGTTCATGATTGGATACCTTGCATGTCAAGCCGGAAACACGCCGGTGGACAAATAGCGGTCGCCCCGGTCACACACCACAAAGACGATGGTCGCGCCCTGCTCGCGCGCTGCCACTTGCAGCGCCACCCAGGCCGCGCCGCCCGATGAAATGCCGGCAAAGATGCCCTCCTGGCTGGCCAGTTGGCGCGCGGCGTCCTCGGCGTCAAACTGATCGACCTCCACCAGCTCGTCCACCACCCTGGGGTCGTGGATTTTGGGCAGGTACTCTTGCGGCCACTTGCGAATACCCGGAATGCGCGCACCATCGGCGGGTTGCGCGCCAATCACGCGCACCGCCGGGTTGCGCTCCTTCAAAAAACGCGCCACGCCGGTAACGGTGCCGGTGGTGCCCATGGCGCTGACAAAGTGCGTGATGCGCCCACCGGTCTGCGCCCAGATTTCAGGCCCCGTGCTCTCGTAATGAATGCGCGGATTGTCCTGATTGGCAAACTGATCGAGCATCCGGCCCTTGCCCTGCGCCACCATCTTGGCGGCCAGATCGCGCGCGTACTCGATGCCGCCGGAGCGCGGCGTGAGGATCAGCTCGGCGCCGTAGGCGCGCATGGTCTGCGCGCGCTCGACCGACAAATCCTCCGGCATGATCAGCACCATGCGGTAGCCCCTGATGGCCGCCGCCATCGACAGCGCGATGCCGGTGTTGCCGCTGGTAGGTTCAATCAGCGTATCGCCCGGCCGGATGTCGCCGCGCTCCTCGGCGCGGCGAATCATCGACAGCGCCGGCCGGTCCTTGACCGACCCGGCCGGGTTGTTGCCCTCCAGCTTGGCCAGCACCACATTGCCGCGCGCGGCGGCATCCCGCGCGCCCAGACGTTGCAACCGCACCAGCGGCGTATTGCCCACGGTGTCTTCAATGGTTGGGTAATGCACGGTCATGGGGCAACACTGTGCCATAATTTTTAATTCGGCCAATACGCCGCCCGGGTGGCGAAATAGGTAGACGCAGCAGACTCAAAATCTGCCGGTGGCAACACCATGCCGGTTCGATTCCGGCCCCGGGCACCACGGTATGGAAATAGGCGGAAACAGTGATGTTTTACGTCTTGGAAGCTACAACAGTTCCGTTTTGAAATACGATAGCTCCACGCATGCGCGCCCGCACCGTGCGGGATTTTTAAGGAGCATCGTCTTGGCCTACATCAGGCAATACAAGGGGCGCTGGCGTGGTGTTAGTACGCCCGCCTAGAGCTTTGCGTGGTGGGTTTGCGTTGTACCGGTGGAGAACTTGATGGAAACTACTGTGTCATGCAGCTATGGGTTGACGAGCATTTGGTACGCACTCGCGCAGTATCTTTGGATGGCGAATCGCCACGTTCAGCAGGGTTTGCGCCGCACCCGATGGTTTGCGGCGGCCTTGTTCCCAGTCTTGCAATGTACGCACGGATACGCCCATGAGTCCGGCAAATTGCGCCTGAGATAGCGCCGCTGATGCGCGCGCCTGTGTCACTGGCGAGTGCATGACCGTCCCGCGCCCGGCTTTTACGTCGCGCACGGCTTGCAACAACTCCTCGCCAATGTTGCGTCCAGCGTCACGCTCGGCAAGTTCCTTTTCAGTCATTTTCGTTTTCGTCTTCACGTCCAAACTCCTTTGCAAGTTGACGCAGGATGTGCGCCGGAATGTTGTCCACGGCACCCTTGCCGTAAATGGTCAGTGCCACGATCACGCCTTTGGCGATGCGCGCTGTGTAGATCACGCGCACGCCGCCGCTCTTGCCCTTGCCATCGACACCCCAACGCACCTTGCGGCAACCGCCGGAGCGGGGGACGACAATGCCGATTTTCGGGTCAGCCGCAAGCGCCGCAGCAAATTCGCCGCGCTCTTCCTCTGTCCAGTAGTCAGGCCAGTATTTGGTAAAGATCGGCGATTCGATGATGGTCAGGAGCATGTGGCTATTATACGGCATTGCCGTACACAAAGCAAGTGCTTTGGCGACTTGCGACTTGCTTCTCACCACTATCTCGCATATTTCTCGCTAGCGTCCAAATGTGGTACGAAACTTCATGTGTCACTTTTCTTGCAAAGTGACACGAAAACTGTCACATTTCGCACAGGAGAGGTGCGCCCTGAGAAAGAGTGACGGGCATTCGCTGCTTGCATGAATGGCTTGTCAGCATTCATGTGCCACGCACAAACTCAAGCGGTCAAGCGCGCCGCGAAGGGCGAAGAAAAGCAATTTTTCTTCGACAAAGTGGCCGAACTCCACCGCACTATTCAAGCAATGCCGCAAATCCATGAGCTATCCCTCAATCAGGCGCTTGTGTTTTGCCAACCGCCGATGGATTCCCTGTCATTCCCGCGAAGGCGGGAACTGCGCTGGAATGACGCGTCTGAGGTATGTCGCTAATCAGCACAAAACACCATCAAACCCTTACGCAACAAGCGCTACCAGCTATGTTTTCAGGAGTTTTCCTCACGCGCAGGCGGCGCCAGCACATCTTGCAGGCGCAGCGCGGTCAGCGGCTGCGCGCTCCAGGCGGCTTGCAGGGCGGCGTCTGGCGGCAGCAGCAGTGCGTGCAGCAGGGGGGCCAGCGGCGCCGTTGCCGGGTCGGCCAGCAGGACGTGGCGCGGCGCCTGGTTTGCGCTGCTGGTGGTTAGCTGCCCTGTCCAATCCAGCGCTTGCAGCGCGTCCAGCGCGCGGCTCAGGTGCAGCGCGTCGGTGCGCAGCGCGGCGGCCAGTTGCTCGCGCGTCAGGCCGGCGGCGCCGCTGGTGCGCGCGCGCGCCAGTTGCCGCACGATGTCCAGCGCCAGTTGCAAGTCCCAGCCTGGCGCGCCGGCGGGGCGCAGACCGCCCAGCCTGACGCCGTGCAGCAGGCTGGGCAGGTAGGCGGCAATCACCGCGCCAAAGAGCACGATCAACCACGACAGGTAAATCCACAGCAGCAAGATCGGCAGCGTGGCAAACGCGCCGTAGATGACCGAATAGGCCGGGATGCCGCCCAGATACCAGCTTAGCGCCTGCCGCGCCAGCGTCAGCGCCAGGCACGCCAGCAGCCCGCCAGCGCCCGCGTGGCGCCAGCGTACCGGGGTGTTGGGCACGTAGCGGTACAGCAGCGTCAGCGCACCGCCCAGCAGCGCGAATTGCATCAACGCCAAAACCGCGCGGGTGCCGCCCGCGATGCTGGTCAGCCCCGGCAGCCAGCCGCGCGAGCTGCTGGCCACGTAAGAAGCGATGGCAACGCTGGCCGCCATGATCAGCGGCCCCAGCGTGAGCATGGCCCAGTACACCAGCACCCGCTGGCCAATGGGCCGCTGGCGGCGCACGCGCCAGATGTCGTTGAGCGTGCGGTCAATGGTCAGCACCAGCGACACGGCGGTAAAGGTAAACACCGCAAAGCCGGTAATGCCAAGCGCGCCCGCCTTGCCGGAAAACTGCGTCAAATAACCCATCACGCTGCTGGCGATGCCATCTGGAATCAGGCTGTGCGTCAGCCACCCTTGCAGCGCGCCCTGCAAGCGGCCAAAAACCGGAAAGGCCGTAAACACCGACAGCGCCACCGTAAACAGCGGCACCAGCGCCAGCGTGGTGGTAAAGGTGAGCGCGCCAGCGCTCAAGCCCAGCCGGTCCTGCCTGAAGCGCGTCCACAGCATCGCCAGCGTTGGAAACAGCCGCAACCGCCGCAAGTCTTGCGCAAAAGCTTGCGCCGCGTCATTCATCCGTTGCCGTAGCGCCTTGAAAGTCATGGCCGCTATGATGCCAAAGTGAGTCCCATGCAAAACGCCGCCCATGCCATGCCGCCCGCCGTGCGCCTGACGCGCGTGCTGGCCGCGGGCAGCCTGCTGGCGCTCATCGCGCTGTGCCTGGCGTGGGAGCTGTGGCTGGCGCCGCTGCGCCCGGGCGGCTCGTGGCTGGCCATCAAGGCTTTGCCGCTGCTGCTGCCGCTGCCCGGCCTGCTCAAAAACCGCCTGTACACCTACCGCTGGGTAACGCTGTTTGTGTGGCTGTACTTTGCCGAAGGCGTTGAGCGCGCGCTGGACGACCAGGGCTTGTCCGCCCGTCTTGCCATGCTCGAAGTGCTGCTGACACTGACGCTGTTTGCCGCCTGCGTGGCGCACGTGCGGCTGCGCGCGGCCCATGCGCGGCGCGCCGCCGGTTCCACAAATTGAAGATGTTTTAAGCCCCCAGCGCCCGCCACACAAGCGCAACCAGCTATCACTAACATAGCACTCATGACAACCAGGCCGCCCTCCCAACTGCTTGCAGAGCTGCGCCGCATCACTGGCAGCGCGCATGTGCTCACCGATGGCGATCTGAGCGCCTACGAGCGCGACTGGCGCCAGCGCACGCGCGGCAAGGCGCTGGCCGTGGTGCGCCCGGCCAGCACCGCCGAGGTTGCCGCCGTGGTGCGCGCCTGCGCCGCGCACGGCGCGTCCATCGTGCCGCAAGGCGGCAACACCGGCCTGTCGGTCGGCTCCACGCCCGATGCCAGCGGCACGCAAATCGTCCTCAGCCTGCAACGCATGAACGCCGTGCGCGCCATCGACGCCGCCAACCTGACCCTGACCGCCGAAGCCGGCTGCGTGCTGCAAACCGTGCAGCAAAGCGCGGCGCAAGCGGGCCTGCTGTTTGCACTCAGCCTGGCCGCCGAAGGCAGTTGCACCATTGGCGGCAACCTGGCCACCAACGCTGGCGGCACGCAAGTGCTGCGCTACGGCAACGCGCGCGATCTGTGCCTGGGTCTTGAAGCCGTCACCGCGCAAGGCGAAATCTGGGACGGCCTGAGCGGCCTGCGCAAAGACAACACCGGCTACGACCTGCGCGGCCTGCTCATCGGCAGCGAAGGCACGCTGGGCATCATCACCGCCGCCACGCTAAAACTGCACCCCATGCCCGCCGCCCAACTTACCGCATGGGCGGCCGTGCCATCCATGCAAGCGGCGGTGCAACTGCTGCAACTGGCGCACCAGCACCTGGGCGCTGGACTGACCGGCTTTGAAGTCATGGGCCAATTCGCCCTCGGCCTGGTGGACCGGCATTACCCGCAACTGCGCGTGCCGCTGTTTCAAGCCACGCCGTGGTGTGTTTTGCTGGAACACTCCGATCACGAAAGCGAAGCTCACGCCCGCGCGCTGCTTGAGCGCCTGCTGCAAACCGCGCAGCAATCAGGCTGCGCCAGCAGCGCCGTGCTGGCCCAAAGCCTGGCGCAAGCCAGGGCGCTGTGGCACATGCGCGAAAGCATCTCGCTGGCGCAAGCCGCCGAAGGGCTGAACATCAAGCACGACATCGGCCTGCCGGTATCGCGCATCCCCGCCTTCGTTGATGAAACCGCCAGCTTGCTGGCGCGCGCGGTGCCCGGCGCGCGGCTGGTCATCTTTGGCCACCTGGGCGACGGCAACCTGCACTACAACGTGCAAGCGCCCGCTGGCGCGGACCCCGCCCGTTTCTTGCGCGAGCAGGAAGCGCGCGTCAACACCCTGGTATTTGACGCCGTGGCGCGGCACCAGGGATCCATCAGTGCCGAACACGGCATCGGCAGCCTGAAAGCCGCCCTGCTGCCGCACTACAAATCGCCCGTGGCGCTGCGCCTGATGCGCGCCATCAAACAAGCGCTGGACCCGCAATCAATCATGAACCCTGGCCGCGTGCTGACCGGCGGGCAGGCAGACTGAAAAGCAGCGCACCCAAGACCCCAGCCGTTTATAATTTATGGTTCTGCGGTGGCTGTAGCTCAGTTGGTAGAGTCCCAGATTGTGATTCTGGTCGTCGTGGGTTCGAGTCCCATCAGCCACCCCACAAACGCATATCCCATTGCTATCACATAGATAGCAATGGGAATTTTTTTTGGCCGCGCGGGAATCAGGCCGGCAAATACAAATTTTTTCCGTCCAGCGCCGTGCCCGTGGTAGCATAACCCGGCTTCACCATAAAACGGAGACAACCAGGCGCGCCAGCGCCTGCGCATCCAAACGGCATCATCATGTCACCCAGGCTCACGGCCATCGGCAACCGGCAAAGCCGGACGGTGCGCTATCGCCAAAAGCGCGAAGCCATCATGAACGCGGCGGCGCAACTGTTCAACAAATACGGCTACAAGGGCGCCATGCTATCGGAGCTGGCCAACATGGTGCGGCTAAACACCAACAGCATCACCTATTACTGGAAAAAAAAGGAAGACCTGTTTTTCGACTGCCAGTTGCACACGATCAACACCCTTGGCGCCATCATCGACCGCGCCGCCAGCGGCAAAACCCCCGCCGAGCGCATACGCCGCTTCGTGACCGCCTTCGTGGACATGCTGCTCGAATGCCATGCCGGACGCCACCCGGCCATCATGTCCTTTCGCGACCTGCAAGAGCTGGACGTCTCCTACACCAAGGAACTATTCACCGCCTACCGCGACATGTTCCGCCGCGCCCGCAACCTGCTGGCCAGCGGCCCCCTGCAAGCCGAAAACCGCATGGCGCTGACGGTGCGCACGCACCTGCTGCTAACCCAAACCCAGTGGTCGCGCATCTGGCTGGCGGGCTTTGGCACCGCCAGCTACCCGCGCATGGCAAGCCACATGTGCGACATCATCCTGAACGGCCTGGCCAGCCCCGGCCTTGCATGGCGCCCGTGCGCGCTGGATCAGCGGCTGGCCGCCATCGGCCTGCCCGAATCGCCCCATCACGCCTTTCTGGCCGCCGCCATCAACCTGATCAATGAAGTCGGCTACGAAGGCGCATCCATTGACCGCATCTGCGCGCGCCTGGGCGTCACCAAGGGGGCCTTTTATTACAACATTCCAAGCAAACAAGCGCTGTTTGCCGAATGCATGCAGCGCACCATCGCGGTCGTGGGTGAAATGCAAAACAGCGCGCTGCAAGACACGGGCAGCGGCTTTGAAAAGCTAGCGGCGCTAAGCCGCGCACTGGTCAGCTTTCACTTCTCGCCGCGCGGCCCGCTGCTAAGGACATCCACCTGGAACGAGCTGTCGGACTACGCGCGCTTTCACGACCGTGTGGAGCCGCTGCGCGGCTTCATCCAAAACGTAACCGGCATGTTCGCCACCGGCATGGCCGACGGCTCCCTGCGCCCCACCCACCAGCAAGCCGCCGCACTGATGACGGTAGGCATGATCTCCGGCGCCACCACGCTGGACAAGTGGGTTCCCGGCGCGGAAAAAACGGACGTAATCGATTTGTACGTGCGGCCCTTCTTCAAGGGCATTTGCTGCTCTGTTTAGAGCTATCCGCAAACAGCCGGGAACATCACTGCGCCGCGGCCCCTCACCCTCAACACGGTTCAGTCAAGCGCACAGGCCCATTATTTCTTCATTCCCGCGCAGTTCCCGCCTTCGCGGGAATGATGATTTGAACATTGGCACAAAAGCCAACCCCCGCGAAAGCGGGGGCTGGGATGGAGAGCAAAAGCAACCTTAGAAACGGTGGCTTATGCCAATGTTGACACCGCTGTTGCGGAAATTGCCGGCCTGGCCGCCCTGGTAGCTGGTAGACAGAGGCATCAGCGCATAGTCACTGTTGCTGCGCATCAGCATCAGGCCCATCTGGATCTTGGTACGCTTGGACAGGTAATAGTCATAGTTCGTGCCAAACATCCATGTTGACATGTACTTGCGCTTGTTGTTCTTCCAGTAAGCCGCCGTGCCCGTGCCTTTGTCGGTATGGCGAACCAGGGTAACCAGCAACTTGCCCTGACCAATCTGCAAGCCCGAGAAACCAATCAAAAAGTCGCTGGTATCGGTGTTTCTGGTGCCCGTAAGACGATTGGTTTTGTGCGCCTGGCCATAGGCCGAGTTCAGGCGAAAAGTGTTGAAGTCATAGTACGTGGCCAGCACCCAGCCGGTATTGTCAACATCGTTTACCGCGCCACTGCAGGCAGCGCCGGTGCCTGATTGATAGGTCTCGCCTGGGCCGCAAGAGGTGTTCATCTTGGCGATGGCAAATTCCGTGCGCGATCTGGTGTCGGGCGACATCCAGCTAACGTTGAAGCCCTTGCCCGCACCCATGCGGTAGCTGTTTGAATTCTCGCCAAAGTAATACTGCGCCGACCAGGCAAAACCCGGATAACGGGTGATGGTCTGCGGGTCGTAGGCGGCAGAAGAATAGGCAATGCCGTTGGACACCGTGCCGCCACCCGCATCCATCACGTTGGTCAAGGCGGCCATGGAATAGCCCTGCGAGGCGTCAGCCACTTTTGCCACGGTGGATGCCATGCGCGTGGCGATACGCCCGCCCCATACCGACCCCCACGACTGCAAATTCTGGATGCCTACCCAGGAATAGTCGTTAAAGAAAGTCTGACGCCCATATTGCATGGTTCCGGACAGCGTGCCAGTCTTGGGGGAGAAACTCGACTCAAGCAGCGTAAAAACCGCCGTGCCGCCACCCATGTCTTCCTTGATGGAAAAACCGAAATAGCCGGAAGAACCAGTGGCCAGGTAGTTGCGGTCATTTGGCGTGCCTACCACCGCTCTGGGCGCCTTGCCAAAGTTGTAGCCCAAACCGCCATATATTGAACCGAAAAGGACAAAGCTGGTTCTTGGCAACGGCGGTGCGGTCGGCCCAAAGAGCTGCGCACCGGCGGCAGTCGCCTCGCGGTAGTCCATCGAGTGGGTGGCAGGAACAACCGAGGGGCCAGCGCCGGCAGCGGTGAGCACGGCTTGCGCATCATCGCCCTCTGATCGCAAGGGCTGCTCAGAAGCGAGCGTGATAATGTTGTTTTGAGTTTGAGCGTTGGCAACGCCCACGACGCCAATAGCCGCTAATGCCATGGCGGTAAATACGAATTTCCTCATTTCTGTCTCCTTAGATAAAACCATCAGCCGCCAAAGCCGGAATGGCTTTTCGACGGTACCAAGAAACACCCCCCACTGACCCCGGGGCGACCAAAACTGGAACAATTTGTTTTCACACCAGACCGCAGCGTGAGCTGGCTGCCTGATGTAGCGACTTCGCTGGAAGTCAAGTTCTTGCAGATTTCTCCCCGTGCGCTTGTCTCCTTAAAGTAAAACCATCCGCCGCTTCAGCCGGGTAGCTGCTTTGGCGGTGCAAGTGGATGCCCCATCGTATTTGATGAGGCATCCTCTATTTTTTAGAAAAGGTGGTTCACCCCGATAGTAATGGCCGCCGGGCGGCCTGCACTGGCAGGCGCGCCCGCATAGGCGTTGGTGTTGGCTGCATATACGGCGCCGGGGCCGCTGTTGGTGTTCAGCACCGCGCCGAACATGAGCTTGGTGCGCCTGGACAGCGGATAGTCGTAGTTGGCGCCAAACTGCCACCGGTCCCTAAGCCCGCGCGGATCACTGTCCCGGAACATCTTGCGAATGACCGTGACCATCAGGCGGCCGGGACCAAGCGGCATGTTCACGCCCGTCATCGCTTCCTGGAAATTTTCCAATACCGCGCCGTGGGCCAGGTTGTTTTTCCGCTTGGCGGTGGCATAGGCCAAGTGCACCCGGCCAAAGCCAAAGTCATAGAACGCGCCTAAAAGCACCGAGGTCTTGTCGCTGTCGGTGGTGGCGCTGTAGCTGTTTTGCTTGTGTATCGCCGCTTCTATACGGAATCTTTTGTCGCTGGAAAGCCAGCCCATTTTTCCGCCATTGGACGAATTTTTGGAAGCGCCCTTTGGGTTCTCGCCAAAATAGTGCGCAATCGACGCGGCAAAACCTGGCGCGCGGCTGATGGTAAACACATCAGTAGTGCCCGGCAAGGTATAGATGACGCCGTTGTTCAGACGCGCACCAGTGGTTTCCATGATGTTCGATGAACTCAAAAGAGCATACGAACCGGATGGGTCGGCCACCAGCGACTGCGTGGCGAAATACGGCGTATAGAGGTTGCCGCCTTGCAAGGATCCCCATGGGCCGCGAATGCCCAGATAGGCCTGTTTGTCAAAGTAAGAGGTGTTTCCGTATACCCCGCCTGTCGCGCCAGTCTTGGAGTCCACATCGGCTTCCAGCTTGAAGAAAACCGACTGCCCGCCACCCAGGTCTTCCAGTCCGTTGAACATGAATGACGATGGCCCGCCCATGCTGATGCGGCTGCCGCCTGTGTTTGCCGTGGTTCTTCTACCCAAGCCAATACCTATACCGCCATAGACTGAGCCGCTGATGGCGACACTGGCGGTTTTAACCTTGCTGGCCGCCAAATCAACCGCCGCGCGCCACGGTTCTGTCTCAAGAGTATGAACGGTGCCGGTAGCGATGAGCGCGGCTTGCGCATCGTCGCCTTCGCCTCGCAAGACCCCTTGAGTGTCACCAAGAGTAGTGACGTTGGACTGGGCATTGGCAACGCCAACTGTGCCAGCAACAGCCGCTAACACGATGACAGAACTTAGTAGCTTTTTCACGACGGAATCCTTGGAATAAAACATCCGCCAAAGAAGCCGTGACTGCTTCTTTGGCGGTCCTGCTGGGCGCCCCATCCAGCAAACTGGGGCGTCCCGTCTATGGGAACAAGTTGTTGTTACCAAAAGAGCAAATCATACCGCCGAAAAGCTTGGCTGTCTAATAAAACGGCTTCGATGGAAGTCGGTGTTGCCAAGTGTCATCTCAATGGCTGTCAGCCGCTTGAAGTAGTGGGAAATGGCCATTTCGTTGGTCATGCCCATGCCGCCGTGCATCTGCACGGCCTGCTGGCCGACAAATTTCATCGCCTTGCCTACCCGCACCTTGGCTGCCGACACCAGCTTGCGGCGCTCTTCAGGCTCGGCGGTCAGCACTTTTACAGTAGCCAGCATGGTGATTGACTTGGCTTGCTCGGTATGCACCAGCATGTCGCCCATGCGGTGCTGCAGCACCTGGAAAGAGCCGATCGGCACGCCGAACTGTTTGCGCGTCTTGAGGTATTCCAGCGTCAGGGCGTTGGCCGCTTCCATCGCGCCCACGGCCTCGGAGCACAGCAGCGCCACGCCGTAGTCGGTGGCCGCTTCCAGCGTGTCCCAGCCGCGCCCTTCGGCGCCGATCAGGGCGGAAGCTGGCACGCGCACGTTGTCAAAGCGCAGGTCGGCGCCGCGCTGACCGTCGTAGGTGCGGTAGTCGGTCACGGTCAGGCCCTTGGCATCGCGCGGCACGTACAGCAGGGAAATGCCGCCCGTGTCGCGTTGCGCGCCCGATGTGCGCACCGAAACCACGAAACCGCCCGCCTGGCCGCCATGGATGACGGCGCACTTCACGCCATTGACAACGTAATCAGCGCCATCCTTGCGTGCCGAAACGGCGATGTTGAACAGCTCGTGCCCGGCTTCTTTTTCATTCAGGGCGCAGGCCAGCTTCAGCTTGCCGGCGGCAACGGCTTGCAGCAGGTCGTTTTTGCCGCCACGGCGCAAAAAGTCGGCCGCCATGACGGTGGCGAAGTACGGCTCGGCAACCAGGCCGCGGCCCAGCTCCTTCATCACCAGCATCATGTCCTCGGATTTGCCGCCCAGCCCGCCTGCGTTTTCAGGCACGGCCAAGGCCACGGCGCCCAGCTCTACCAGCGACGCATAGGCCGTGTCGGATACACCGGCGGCAGATTTGACGATCTTCTGGCGGGTTTCGAAGTTGTAGTCTTTTTCGGCCCAGCGGCGCAGCGAATCGACAAATTGCTGTTGTTCTTCAGAAAGGCGAAAGTCCATCTTGCTCTCCTTACAGGCCCAGAATCATCTTGGAAATAACGTTGTGCTGCACTTCGTTGGACCCGCCAAAGATGGTGATCTTGCGCAGGTTGAAGTAGTGCGCGGCCAGCGGCGCAAGTTCGTCATCGCCCGAAACCGCATGCCCGGTCTTGCAATCCAGATAGTCCGGGTCAAACGCCAGACCTGCGGGGCCGGCGGCTTCCAGCAGCATTTCGCTGATCTCCTGCGAAATTTCGGTGCCCTTGATCTTTAGCACCGACGACTCCGGCCCGATCTTGCTGCTGGCGCCTTCGGCCACCAGGCTGAGGGCGGTCATCTCCAGCGCCATGAGTTCGATTTCCACATCGGCGATGCGGGCGGCAAACGTGGGATCGTGCAGCAGCGGCGCGCCGTTGACCTGCTTTTGCAGGGCCAGACGCTTGAGCACCTTGATCTCGCGCTTGGAGCCGCCGATGTTGGCGATGCCGGTGCGCTCATGGCCAAGCAGGTGCTTGGCGTAGGTCCAGCCCTTGTTTTCCTCGCCGATCAGGTTGGCGACCGGCACTTTCACGTTGTCAAAGAAAACGTCGTTGACTTCCGGGGTTTCGTCCATCAGGTAGATGGGCCGCACCGTGATGCCGGGCGTCTTCATGTCGATCAGCAGGAAGGAGATGCCGGACTGCTTGGTGCCTTCGGTGCTGGTGCGCACCAGGCAGAAAATCCAGTCGGCGTGCTGCCCCAGCGTGGTCCAGGTCTTTTGGCCGTTGACGATGTAGTAGTCGCCCTCGCGCACCGCGCGCGTGGTCAAGGCCGCCAGGTCGGAGCCGGCGCCCGGCTCCGAATAGCCCTGGCACCACCAGTCGTCGGCGTTGTAGATGCGGGGCAGGTAGTGTTGCTTTTGCTCTTCGCTGGCAAAGCCCAGCAGCACCGATGCCAGCAGGTTCAAACCAAACCCCAGCGTGCCGGGCGCATAGGCCAGCGCGGCCTCTTCGGCCCAGATGTGGCGCTGCATGGCGTTCCAGCCGGTGCCGCCATATTTAACCGGCCAGCCTGGAGCAACCCAGCCTTTTTTGGCCAGGATTTTGTGCCAGCGAATCATCTCCTCGCGCTTGAGATGGCGGCGGGTGCGCACCTTTTCGCTCAATTCCCTGGGCAGGTTCTCGCGGAAGAACTGCCTGATTTCTTCACGAAAGCGTGAGTCTTCTTCTTTGTACTCCAGATCCATCATGTGCTCCTTGGCAAAAATGAATTCCGGGGCGGCTTTCAGGCCGCCCCGGACATACACACAGAGATTTATTTACCTTTGTTCAGATCGCTGAACTTGCGGCCGCTGGCCACCAGCTCTTCCAGCAGCTTGGCCGGTTTGAATTGCGGGCCGTACTTGGCTTCGAACTCCTTCATCCTGGACAGCACCTTGGGCAGGCCGACCAGGTCTCCGTAGAACATGGGGCCGCCGCGATAGACCGGCCAGCCGTAGCCGTTGACCCACACCACGTCGATGTCGGAGGCGCGAATGGCCATGCCTTCTTCAAGGATCTTGGCGCCTTCGTTGATCATGGGGTAGATGCAGCGCTCGATGATTTCTTCGTCGGTGATGTCGGTGCGCGCCACGCGGCCTTGCTTTTTGGCGAACTCCTTGATGAGCTGCTCGACTTCCGGCGAGGGCGTGGGGTTGCGCTTTTCGTCGTAGTCGTAGTAGCCCTTGCCGGTTTTTTGCCCGCGGCGATCGCGCTCGCACATGACTTCGCGCAGGGTGGATGAGGTGGATTTTTCCTTGTTCCAGCCCAGGTCCAGACCGGCCAGGTCGCTCATGGCGAACGGCCCCATGGGGAAGCCAAAGTCAAACAGCACCTTGTCGATGTGCCAGGGCAGCGCGCCTTCCATCATCAGGGCTTGCGACTCGCGGCCGCGCTGGCCCAGCATGCGGTTGCCAACAAAGCCGTGGCACACGCCAACCAGCACCGCCACTTTGCCAATCTTCTTGGCCAGTTGCATCGAGGTGGCGATCACGCTGTCGGAGGTCTTGGCGCCGCGCACCACCTCAAGCAGCTTCATCACGTTGGCTGGCGAGAAGAAATGCAGGCCAATCACCGATTCCGGACGCTTGGTGGCGGAGGCGATTTCGTTGAGGTTCAGCGCCGAGGTGTTGGACGCCAGGATGGCGCCTGGCTTGCAGATGGCATCAAGCTTGCCGAAGACATCTTTCTTGACGTCCATGTTTTCAAACACGGCCTCGATCACCAGGTCAACGCTGGCCAGGTCCTTGAGTTCGAGCGAGCCGGTCAACAGCGCCATGCGGTCTTCGACATCCTTTTGGGTCATGCGGCCCTTGGCGGCGGTGTTTTCGTAGTTTTTGCGGATGATGGCCAGGCCGCGGTCCAGTGCCTCTTTCTTGGTTTCCACAATGCGCACCGGAATGCCGGCGTTGAGGAAGTTCATGGCAATGCCGCCACCCATGGTGCCAGCGCCGATGACCCCCACCGTGCGCACCGGCAGGATCGGGGTGTCTTTGCCCAGGCCGGGTATGTTCCAGGCCTGACGCGAGGCGAAGAAGTAGTAACGCTGCGCCGCTGATTGGCTGCCCTTCATCAGCTCGGCGAATTTCTGGCGTTCGACTTTCAAGCCCTCTTCGAACGGCAGGTTTACCGCCGCTTCGACGCACTCGATGATCTTCTTGGGCGCATCAAAGCCGCGGAACTTGCGCGCGTTGGCCTTGCGGAAGTCGGCAAAAATTTCCGGATGTCCGCGTGCGGCCTCGACCTTGGCGTTTTGGTCGCGCACCTTGCGCAGCGGGCGGTTTTCGCTCAGCACCTTGCGGGCAAAAGCGACGGCGGCGCCAGTCAGATCGTTTTCCGGCGCCAGCTCGTCGATCAAGCCTTTTTCCAGCGCTTCCTTGGCCTTGACGTGCGTGCCGTTGGTCATCCAGTCAAGCGCGACTTCAGGACCCACGATGCGCGGCAGCCGTTGCGTGCCGCCGGCACCGGGCAGAATGCCGATGTTTACCTCCGGCAGGCCAAGGCGCGCCGATGGCACCGCGATGCGGTAGTGGCAAACCAGCGCCGTCTCCAGCCCGCCGCCCAGCGCGGTGCCGTGGATGGCGGCCACCACGGGTTTGGTTGAATCTTCCAGCACGCGCTGCACCTCGCCCAGGCCAACGCCGGACGGCGGCTTGCCGAACTCGGTGATGTCGGCGCCAGCGATGAAGGTCGTGCCTTCGCAGCGCAGGACGATCGCCTTGATGGCGGAGTCGGCCAGCGCCGCCTGCATGGCGGCATGAATGCCGTCGCGCACCGGCGCCGACAGGGCGTTGACGGGCGGATGGTTGATGGCGATCACGCCCACGCCATCGACGTTGGTCAGGGTGGTTACGCTATTGATTGTTTTCATGACAAGTCTCTCCTCGGTATCAATCAGAAAATTTCGAACAGGCCAGCCGCGCCCATGCCGCCGCCAACGCACATGGTCACGATGCCGTACTTGGCGCCGCGGCGCTTGCCCTCGATGAGCACGTGGCCCGCCATGCGCGCGCCGGACATGCCAAAGGGGTGGCCGATGGAGATCGAGCCGCCGGAGACGTTGAGCCGCTCATCCGGAATGCCCAGCTTGTCGCGGCAGTACAGCACTTGCGAGGCAAAGGCTTCGTTGAGTTCCCAAATGCCGATGTCGTCCATCTTCAGGCCGTGCACCTTGAGCAGTTTGGGGATGGCAAACACCGGGCCAATGCCCATTTCTTCCGGCGAGCAGCCAGCCACCATCATGCCGCGATAGGCGCCCAGCGGGGTCAGGCCGCGCCGCTCGGCTTCTTTGGCTTCCATCAGCACCATGGCCGATGCGCCGTCCGACAGTTGCGACGCATTACCGGCGGTGATGAAGCGCCCTTCCTTGACCACCTGGCCGTCCTTGAAAACCGGCTTGAGCTTGGCCAGGTCTTCCAGCGTGGTGCCGGGGCGGTTGCCTTCGTCCCTGGACAGGGTGATTTCTTTTTCGGAAACGGCGCCGGTTTCCTTGTCGGTGATGGTCATCACGGTGGTGATGGGCGCGATTTCCTTGTCCAGACGGCCTTCTTTTTGGGCCTGGGCCGTGCGCGCCTGGGATTGCACCGAGTACTCGTCCTGCTTTTCACGCGAGATGCCATAGCGGTCGGCCACGATCTCGGCGGTTTCGATCATCGCCATGTACAGCGCCGGGATGGTCTTGACCAGATACGGATCGCGTGCGCGGTTGGGGCCGGCGGACCTGCCGGCTTGCATCAGGGAGATGGACTCCAGCCCGCCGCCGACGGTAATTTGCATGCCATCGACCATGATTTGCTTGGCCGCGGTGGCAATGGCCATGAGGCCGGAGGAGCACTGACGGTCAATGGTTTGGCCCGCCACCGTGACCGGCAAGCCGGCGCGCAGCAAGCTTTGGCGCGCGGTGTTGCCGCCGCTGGAGCCGGACTGCACGGCGCAGCCCATCACGACATCCTCGACCAGCGCCGGATCGATGCCGGCACGCTTGACCGCGTGGGAAATGACGTGCCCGCCCAGGTGCTGGGCTTGCGTGTTGTTGAATGCGCCACGGCCGGCTTTGCCAATGGGCGTGCGTGCGGTGGAAACGATAACGGCTTCTCTCATGGTGTACTCCAGTAAAAAAATGGGCGCCGGTGTAAACGGCAAAAATCAAACGGCGGATTGATGATGTGCGGTGTCCTTGGCGATGGCCAGGAAACGATCCAGGTTGTCGCGGATCGTCTTCTTGCTGAACTTGCCGACGCTGGTCTTGGGAATTTCATCCACTATGGCAACCAGTTTGGGCAGCATCCATTTGGTGATCTTGCCGGTCTTGACGCCATGCTCGATGAGGAATTCGATGACGTCGTCCTCGCTGGCCGGCATGCCGGGACGCAGGCTTACCAGGGCCATGGGTTTTTCGCCCCACACCGGGTCTGGCACGCCTACCACCGTGGCCTCCAGCACGAATTCGGCCATGGCGATCAGGTTTTCCAGCAGGACGGTGGGCACCATTTCGGCGCCGCTGCGGATCACGTCCTTCAGGCGGTCGGCGATGGTGATCATGCCTTCCTTGTCTATCCTGGCGATGTCGCCGGAGTGGAACCAGCCGTCGTACCAGACGGCGGCGGTGGCCTCGGGCGCGTTGTAGTACGCCTGCGTGACCCACGGCCCGCGCATCACGATCTCGCCAACGGTCTGGTCGTCCCACGGTACTGGTTTGCCTTTGTCGTCCACCACGTCAACTTCCAGACCCAAGGCCGGCAAACCGGTTTTGACCATGACCTCGTCGATGGCTGACTTGGGCCAGTCCACCATGTGTTTCTTGATGAAGGCGCCAATGGCCAGCGGAGCGGTTTCGGTCATGCCATAGCCGGAGCCAACGCTGAAGTTGGGGAACAGTTTTTCCACCTTGGTCTTCAGGCCCAGCGGCAGGGCGCCGCCGCCCACGCCAATGTGGACCAGGCTGCTCAGGTCGTACTTGTCGAAGTCCTTGAACTCCAGCAGCATCGCCGCGATGGTGGGCACGATGCCAACCGAGGTGATCTTCTCCCGGTCAACCAGCTCGCAAAAGCCGCGTACCGTGAAGGTGCCGGGAAGGACGACCTTTTGCGCGCAGAAAACCGTGGACCACGGAGATCCCCAGCCATGAATGTGAAACAGCGGCGTGTTGAGCATGGGGACGGCGTTTTCACCGAGCCGCTCCGCCGATTCAACGTAGGTTGGGGTGTTGGATACGGCCCGGCGCGCCATGCCATGAATGATCATCAGGTACAGCTGGCGGTGCGTGAAGGTGGCGCCCTTGGGCTGCCCGGTGGTGCCGGTGGTGTAGCACAGGGTGGCGTTGGTGTCCTCGTTCAGGTACGGCCAGTCAAACGTTTTTTGTTGCGCCGCCAGCAGCGCTTCGTATTCGATCAGGTTGGGAATGCTGGAAGCCGGCAGGCCAGGTTTGTCCGACATGTAGACAAACAGCTTGACCGTGTCCTTGATGCGGTCGTAAACCCTTTCCAGCAGCGGCAGCACCACGTCATCGACGAAGATGACTTTGTCCTTGGCGTGGTTGATGGTGTAGGCGATGTGCTCGTCGGAAAGGCGGATGTTGATCGGGTGCAGGGTTGCGCCGATGCAGGGCGCCGCGTAGTACAGCTCCAGATGGCGGTGGGTGTTGTAGGCCATCGTGCCGACCCGGTCGCCAAGCTCGCCGGGCTTGCCCGGCTGAATCTTCAACTCGCCCTTGAGCGCGTTGGCCAACTGGCAAACCCGCTCGTACCACTGTTTCCAGGTAAAGCGCTGGTATTCGCCCGTGACGTGGTTGCGGTACACCACGCCGATTTGATCGGGGTAGTAGCGTACCGGCCGCTTCATGAAGGTGGTCAGCAGCAGCGGGTAGTGGGTGCTGAACTCTGGATATGTTCTGGCGGTGCTCATCGAATGTTTCCTCTTTCTGGTGTGTTTTAAAACGTGTGCGAAATTTAACTGTACAGGTGACAGGCCACCGTGTGAGCGGTGTTCTGGTCACTTTTCATGGGCGGCTCATCGGTGCGGCACTTGTCCATGACCGCCGGGCAGCGGGTGTGGAAGCGGCAGCCGGAAGGAACCCGCAGCGGGCTGGGGATTTCGCCCTTGAGGACGATGTGCTTGCGCTGGGCCTCGGCATCCACGTCGGCCTCTGGCACCGCTGACATGAGCGCCTGAGTGTATGGGTGTTTGGGACTGCGATAGAGGTCTTCGCGCGATGCAATCTCCACTATCCGGCCTAGATACATGACCGCGATGCGATCGCTGATGTGGCGCACCACGGCCAGGTCGTGGGCGATGAACACGTAGGTCAGGCCAAGGCGTTTTTGCAGGTCCTTGAAGATGTTGATGACCTGGGCCTGAATCGACACGTCCAGCGCCGATACCGGCTCGTCGCACACGATCAGGCTGGGTTCCAGCGCCAATGCCCGGGCGATGCCGATGCGCTGGCATTGACCGCCGGAAAATTCGTGCGCATAGCGCTCGGCCATGTCGGGCAGCAGGCCCACCATGCGCAGCAAATCGGCCAC
>Ga0209628_10000657_pt1 | contig 21328 bp, 19 predicted proteins | sample TergutCu122P4_FD_187285 | JGI IMG/M metagenome (GOLD analysis project Ga0209628, IMG submission 187285) | Cubitermes ugandensis P4 segment gut microbial communities from Kakamega Forest, Kenya - Cu122 P4 (SPAdes) (version 2) | ecosystem: Host-associated > Arthropoda: Insects > Digestive system...
CGACTACGCGATCGAGCCGTTTGTTTCCGGCGTCTTTGCGGGTAACCCCGACCAATTGTCGGTGCAGGCGGCGTTTCCGAAATTGTTTCAACTCGAACAACGTTACGGCGGGTTGATTCGCGGGCTGATTCTGGGGGCGCGCGAGCGCAAGCGGCAGCGCGAAAAATCGAAGAACAACGCCAAAAGTTTTTCCTTCGTCGACGGCATGCAGACGCTCACCGATGCGCTGGCGCGCGGTATTGCATCTTCGGGAAGCGTTGTCGAAACAGACATCCGCGTGGGGGGCATTGCTTACGACGCACGGGGGTATTGGACCGTGCAGTGCATTCGTGGGGGCGGGCAGGGCAGTGAAACGTACCGGGCCAGGAGCGTGGCGCTCTCAGTGCCCGCTGGAGCGACGGCGGAACTGTTGGAGTCGTTGAATGCGCCGTGGGCGGACGATGCCGTGCAGGCGCTACGCAGTATCTCTTATGCGCCGGTGTCGGTGGTGGTCAGCGGCTGGCAGAGCGATGCGGTGAAGCATCCGCTGGACGGTTTTGGTTTTCTCGCGCCACGAAAGGAAAACAGGCGTATTTTGGGTACGCTGTTTTCCAGCAGCATGTTCGATCATCGCGCTGACGAGAAAAATGCTGTATTGACCACGATGATCGGCGGCATACGCGCTCCCGAACTGGCGGCGAGCGATGATGTCGTTCTGCAAACGATGGCCGAAGGCGATCTGGCGTCGTTGATCGGCGTGCAGGGAAAACCGTTGTGGACGCGAATCAGCCGTCACCCGCAAGCCATTCCACAGTACACGCTCGGACATCTCGAACGTGTGCGCCGGGTTGACGCCGTTCGGGCGCATGCGCCGGGACTTTTCTTTTGCTGCAACTGGCGTGGCGGCATCTCAGTCGGCGACTGCATCAAGAACGGCTGTCAGACGGCCGAAGAAACAGGCGCTTTCATTGAGTCCCTCTGACCCCTGTCCGCGCTTGCGTATTGCTACGCTTTGATCGAAACTCTCCCCCCGCGCAAAAGGAGTATGCCGCCATGACTTACCTCCAGGACGCAAAGCCCATCAACCTTTTTGAACTGGGCAAAATGCGCGCCGAAGGCCGCAAGATCACCATGCTGACCTGTTACGAGGCCAGTTTTGCCGCGCTGCTAGACCGCTGCGGCGTGGATACCATTCTGGTTGGGGATTCGCTCGGCAACACTATCCAGGGGCAAAAAAGCACGTTGCCCGTCACGCTCGATCACATGACCTATCACACCGAATGCGTGTGCCGGGGCGCGAAACACGCGTTCGTCCTGAGCGATCTGCCTTTCGGCAGCTACCAGGAAGGCCCCGTACAGGCCATGCGGAGCGCCGTCCGCCTGATGGCTGCGGGCGCGCAGATGGTCAAGCTCGAAGGCGGTGAGATCATGGCCGAGACTGTGCGTTTTCTGGTCGAACGCGGCGTGCCGGTCTGCGCCCACATCGGCCTCACCCCACAGTCGGTGCACCAGTTGGGCGGATATCGCGTGCAGGGGCGTGACGATGCCGGAGCGGCCCGTCTCAAGGCCGACGCGCTGGCGCTGGAACAGGCAGGCGCGGCCTTGCTCGTGATGGAGATGATTCCCGCCGCGCTGGCCGGGGAAATCACTGCCGCCATGACGACGATGGCGACCATCGGCATCGGCGCGGGGCCGCAGTGTGACGGTCAGGTATTGGTGATGCACGACATGCTTGGTATCTTTCCCGGCAAGACGGCGCGCTTCGTGCGCAACTTCATGCAGGGCGCCGCTACCATCGACGAAGCCGTCACGGCCTACATCACCTCGGTCAGAAATGGCACCTTTCCCGCACCGGAACATTGTTACTGACAAACGCATGCACATCCACACCTCCATTGCGGCCCTGCGCGCCGCGCGCGCCCAGGCCGGACGGGTCGCATTCGCCCCCACGATGGGCAATTTGCACGATGGGCATATTGCCCTCATGCGCGCTGCCCGCAGACACGCCAACGTCGACACCGTCATTGCCAGCATCTTCGTCAATCGCCTGCAATTCGGTCAGGGCGAGGACTTCGACAAATATCCGCGCACGTTCGAAGCCGATTGCGAACGGCTCATTGCCGCCGGGGTCGATCACCTGTTTACGCCAACCGAAGCGGAGATGTACCCGCAACCACAACGCTATCAGGTCACGCCCGACCCGGAACACGCCTCTATCCTCGAAGGCGCTTTCCGGCCCGGCCACTTTCGGGGCGTGGCGACCGTCGTGCTCAAGCTCTTCAACATCGTCCAGCCCGACGTGGCCCTGTTCGGCAAAAAGGATTACCAGCAATTCATCGTATTGAAAAACATGGTGCATGAATTGGCGCTGCCCATCGAGATCATCGCCCTGGACACGGTTCGCACCGCCGATGGCCTGGCGCAATCTTCGCGCAACAATTACCTGTCGGTGGCTGAACGCGCCGAGGCGCCGCGCCTGTACCGGCAACTCTCCAACGTTGCCGAGGCGGTGCGCAATGGCGTGCGTGACTTCACTCGCCCGTGCGCGATCGCGCTCGCTGAACTGGAGCGGCATGGCTGGAAACCGGACTACCTGACCGTGCGCCGCCGCGTCGACCTGCAAATGCCGGAACAGGCAGGAGAGCCGTTGGTCGTGCTCGCCGCCGCCCGCCTGGGAACGACGCGGCTGATCGACAATATCGAGATCTGATCTCAGTTTCCGTCATTCCCGCGAATGCGGGAATCCAGAACACCCTCTGTCATACCCACAATTTTCTGGATCCCCGCCTTCGCGGGGACGACGCAGCAGGGAAAACTACGCGTCTCTACGCCTTGACGACGATCGTGTCATAGGTGCGGCTGTGCCAGCACCAGATTGCTCCGCCAAGCAATATCCGCCACAGATCGGCGGGCGTGCCGTCGCTGCGCACGATCCTGATTTTGAACGCATATTTGCCCACGGTTTGCCCATGCGTGCGCAGCAGGCGGAAATTGAGTGCGATAAAAACGACATTACCCAGAATCAGGGACAAGATAGGAATCAGAAAAACCGAAAAGGAACCGGTGTCGATCATCGGTTCAAGCGCTGCGAAAAGAGGAAAGAAAACCAGGGAAAAGCTTGCAAACAGGATCAGAAGGTCAACCAGAATAGCGCCCATCCGGGCGGGCCGCCCGGCAGGTTGATTTGAGGCCGCCGCGGCTTCAGGCGTCAGACAGGAGTTGTTCGGTTCAACAGGATGATGATTCATAACGGTAGCGGGTGTTTGGTCATCAGCAGATTCGCGGCAACATTTCGCCGTGCAGCCAGTCGAGCAAACGCTCGCCGCCGAACGGCGTGGTCATTCTGACAAAGCCGTGGTCGTCGGCGCAGACTTCGCCGATCACGGCGGCGTCGCGTCCCAATGGATGCGCTCGCATGGCTTGAACCAGGGCGGCGGCATCCTCGGGGGCGCAAACGGCCACCAATTTACCTTCATTAGCCAGATACAGCGGGTCCAGCCCGAAGAATTCGCAGGCTGCGCGCACGGCGGGGCGTACCGGCAAGGCATCCTCAAAGATACGCATTCCCACGCCCGATTGCTGACTCAGTTCATTGAGGGTGTTGGCCAGCCCTCCGCGAGTCGGATCGCGCAACAGGCGCAGCGACCGGCACTGTTCGAGCATGTGCGCCACCAGACCGTTCAGCGCCGCGCAATCGGACTCGATTGGGCTGTCGAACCGCAAGGCTTCGCGCTGGGACAGAATCGCCATGCCGTGATCGCCAAGATGGCCCGAGACGATCACCGCATCGCCGGGCCGGGCGCGCGCGCCGTCCAGTTCGATGCCATCGGGCACTACGCCCACGCCTGCGGTGGTGATGAACAATCCATCGGCCTTGCCGCGCTCGACCACTTTGGTATCGCCCGCTACCAGGCGCACCCCGGCAGTTGCGGCGGCCTCGCCCATGGACTGCACCACGCGCAGCAGATCGGCCAGCGGCAGCCCCTCTTCGAGAATGAAACCTGCGCTCAGGTACAGCGGCCTTGCCCCCCCCATCGCCAGATCGTTGACGGTGCCGTTGACGGCCAGCGTGCCAATGTCGCCGCCCGGAAAGAACAGCGGCGTGACCACATGGCAATCGGTGGAGAACGCCAACCGGCCATCGAGCGGCGGCATGATGGCCTGATCGTTGCCCTGGCGCAGCCAGATGTTGTCTCCACGGTCGAAATAGGGCGCGAACAACTCGGCGACCAATTGCGCGGTGGCGCGCCCGCCCGCGCCATGCGTCAGGTCGATGCGCCCGTTGCGCAAATCGAGCGGACGACCATCCATGCGCGCGCGGCTCATGCGTTCTCTCCTGCCGTAACGGGTTGCGCTTTGCGCAGAAAACGCCCGTATTGATAATAGGCTGCGCAAGCCCCTTCGCTGGACACCATGCACGCGCCCATGGGCGCGGCTGGCGTGCAGGCGGTTCCAAATACCTTGCAGTCGCTGGGTTTTTTCAAGCCGCGCAGAATATCGCCGCACATGCAGGCGGCTGCATCGGCAACGGTGGCGGCGCGCATGCCGTAACGTCGTTCGGCATCCCAGGCGGCAAACTCCGGGCGGATCTCCAATGCGCTGGACGGCACCAATCCCAGCCCGCGCCACTCGAACGTGTCGCGCAGTTGCAGGGTTTGAGCTACGCAAGCCTGAGCGCGCAGGTTGCCCTGTTCGGTGACGGCGCGGGTAAACTGGTTTTCAACCTCCGCGCGTCCTTCGTTGATCTGTTGCACCAGCATGTGCACCGCCTGGAGCACGTCGATCGGCTCGAAACCGGTGATGACGATCGGCTTGCGGTAGCGCGCCGCGACAGGCCGATAGGGTGCCGCGCCGATGACGGTACTCACATGCGAGGGGCCGATGAAACCATCGAGCAGATCGGCGCCGTCATGCAGCAGGTGAGACATGGCGGGCGGGGTCAGCACATGGTTGCAATAGACGCTGAAATTGGCGAGTCCCTCATTACGCGCCGCCAACAATGCGACGGCAGTGGGCGGCGTGGTGGTCTCGAACCCCAGGCCGAAGAACACCACTTCGCGATCCGGTTCGCGCCGGGCCAGTTCCAGCGCATCAAAGCTGGAATACACCATGCGCACATCGGCCCCCGCTGCGCGCGCGCGGGTCAGGCTGTCGCCTTGGGTTGCAGGCACGCGCAGCACATCGCCGTAGGTGCACAGCGTCACCGCATGTTCCTTGACCAGGGCAATGGCGCTGTCGATGCGGCCAATAGGCAGCACGCATACCGGGCAACCGGGGCCGTGGATCAGCTCGACGTTCTCAGGCAAGAGCGCCGTCAGGCCGTAGCGCGCGACGGCATGCGTGTGACCGCCGCAAAATTCCATCAGGCGATAGCGCCGGTCGGGACGCACATCGGCATGAATGCGCTGGGCCAGCGCCCGCGCCCACTGCCCGCGACGGAAATCATCGACGTACTTCATGCGACGCCGCTTTCAGTCATTTCGGCAAGGATTGCCAGATCGCGCAACGTTTCATCCGCCGCTTCCCGATCGAGTTTGCCGATCGCAAAACCGACGTGCAGCAACACGAAATCGCCCACTGCCACATCGTCGACCAACTCAAGCGAAATCTCGCGCGTGACGCCATCGACGGCGACGCGCGCGCGCTGTCCATCCATCAACTCGATCACCTCAACCGGCATGGCAAGACACATGACTTTAAAACCCTCCCTGACAAGATAGTGTATCGCCCCATTGCTGCATTGCCACCCATGCCTGACCCAGACTGATGCCGCCGTCGCCGGGCGGCAGTTGGCGTGCTTGCAGCAGGCGACACGGGGTGTCGATCAGCGCCTCGGTCAAACCCCGTATCAGCAACTGGTTGGCACAACAGCCGCCCGCCAGCGCCACAGTAGTGAGGCCCGTGGCATTCATCGCATGAATGATCCAATCGGCCAGCGCGCGCGCCAGCACGGCATGCCACAAGCTGGCGATAGCCGTTGCATCGCGCTCGGCGGCCAGCCGCTCGGCCAGCGGCAGCAAATCCAGACACAGGCCGTCGATGCGCCAGAGCGTTTCATGAACAGCAACCGGCCGGGCCAGCGCCTCCAGCTTCATGGCCGCTTCGCCCTCGTAGCTTTGTTGTGGGCAAAGTCCGGCCAGTCCGGCTATCGCATCGAACCAGCGCCCCAGGCTGGTGGTTTGCGGGCAGTTGAGTCCGCGCTCGATCTGCATGTGCACATGCGCCGCAGTTTTCGCGTCGACGCCCACTGGCAGACGATGATGCTCGCCCAGCCGATGCAGCAGCGCCAGCGCCATGCGCCACGGCGCACGCGCCGCCGCGTCGCCGCCGGGCAAGGGCAGGGGCGTGAGATGGCCCAACCGTTCGGCGCGACCCTCGTCCACGCGCAGCAGTTCGCCGCCCCAGGCATCGCCATCCTCGCCCAGACCGAAACCGTCCAGCACCAGTCCCAGGGCAGGCCCCTCATGTCCATGCTCGGCCAGCACGGCCGCCACATGGGCATGATGATGCTGCACCGTCACGAGCGGCAGCCCGCGCGTCTGTGCCAGCCGCGCAGCCAGACGGCTGGAATGAATGTCTGGCTGCAAATCGCACACGACGATTTGCGGCGTGATTCGCCAGTAGGAGAGCCAGTTCTCGACCGCCTCCTCCAGCGCGTAGCAGGCGGCAGCGCTGGATAGATCGCCGATGTGCTGCGAAACCCAGGCCCGGCGGCCCTCGGTCACGGTGAAGCAGTTGTTCAGATAACCGCCCAGCGCCAGCACCGCCGGGCCGTCGCGCGGCAATTCGAGCGGCTGTGGCACTTGACCGCGCGCGCGGCGCAGCCATAACGGATCGGCGCGTCCTCGCGACAAGATCACACTGTCATCACAACGCGCCGCGATAGCGCGATCGTGGTAGAGCATGCCGTCGGCGATGTCGGCCAGATCGCTTCTGGCCTGATCCGGGTCGATCAGCAGCGGCTGGCCTGAGAGGTTCGCGCTGGTGGCGATCCAAATCAGATCATGCGCCTCGCGCAGCCAGTCCCAACCCGGCGGCTGGCCCAGCGCGGCATGAAACAGCAGATAGTGAACAGGCGTACTCGGCAGCATCAGCCCCAAGTGGCGCAGGCCGGGGGCAACGCCCGTCAGCGCATCGGGCCGATCCCCGCGCAACGGCAGCAGCACGATGGGACGCGCCGCACTGTTCAGCAGGCAGCCATCTTCATCGGTGAGGTGCGCCCACCGGGCCGCTGAAGCGGCGTTAGGCGTCATCGTGGCAAACGGTTTAGCGGGTCGGCGCTTGCGTTTGCGCAAGCAGGTAACCGTATCCGCCCGACGCGCATCGCAAACCAGATGAAACCCGCCCAGCCCCTGAACCGCCACGATGCCCCCGGCCTCGATCAGCCGCCAGGCGGCCGCGATAGGGTCATCCTCATCCTGCGCGGCGGTATGCCAAATCTCGAACCTCAGTCGCGGCCCGCAGTGAGGGCAGGCAATCGGTTCGGCATGGAAGCGCCGGTCGGCGGGATCATGGTATTCGCGTGCGCAGGCTTCGCACATGTCGAACATCGCCATGCTGGTATGAGCGCGGTCGTAAGGCGTGCGCAGGGTCAGCGTGAAGCGGGGGCCGCAATCGGTGCAGCCGATGAAGGCGTGCCGCCAGCGGCGGTTGTCGGGCGAAAACAATTCCTCCACGCAGGCATCGCAGACGGCGGTATCGACCGGAATCATTGCTGCCGTGCCGCCGCTATCAAGGCTGTCGACGATATTGAAATCATGCCAGTCGGTGCGCAACGGGACATCACTGATACTGATGTCATCTATTCGAGCCAACGGCGGCAAATCATGTTGCAACGCCGCTTCCAGTGCCTGCAAGCTGTTGCGCTCTCCTTGTGCATCGATCAGCACACCGCGCCCGGTATTGCAGACCTCGCCGACCAGATGCAATTGGGTCGCCTTGCGCCAGACGAAAGGACGAAACCCCACGCCCTGCACGCAACCGCTGATCCGCAGGTGGCGCCGCTCAATCATGGATCGTGGCTAACTCCTGTAATGGCATCTCGCGCCGCGCCGAATCAATGCCATCGCGCAGCCAGTCGAACCAGGCGGGCAGTCCCTCGCCACTGCGCGCGGAGAGTTGGAACACGCGAATACCGGGATTGACCCGGTGCGCGTAGGCCAGCGCCTGCGCCACGTCGAAATCCACATAAGGCAACAGATCGATCTTGTTGAGTAGCAGCACGTCAGCCGCAGCGAACATATCCGGGTATTTGACCGGCTTGTCCTCGCCCTCCGTCACCGACAGCACGACCACCTTGTGCGCCTCGCCCAGATCGAAAGCTGCCGGGCACACCAGATTGCCCACGTTTTCGATCAGCAGCAACCCGCCAGCGGAAAGTTCCAGCTCTTGCGCCGCATGGCCCACCGTATGGGCATCCAGATGACAGCCCTTGCCGGTATTGATCTGTACCGCGGGCACGCCTGCCGCACGGATACGTTGCGCGTCGTTATCGGTTTGCTGATCGCCCTCGATCACCGCCAGCGGAATTTCACCGCGCAAAGCCTCGATGGTGCGCACCAGCAGGCTGGTCTTGCCCGATCCCGGGCTGGAAACCATATTGAGCGCGAAAACGCCCAGCGCGCGCCAACTCGAGCGGTTGGCAGCGGCATGGCGATTGTTCTCGGTGAGGATGTCCTGTTCCAGCGACAGGCGGCGACCTTTCCGGCCCGCGTGAGTGTATCCGTGGGAATGCCCATGCTCGTGGGGGTGTTCGTGAGAGTGTGGCTGGGCTGTCCCGCAGCCGCATGTCATGCACATGATCTTTTACCTTTGGATTGACTGATCAACCGCTCATTTTGCCAAGCAGCATGAATCATCGGGAACCGGTTTCATTGATTTTCAGCTAAAAAATCAATTTTCCCTGATTTTCTGCCGTTTGCCAGAGTTTCGGGGAAATTTCCCCATGCGCTCGGATTCATGTTGCTACAGGGGCTGACGATGGATACTGCCGCCGTCGGCTTCAAGAAGCGACCGCCATGCCGTTGTCTGGTGGCGTGGCGGCGCCGAACCGTGCTGGTCGGTGAGGCCGCCTCAATTTAAATAGATCGTAAAAAATTCAGCATAACAGTATCTACATCTACAGCCGAGCAAATGTATTGTGGAAAGTACGTATACAAATAAATAGTCTTGACATTCCTTTATGTCCTTTGGTAATTTTGAAGACATACTAAAATGGTTGCTGTGGAAAAGTGAACGTAGGTGAACGTAGCGATGGAAGTTGCTCCTGTTCGGCAAGGAATCGTGCGGACTGCGGATCGCCGATCAGGCACGGATTTTGCCACACACACACACACACACACACACACACAGCGTTATGCTGACGTCCAGTTTTTGTCGTCTGCTTTTCTGAACAGTCCCTGGAAAAGGAACGGGGTTGTTTGTGTTTGATTCATCAATCAACCAATGATTCAGGAGAAAGATCATGCAATCTGGACATATTCTTGCGCCCGGCAATTGCTTGATAGAGAAGCCGCCGCTTGCCGCTGCCAGCGCTACGCTTCCCTTTAACGCTCTTTTGGATAGCGCTTTGGCGTCTGCGCAGATTGTCAACGGTGTCTGGAATGCGGATAGCAGTCAATTTGAGTTTTACAATAATAATTTTGGGGTGGAAATTTTTGGAACGTTTGGGCGCGATAATGATGGTATGTACCGTCTTCAAATACAAACAAATCCTCCTTTAAGTCTAAAGGACTATGTATCATATCGCTATTCTCCTGCACATTTTGATTCTTTGGGTATCTATCATTCAGGATATTACTATTTTGGAAATAAACGTGTAGACTCTCATTTTGGTTATGCTCTTGCTTTAGCTGGCGGATATTGCGCCGATGAATTTTACGACGACCTCGATCCCGTCCTCCCCGCAGTCTTCTGGCAGCAGCATGAGTACGATGGACATGGCCGATACAGAGCAGGCAGTTCTTACAATAATTCTCATTTGGATCCTGCTGTTTTAGAATATACATACAACCGCTGCACAGAAGAAGGCATATTGCTTGACAGTATGATATTCGATGTTGCTTCACCTGATGTGCATCACATTCGCACCCAGGTAGTCAGCGCCTTCTTTGATATCGGCAAGTTTAATGTATATGGAATTTTTGATTTCAAAAATTCGTTTGTTACTTTTGCAGAAGGGGACAGTTGTTCATTTTCTGAAATATTTAGCTACTGGTTTGAAATTAGTGGCTTTAATTTAAATACTATATTATTCAACTTCGCCAATGGCAGCAATATTGACATGGGTTGGGGTCAAAGTGGGATGAGGGAAGGGGCTGATTTCAATCGTGAAATTGTCAGCATCTCCCTCGTCTGCAATCCGTTTAGAGCGGTTTCGATTTAAGGAACCGCTGTAAAACCTCCCCCGTCATTGCAGCGCGACGCGAAGCGAAGTCGCTGCAATCCAGAAGCCGCGTGGATGCCGCAGCATGACTCGGGTCAGAGCGATCAATCCACCACCAGACCCGATACGCGCATCTGATCGCCGCCCGTTATGGTCAGTTGGCAGCCGCCACAGGCAGGGCAGGCGTCGCCCCGCCGCGCCAGTTCCACCGGACTTGAACACTCTTCACACCAGGCTTGTCCTGAAGGTTCGGCAATGACCAGTTCGGCGTTACTTGCGGTCGTGTCGCGCAAAGCGATATCGAGGGCGAAGCGTAACGCCGATACATCGACCGCAGCGAGTTGCCCGATTTCCAGTTCCACGGTATGAACGCGGCGAAAACCTTCCCTGGCGGCTTGGGCATCAATCAGGCCGCGAATCGACTCGGCCAGCGCCATTTCATGCATGGACGACTCTCCTGGCAGCCTGCCGTGGGGAACGTTGTGCGGTTTCGATCCTGGCACACAGTGTATCGAGCAGAGTTTTGTTCATCTCCTCATGGTAGCGCACGCGCCAGACATGCCACAACCTGGCGGATTTCTGAAAGAAATGTAAAAACAACTCATGATCGTTGACAAATTTTCACGTCTGCTGTCCTATCTCACACAGGACGTGTTTTTGTTGGGGTTGTCACTTTTTACAAGCTATCACTTTTCACAAGCGGCTACTTCCAATAAGCTGTCGCTTTCAGAGAAGGAAAGGAGGGTTGCTTTGAGCCTTGTTAATTCTTCTGCCGGGGGAATGTTGGAGCCCATTCTGGAGCGCTATTCCCATAATCCGCACCACCTGATGCAAATTCTTCGAGAAACCCAGGAGCGCCTGGATTTCATCCCGAAGTGGGCTGTGGACTACCTCGCCAAAGCGCTCGCTTTGGCTCCCACACAAGTCCAGGCAGTCATCGACTTCTATGCCTTCTTCCATGACAGCCCGCGTGGCAAATATCGGGTTCTCTTCTCCGACAACATAACAGATCGCATGCAGGGCAACGCGGCCCTGCTTTCGCGCATGTTGTCGAAGTTCGGTCTGGCCCAGGGGCAGGTTTCAGGAGACGGGCTTGTCAGCATCGACACCACCTCCTGCACGGGCATGTGTGACCAGGGGCCAGCCCTTCTGGTCAACAACTATGCCGTCACCCGGCTTTCTTCACAGCGCATTGACCAGATATGCGGACTGATTAAAGACCAGGCGCCGCTGGTGGAATGGCCCTCAGAGTTTTTCGACGTTGAAGACAACATCTTCCGCAAGGACGTGTTGCTTTCGACAGAAATGATCAATGGCCAGGCGCTCAGACACGCCATCAAGCTTGGTCCCCAGGGCATGCTGGCTGAAATGAAAGCCTCCAATTTCCGCGGCCGTGGCGGCGCAGGTTTCACCACAGCCGTCAAATGGGAGGCGTGTAAAAATGCGCCCGGCCGGACGCGCTATGTCATTTGTAATGCTGATGAGGGCGAACCGGGAACCTTCAAAGACCGTGTGTTGCTGGCTTCCTTCTCGGAGCGCGTCTTTGAGGGCATGACGATTGCGGGTTATGTGATCGGCGCTTCCAAGGGGCTTGTCTATCTGCGCGCCGAATACCGCTATATGCTGGAGAAACTTCAGGCCACGCTTGAAGCCCGGCGCAAAGCCAACCTCCTGGGCAAGGATATTCTGGGTCAGAAGGGTTTCGATTTCGATATTGAAATTCACATAGGAGCAGGGGCCTATATCTGCGGGGAAGAAACGGCGCTCATCGAGTCGCTCGAAGGCAAACCCGGCAGGCCCCGGATACGCCCCCCGTTCCCCGTTACCCATGGCTACTTGGGCCAACCCACCGTTGTCAACAATGTCGAAACCCTGGCCAAGGCGACGCTGATTGCCCAAAACGGCGGCGCTTGGTATCAGGGGCTGGGCACAAAACTCTCCACGGGAACAAAGCTTCTGTCCATCTCCGGAGATTGCGACCGTCCCGGCATTTATGAATATCCGTTCGGCGTGCGCATTGCCAAAATTCTTGAAGACTGCGGCGCGCGTAACGCCATGGCGGTACAGGTCGGCGGCGCCGCAGGGACTTGCCTCGCACGACATGAGTTCGGCCGAAAAATTGCCTTCGAAGACGTTTCCACCTCGGGCGCGCTCATGGTGTTCGGCGAAAATCGCGACATGTTTGAAGTGGCCAGGAATTTCATGCACTTCTTCAAACATGAAAGCTGCGGCTTCTGCACGCCGTGCCGCGTGGGCACCACGTTGATGTGTGACATCCTCGACAAGATCGCCAACGGCAAGGGCACCGGCTACGAGATGAATGAGTTGTCCCGCCTGCACCTGGTTTTGAAAAACGCCAGCCACTGCGGCCTTGGACAAAGCGCCGGGCGTCCTGTCTATGACACCTTGAAGAAGTTCCGCCCGTCTTACGACAGACGGCTCAAACAGAAAGACTTTGAACCAGCCTTCGATATGGATGCTGCCTTGGCTCCCGCGCGTGAAATCATGGAGCGAGATGACATCGACGCCCATCTTGGAACAGAACCATGAACGTAGATAACACCTTCATCATTGACGGCACGCCGATCCCCTTCGAGCCAGGCCAGACTGTGCTTCAGGCGGCGCTCGAAGCGGGCGTTTTCATTCCGCACCTTTGCTTTTATCCGGGCCTCAAACCCAACGGCAATTGCAAGCTGTGCACCGTCATCATCAATGGTCGGCACACCTCCGCCTGTACCGCCCTTGCGCGCACGGGCATCGAGGTCGAAAACAATACGCCTGAGCTGAACGACATGCGCAGACTCATCTTGCAAATGTTGTTTGTCGAGGGCAACCACTTTTGCCCGGGTTGCGAAAAGAGCGGCAACTGCCAGCTTCAGGCCATGGCCTACGATCTGGAAATGATGACGCCTCACTTTAGCCATTTCTTCCCAAGCCGGAAGGTAGACGCTTCTCACCCTGAAGCCTTCCTGGACATGAATCGCTGCATCGTTTGCGGTTTGTGCGCCCAGGCCAGTCGAGAGGTTGACAAGAAAAACGTTTTTGCCTTGTCCGGCAGGGGCATGGCCTCACGTGTTGTCATCAACACCCCCTCGGGAAAACTGGGAGACAGCAACTTTGCCTTGAACGACAAAGCCGCCAGCGTCTGCCCCGTCGGAGCCATTTTGCCCAAACGCACTGGCTTTGCCGTTCCCATCGGTGAGCGACTCTATGACAATTTGCCCATCAGTTCCCAAACCGAGTTTCTGACAACGAGGAAGGTCTGACATGCTAAGTTCACAAGAAACTCCCAAGAAAAAACTGCGCGTGGCGACCACTTCGTTGTCGGGTTGCTTCGGTTGTCACATGTCGCTTCTGGATCTGGATGAGGACCTGCTTGCCTTGGTCGATCTGGTGGAATTCGACCGCTCCCCCATTACCGACATCAAACACTGCGGTCCTTGCGATATCGGCATCATTGAAGGCGGCGTCTGCAATTCTGAGAACGTCCATGTCCTGCACGAATTTCGCAACAATTGCCGCACGCTGATTGCGCTGGGCGCCTGTGCCGTCAATGGAGGGCTTCCCACGTTGCGCAACGGCCTGGATGTGCGCGAAATCCTGCGCGAGGCTTATTTTGAACAGACGGGCGTCGTCAGCAGCACTATTCCGAATGACGTCGAATTGCCTTTGCTGCTCGACAAAGTCCGCCCCATCAACGAAGTCGTGCGCGTGGACTATTTCATTCCGGGCTGTCCGCCCTCGCGGGATGCGATTTTCAAATTCCTGACTGATCTCATTGCTGGCCGCACCCCGCGCCTGGATTACCCGCAAATGCGGTTTGACTAGCTCGAACGATTTTGGAGAAAACATGTTTGAACTTGAAAACGCCAAGACGACTCAGGGCCTGCGCCGCATCGCCATTGATCCTGTTTCTCGCGTCGAAGGGCACGGGAAAGTCACCCTGTTACTGGATGAGCAGAACAAAATCCACCAGGTGCGCCTGCACATCGTCGAGTTTCGCGGCTTTGAAGTCTTCATCAAGGGTCGCCCCTATTGGGAAGTCCCCGTCACGGTGCAGCGCCTGTGCGGTATCTGCCCCGTCAGTCACCAACTGGCGGCCTGCAAGGCCATGGACGTCATCATTGGCGCCAGGGAACTGACGCCGACGGCAGAAAAACTTCGTCGCCTCATGCACTACGGGCAAATCGTCCAGTCCAACGCCGTGCACTTCTATCATCTGGCTTCGCCGGACTTATTGCTGGGTTTTGACAGCGAGGTTGCTCAACGCAACATTGTCGGCGTCGCCATGAAATACCCCGACATTGCCAAACAAGGCATCCTCTTGCGCAAATACGGTCAGGAAGTCATTCACCATGTAGCCGGCAAACGCATTCATGGCACAGGCGCGATTCCCGGAGGCGTCAACAAAGCCCTGAGTGCGGCCCAGCGCGACGAACTGAAGAAAGACCTTCCGCAACTCATCGAATGGGCCAAGGTCGGCATCGAACTGGTGAAGCGCCTCCACGAAGAAAACCCCGCCTTCTACAACAGCTTTGGCCTGTTTGACTCCAACATGATGGGCATGGTTCGGGAGGATGGCGCCCTGGATCTCTATCACGGCTATCTGTGCGCCAAAGACGCCAAGGGTCAACCCATTTTCGACCGGCTCAATTACGAAACCTATACCCAGGCGCTCCGGGAAGAAGTAAAGCCTTGGAGTTACATGAAATTCCCCTACATTGCAGAACTGGGGCCAGAGAAAGGCTGGTATAAGGTCGGCCCGCTTGCCCGCCTGCAAACGTGCGATTTCATTCCTTCACCGCTCGCAGAAGCCGCGCGAAAAGACATGCTGGCCATTGGCAACGGAGCGCCTGTGCACTCCACGCTGACCTTCCATTGGGCGAGAATCATCGAAGTTCTTCATGGGCTGGAAGTCATTCAAGACCTGTTGAACGATCCCGACCTGCTCGGCAATGACCTGATCGTCAAAGGCGAGCGCCAGGAAGAAGGCGTAGGCGTCATTGAAGCGCCTCGTGGCGTGCTCATCCACCACTACAAGGTCAACGAAGACGACCAGGTCACCATGTGCAATCTGATCGTATCGACGACGCACAACAATCAGGCCATGAACACCGCCATTCGCTCGGTCGCCATGCAGCACCTGGATCGCCGTGTCATTTCCGAAGGTTTGCTCAACCATATCGAGTGCGCGATTCGCGCTTACGACCCCTGCCTGTCCTGCGCCACGCACGCTCTCGGAAAAATGCCTCTGCAAGTGGAACTCGTCGACGCTGAAGGCACGCTCCTGAGCCTTCTTCGCCGCGACTCCCACGGTGAATTTCACACCTCGGACATGTATGGTTGAGGTGCATGGCTGAAGTACTTCTGACGGCCTGGGGCAATACCAGCCGGGGCGATGACGCATTGGGCCCACTTCTCCTGCAACGCCTGGAGGAGTGGGCTTCCTCAATGGGGATAGCGGGGCGGTTCGAGTGGATTGAAGACTTTCAATTGCAAATAGAACACGCCCTGGACCTCGAAGGCAAAACCCTGGCCCTCTATATTGACGCAGGCCAGGATACCGCCGCGCCTTTCTCCTTCTCCCCCATTTTTCCCCTCGAACAACCGTGGCATACCACCCACGCCATGCCCCCCGAGTCCGTGTTGGCGGTTTTTGAGCGGTTTTCCAAAAAACCGCCATGCCCTTCCTTTACGCTGTGTTTGAAGGGCGAAGACTTTGGAATCCGGGAAGGGCTGTCAGAAGCGGCTCAAAACCACCTCGAACAGGCCCTGGTTTTTGCACAGACACTACTGAAAAACCCAACTTCAGAAGCCTGGCTTGCTCTCTCCCGCGGTTAAGGAACCCCTGTATCCACCGCTTGTCATGCTGCGCGAAGTCGCAGCATCCACGCGGCGTCTGGATTCTGCGACTTCGCTACGCGCAGAATGACAGGAGAGGTTTTGCAGCGTTTCCTTAAAGGTATTCGGCGGCGTTTAATTGGCGTAGATGGATTGGAGGATGACCTGCGAGCGGCCATCGGTAGTTCGGCTGCTGGCCGTGACCCGGAAACGTCTGCAAGTCGTATCCGTGCCGTCCGGTTTGTCGATCGTGCAGGGAGCGCCCAGGGAGATGAGTTCGACGATGTAGTAGGGGGCGAGCGATAGCCCGTCGTCGTTGAAGCGGATGTCGTTTGTCCCGGTATCTTCACTCGCGTCGCGCCAGAACGAACCGGTTTCACCCGGCGCCGGGCCCTCCCAAAGCGGCTTTGTGCATTGCGCGGGATCGCCATCAATGTTTTTGTAGAATCCGCCATCGTCCGGATTATTGCAGTCTGCCAAATCAGCAGTGTTTGCCCCGCTATTGGCCCAATTTTCCGCCCGGCGCTCGCCCATTCTGAGTCCGGCTTCCGCCGACTGAAAAGCCAGGTCGCGGTCGTGGGTGTTGGCGCTCATCCGCTCCTGCATGAGCGTTCCGCGCAGTGAGGTGACGGCCAACAGTGACATGACCAGCAGCAGAATCAGGGCGATGATCAGCGCCGCGCCACGCTGTGGCCGGAAAGGGGGCGCGGAGAAGGGGGGGATCATGGCTATCTGTTCCGGAGGTTGATGGTCAGCCCGACCGTGCGTGCGATGGGGGGATTGGCAGTATTACTGGTGATGGTGAGTTCGATATAGGCGGCGATGACTCCCGCCCATTGAGCAGCGCCAATCTTGTCGGCAGCCACGTAACTGTTCGCACCCGGCAACAGGTAGGTGATCTGCATGGCGGAAACATCCGGGGCAATTTCTTCGACGCCCCCGTTGAACGCACGAAACAGGGAAGTGCCGCCCCGACCATTATCGCCAACGAACCAGCCTTCGGCGTTGATTCTGCCCAGAGCGGTGACTCTCATGCCTGCAACCGCGCCGGTGAAAGGGGTCGTGCGACTGACCGACCAGTTGGTTCCAGACTCGGCAACCGTTCCCGCTTTGAAAACCACGCCACGTCCAGCGTTCGGGTTACAGGCAAACAGGATGTCGTCGGTGGCAAGTCCTTCTTTCGTAGGGACGATCATTTCTCCGGCTGGCGGGGCGTCGCTGATGACGGTCTTGACGGAGGCGTTGGCGGAAACGGTAATGACCGCGTCGCTACCGGCGGTCATTGGCATAGTGCCGTTGGCGGTAAAACCATTGCCGCCTGCGTAACCGACGAAGGCGGATGTGAAATCATTCCCGCCCGACCACCAGTTGGCTGTTGGCGCTTCTGCTGCCATATGAAGGATGAGTCCTGCGCCTGACGGAATGCCACAAGGATTCCCCCCCGCTTCGCGCATCGAGCGGCCCATGAGTTGCAGGGCAACGCGGGCGTTTTCCTGGATGCGGGAGAGTTCCTCCGTGCGGCGCTGGGTTTCGCTGCTGGCGACGAAAATTCCCAGAACGCCACCAATGACGATCAACCCTAGCGTCATGGAAATCATCAACTCGATGAGGGTCAGGCCGCGCTGGATGGAGAGGGCAGGGCGGCTCATAGGCGACTCCGGGTGGATACGACCTGTTGTCCACTTCCGCCCAGGGAACGGCTGTTGTTCCACCGGACTGATACCGTGCAGAGGTTGGGGTCGTTCGCAGCGCACGCGATCCTGCCGCAGGCGCTGCCATCGTCCGCGCCACCGTTCAGGTTGTTCTGAATATTTCCGAGCCAGAGAGTGAGATCGCTAGCGACCAGCGGGTCGGAGGCGGGAATCTGCTCGTTATTGCAAACGAAACCGTCGTTCGCAGTTTCGTCGTCCGCGGGTGTGTCGTCTGCGGTTGCGTAGCCTGTGCGGACGACGAATTCACCGGGCCTGGCGGGATCAGGCGCCATGCTGGCGCGCATGGCATCGAGAATGGAATACGTGAGAAAAACGGCGGCGCTCTGTTCGAACGCGCCCTGATTGTTGCGCAGCGCCCCGGCCTGCATGGCGGCAATGCCAAGGATGCCGAAGGCGAGCACGAAAACGGCGATGAGAACTTCGATCAGACTGACGCCGGTCTGGCGGGTGCGTGCTCTGGAAGTATCGGGCGTATATGTATCTGTCATGACCCTGTTTTCACGAGATCTCTGTTTTACAACTGCGATTCTGTTTGATCCGCGGTTGGGGAGAAACGACCTATGTCACACCAACAGACGGGCAGGGTACAGACACAGGTAATTCGTCACGCAATTTGCAATCCCCTTGAAGCTGGACGATCCTGCCCCACATAGCTGGTATTGGTTTTGCTCCTTCCCCCGCTTGGCGGGCGAGAGGGAATCAGACATATTTTTTCACACGGGATTTTCATCATGCGACTCGACAAACTCACGACCCGGTTCCAGCAGGCGCTTGCCGACGCACAAAGTCTGGCGGTTGGTCATGACCAGCAGTTCATCGAACCCCAGCACCTGCTGCTGGCCCTGCTCGAACAGGAAGACGGCAGCACGGTATCGCTGTTGCAGCGCGCGGGGGTCAATGTGCAGCCCCTGAGAGCGGCGCTTGTCCGTGCGCTCGAAAATCTGCCGAAAGTTACAGGGCATGGCGGCGACGTGACCGTGGGACGCGATCTTGGCGGCCTGCTCAATCTCACTGACCGCGAGGCGCAAAAGCGCGGCGATCAATTCATCGCCAGCGAAATGTTTCTGCTCGCACTCACTGAAAACAAAGGCGAGGCCGGGCGCTTGCTGCGCGAACACGGCCTCAATCGCAAGGCGCTGGAAGCGGCCATCGACGCCGTGCGCGGCGGCGCAGCGGTCAGCGACCAGGAAGGTGAAGGACAGCGCGAGGCGCTGTCGAAATACTGCCTGGATCTCACCGAACGCGCGCGCGCAGGCAAACTCGATCCCGTGATTGGCCGCGACGACGAGATCCGCCGCGCCATTCAGATTCTCCAGCGGCGCTCGAAGAACAACCCCGTGCTGATCGGCGAGCCGGGCGTCGGCAAAACGGCCATCGTCGAAGGACTGGCGCAACGCATCATCAACGAGGAAGTGCCCGAAACGCTCAAGGGAAAACGGGTGCTGGCGCTCGACATGGCCGCGCTGCTGGCCGGGGCCAAATACCGGGGCGAATTTGAAGAACGGTTGAAGGCGGTGCTGAAAGAAATTACCCGCGAAGAGGGTCGCATCATCGTATTCATCGACGAATTGCACACGATGGTTGGCGCGGGCAAGGCCGAAGGCGCAATCGACGCCGGAAACATGCTCAAGCCGGCGTTATCAAGGGGTGAGTTGCACTGCATCGGCGCAACGACGCTGGACGAATATCGCAAGTACATCGAAAAGGACGCGGCGCTGGAGCGCCGTTTCCAGAAAGTGCTGATCGAAGAGCCGACGGTGGAGGCGACCATTGCCATCCTGCGCGGTTTGCAGGAGAAATACGAAATCCATCACGGGGTGGAAATTACCGACCCGGCCATCGTTGCGGCTTCTGAGCTCTCGCACCGCTATATCACCGACCGCTTTTTGCCCGATAAAGCCATTGATCTCATCGACGAAGCGGCGGCGCGGATCAAGATGGAAATTGATTCCAAGCCCGAAGTCATGGACAGGCTCGACCGCCGTCTGATCCAGCTCAAGATCGAGCGCGAAGCGGTCAAGAAGGAAAAGGACGAAGCTTCGCAAAAACGCCTCTCCCTGATCGAGGCGGAAATTGCCCGGCTGGAGAAGGAATATTCCGATCTCGAAGAAGTCTGGAAAGCGGAAAAAGCGCACCTGCACGGTGCCAGGCACATCAAGGAAGAAATTGATCACCTCAAGGTGCGGATGGCCGAACTCCAGCGCAAGGGTCAGTTCGACAAGCTGGCCGAACTGCAATACGGCGAATTGCCCAAGCTCGAAGCGCAACTGAAAGCCGCCGAGAAGGCGGACGGGGCAGGGGATGCCTCGTCGAAACAGAACCGACTGCTGCGCACGCAGGTCGGCGCGGAGGAAATCGCCGAAGTCGTCAGCCGCGCCACCGGCATTCCGGTGTCCAAGATGATGCAGGGCGAGCGCGAAAAGCTGCTCAAGATGGAAGAACGCTTGCACGAGCGGGTCGTCGGGCAGGATGAAGCCGTGCGGCTCGTCTCGGACGCCATCCGCCGATCGCGCGCCGGGCTTTCCGACGAAAACCGGCCTTACGGCTCTTTCCTCTTCCTTGGGCCCACCGGCGTAGGCAAGACGGAACTCTGCAAGGCGTTGGCGGCTTTTCTCTTCGATTCCGGGGAACACCTGATTCGCGTCGACATGAGCGAATTCATGGAAAAGCATTCGGTCGCCCGCCTGATCGGCGCGCCGCCGGGCTACGTCGGCTTTGAGGAAGGCGGCTACCTGACCGAACAGGTGCGGCGCAAGCCTTACAGCGTGATTCTGTTCGACGAAGTGGAAAAGGCGCATCCCGACGTTTTCAATGTCTTGCTGCAAGTGCTCGACGATGGCCGCATGACCGACGGGCAGGGGCGTACCGTAGACTTCAAGAACACCGTGATCGTCATGACCTCCAACCTCGGCAGCCAGATGATCCAGCAAATGGCGGGCGACGATTACGGTCTCATCAAGCTTGCGGTCATGGCGGAGGTGAAAACGTCTTTCCGTCCTGAATTCATCAACCGCATTGATGAAATCGTCGTGTTCCATGCCCTCAATGAGGCGCATATTGCCGGGATTGCCAGAATTCAACTGCAATACCTGGAACAGCGTCTCTCAAGACTCGACATGCGGCTTGAAGTCGAAGATGCGGCGCTGGCGGAACTCGCGAGGGCAGGATTCGATCCGGTTTTCGGCGCGCGCCCATTGAAGCGCGCGATTCAGGAAAGGTTGGAAAACCCGCTCGCCAAGGCCATACTCGAAGGTCAATTTGCGGCGAAAGACGTGATTCGGGTGACGCTTGAGGGCGGAGGGTTGAGGTTTGGGAAGGGGTGAGCGGGTACGGGGCGGCATCCTGCCGCCCGCCATGACCACGTTCACATTGCTGCTTTTATACGCCGCCTGCGCGCAACCGCACTCACAAT
>Ga0209628_10000658_pt1 | contig 21325 bp, 17 predicted proteins | sample TergutCu122P4_FD_187285 | JGI IMG/M metagenome (GOLD analysis project Ga0209628, IMG submission 187285) | Cubitermes ugandensis P4 segment gut microbial communities from Kakamega Forest, Kenya - Cu122 P4 (SPAdes) (version 2) | ecosystem: Host-associated > Arthropoda: Insects > Digestive system...
AAACAGGGGGGTATCAATACGCTCTTCCTGACGGTTTTTACTTACGGCAGAGGATTGGCAGGCCGACAGATACCCGGCGAGAAGATGCCCGACCATGGCTCGCAGGAATCGGATGCCAAAACGTATTATGGGGGTAATTACGCTACGCCACACCCTCAGTTCTATACCCAAACAGTTTTAAAAGAGACTAAGGCAAAAGAGCATGGCGATTTCGATATCCTGACTGCCGTTTTACCTGAAGCTCGGAAAAGAGGGATGAAAGTGTTTGCATCCATCGAAGACCAGTGGCGCATGGATGTACCCGGCATTACCAATTTGCGTGAAATTGATTTGTATGGACGAAAAGCCAACACGTTATGTCTTTTCAACCCCCAAGTGAAAGCGTTTTGGAAAGCGCTGGCATCCGACATCTGTTCGTCCTACGCGGTAGATGGCATCCTGTTTTTTAACGAACGAAACGGGCCGCTCCTCTCAGCGCTTGGCGCCAGCCATTTTCAATCCATCGATTCTTCGCGCGCCACATGTTTCTGCGACTACCACAAATCTGCTTGTTCTGATCATGGGATAAATTTCGACAGAGCCAAAGAAGGGTATCGCCGATTAGATGCTTTTGTTCAAGCAGCCCTCAAGGATAAACGCCCCAGTGATGGATATTATGTAGCATTTCAGCGTCTGCTTCTCAATTATCCGGAGATAACAGCATACGACCAACTCTTTGACTACGGGAAACATCAAATATTGAAAGACGTTTTTGCTACCGTTAAGGCTATAAACCGGAAGTTACAGGTAGGCTTTCATATCGAACATGTCAACTCATTTAACCCGCTCTATCGAGCCACACGCAGTCTTGAAGAATTAGCGACGATGGCCGATTTCTTAAAAGTTGTTGTTTATAACAACTGCGGCGGGGAGCGTTACGCCAATTTTATCCGTAACATCGGCTCAACCGTTTTTCGGGATGTTCCTTTGGAAACACTTATGCGTTTTATCAATCGTTTACTTAATTACAGCGAAAAGGAAGCATCCATCGACGAACTAACAACCACCGGACTCTCTTCCGATTATGTGTTCAGGGAAACACAACGCGCCCTCAAAGGAGTAAAAGGCCAATGTCTGATATTACCCGGAATAGACGTGAATATACCCACCGGCAGTTACAGCCGCAAAGCCACACCGCAGGACACCTACGAAGCCACGCTGGCTGCTTACAAGGCAGGCGCGCATGGTGTCATCCTTTCTCGCAAATATTCAGAGATGATACTCGACAACCTGAACGCCGCCGGACGAGCCATTCGTGCTGGTGCTAAGGAAGTGTCTCAAAATATTCTAAGCATTTTATTGTCGTCTGTTCTTTTTTCTTTGAGTAACTCTCTGCTCTCCGTGTCTCTGTGTTGAATAATTAATGTGTTATGAATCAATCGATAGAAAAAATAAAAACCCCCAAAACCATTGGTATTCAGGTAGGAGCTGAATCCTTTATAGATGAAGGCGTAGAAGCGGTATTAGATATTTTTCAGGAAAAAGGGGCTATCAATACGCTTTATATCTCTACCTTTACATACGATAGAGGTATTCACGGGCGTCCTTCCGGCAATTTTCCTGACCATGGGATACAGGAACGCGACACAGACCGCTATCATGGCGGTAACTATGCCACGCCGCATCCCGAATTTTATCAAGACACCCGTTTAAAAGGAGAACTGTTAAAAGCGCCCGATTTTGGCGATATAGACATTTTAGAAAAGGTCTTACCGTCAGCCAAACGGCGCGGGATGAAAGTATTTGCTTCGGTACAGGACGGTTTTAACTACCCGAATGACGTTACTGTCTTTCGTGAATTTTATGAAGAAAACTTAGGTGGTCGAAAAGGGGGAGCGATGTGTTTCTATGCTCCGGATGTGCGCGAGTTCTGGAAAGCAGTCTCTGTTGACCTCTGCACATCCTATAATATTGACGGCATTCTGCTTTTTAACGAGCGGGGCGGTCCTTTTCTGAATGCGTTGGGCGCTAGCCATAACCAAAGCATCCAGTCATCGTCGGTAACCTGCTTCTGCGAACACCACCGAAAGGCGGCTGAAGCCTGTAACATTGATATAGAACGTACAAAAGAAGGGTATCGCAAGTTGGACGCTTTTGTACAAGCTTCGCTCAGCGGTAACCGCCCATCGGACGGCTATTACGTCGCATTTGAACGTCTGATGTTTGCCTATCCCGAAATATATGCCTGGAACGAACTGTTCGACTTCGGGAAAAGTCAGGTATTAGCCGACGTTTATCACGCAGTGAAAAACGTGAACAAAAACCAACAGGTAGGTTTTCACATTGAGCATGTCAACTCCTTCAACCCCTTTTACCGCGCTACACGCAGTTATACCGACATGGCAAAGATTGCCGATTTTCTGAAAGTGGTGGTCTATAATAATTGTGGCGGGGAACGTTACGTTAGTTTTATCCGCAACGCCGGCTCCATTGTTTTCCGCGATGTGCCACCGGACGAATTGATGCGTTTCAACAATTACCTGCTCAACTATAGCGAGGACGAAGCTTCCATAGCCGATTTGTCCCGCGCCGGTCTGTCACCGGATTACGTCTATCGCGAAACACAGCGGGCGATAGCAGGTGTAAGCGGACAATGCGATATCCTCCCCGGCATCGACATCAATATCCCGGTTGGCAGAAACAGCCGTGTTGCTACGCCCGATGACACATATTCCGCCACGTTAGCAGCATTGAAAGGCGGTGCACAAGGTGTCATCCTATCGCGCAAATATTCCGAGATGATGTTAGCCAACTTAGAAGCCGCCGGACGCGCCGCACGGGATGCGTAACAATCGAACTTTATAAAAATTTGGAAAGGAAACCGCTGCCGCTAACGGAGGTGTTATTGGCGCCTGCCATTCTGGGATTGGTAAGTCCCGTTTTACGTTTGACAAAAACATCTTTCCTGTGAAGGTTCGACAGGGTGGCTTTTGTTTCTTTTTCGTGGTAATGTCGCGCCCATTTATTGCGGTAACGGGCATACATGATGCCGTAGAAAACAAATCCTGCTGTCAGGAATAACCATCCCCAATTCCCTTCTTCGTCCGAAGTATTTAAAAACTGCAGGGTGATGATCCAAAGAATCAAACCTATCAACTCGACAAGCGCAGATACGCCAAACAGTTTCTTCATGTTTATCGGGATGCTGCCCATCGTCTCTTTGGTTCGGGCATTGACGGCGACGTAGTGTAGCAGGTTTTTCTTCTTCTGGTAGTAACTGTAAAGCCACACCGGCAGGTAGGCCGCTTTCCATTGCTCGCCTTTCACATACAGGTTCTCTCTCGACCAGGCAACGCCTCGGTTATACTGCTTCAAGGTATCATTCGCTTTGAACCTGGATATGTCTTTCGCTTGCGTTTGAACCAAATTTTTTAACTGGTCGATATTGGTATCCCTCTTTTCGGATGTAAAGCCCTTTAGATAGTTAGCATTCCATTTGACACTGTTTTCGGTATCAAAAGGCATGATAGAGTTTATGATGTTGTTGGTTTTGTTGGAAGCCTTGCTGTTGAGTTTATCGGCGCTTGATTCAACGGTCAATCCTTCGACAACAATATCAAACTGTCGTTCAACATCATACAGGTCGGCATCGTAATAGGTTGTTTTGTTCTTCCCGCCCCGTGTATAGCGTCTCACTTCTATCTCGCCCTGCCCTGTCAGATAGGCGTTGGCGTTGAGGTCCACAACCATATATGGCAGATAGACGCCCATCACATTTTCGGTTGTAAATTCCTGTTTGAACAAGGGATGGGCAAAAAACTTCCTTTTGCCTACAAACCGTTCTATTTCCTTTTTACCTTCTTCTTTCTTTAGTTTGAACGGCAAAACCACATCGGGCACAGCGCCATTGGGTATTTGCTGGTTGACAGATAAGGTATTACGACACCAATGGCATCTTGCCTGCGTTGCCTGGGCGGTATCAATGACCACTTCCGCCCCGCAACTGCTGCATTTGAAAGTCAATACTTCGTTAGTGTCGGCAATGATATTCAAAGCGCCGGAGCCAATGATTTGCCCTTTTAATGCGCTTATATCGGTCTCCATGCCTTCCACTTTGACCGGTTCAAATTCATGCCGGCAAAAATGACATCTCAATAAACCGGTGTTGATGTTAAGCGAAATTTCCGTAGCGCCACATTTAGGGCATTTATCTTGCCCGTCTTTCGCACCGGCGTCGGTTTGAACAATTTGAGGATTATTCGTTAAGTTACTTTCTTCCATACATTTTGTATTTTAATAAATTTAACATTTTTTTGAATTAGTAATCCATTTCCTCTGTCCCATCAGGGGCGAATTGAAAACCGACTTAGTCAAAGGGGGGTAGAAGCAATGAACTCTCCCATCGTCTCCGTCTCGTTGTGGTTGAAATCCTTTTTAGCAAGGGTATCGCCCTTCGAATAAACCTCTGCCTGAAAGAGGCATAATGAGAGAGAGACTTTAACGCTGAAATCACTTTTCAGACCGGACGCACGCTTTTCATTCTTCGGGATAGAAATTTTCTTTTATGGACTGCAGGATATTATCGTACTCAATTTTTAACAAGTTTCGGGAATAAAATAAATATTTGCTAAAATTAGCTGAGGCTTGCACATATGTTAAATCATCGTTAAATGTCATAAACCAGTCTAAATACTCGAAAAAATCTTTGTACTCCGAAAAAGTTAAGTCTTCCCAAAGATTACAACAAAAATGAACGCCTTCATCGCACGACTTTGTGGCAGATTTGTCGTAAATTAAAGTCCACATTGATTTACCATATTGTTTACAATACTTTACTAATTCTTTATATTCTTCTGAACTTGCATAGGATCGAGGGATGCTTGAAATAGCAATTTCCGGTCTCGTCCATGTTTTAGTCCATTTGATATACTTTTCGTCAAAATCCACTTTAATGATAGCGGGAATGAGATTATACAACGCTTGTATTTTATCTAATTCATCGTTGGTATAACGCCTTCCTGTACAATAACTTTCCTCCGAGATGTGTAAAACTAATTCGAATGGGGGTTCTAACCTTGGAATTGAAATTGCCTCCTTTTCAGAGGTTACGTAGGTAATATCATAACCCGATGCAATTCTGTCGCTTTTGCATGAGAATAAGGACAGTGCGAAACCTACAAGTAAAAAATTGAAATAATTCTTGTTCATGATTTTGTATACTAAATTTTGTATACTAAAATTTGATTAATGTAGATTCCGACAAAACACCGTTGACGGCAATGTTGTATTCACTAATTTATCTTTGATTTTTATTAAAAAGAACCGCAAAGGCGCAAAGTTTTCATAAAAGACGCAACATAAAAAACGTCCTTTGCGTTTTCCTAACGCCTTTGCGGTTGAAAAACAGGTTTTAATAAGCGAAAGGTGGGGGCGGTGGCGGAGGCGGTGGCGGAGTCGGTGCCGCAAAGAGCGAAGCCAGCGAAGGAACTGTGGCGGCGGTTGCCCATGCAGGCATTCCGGCAGTCCAGACCATCGTGTCGGGGAGGAGCTGTCCTGCCTGCGCCATTTGTTGGAGTTGGGCGACAGGATAAGGTCCGTATTGGGCGCCGTTTATCAACAGATGAAAGGCTACAGTCGGTGGTGGCGGTGGCGGGGGTGCGCCGGCAGGAGGTGGTGCCATCTGTTGGGGTTGGTTTTGGATAAACTGCGATTGGGGTGTTGGCCCCTGTTGTTGCATGGCGCCCATCATATTGCCGGCTGCGCCCATGCCCATGCCCATGAAAGCCATACCCATTGCACCACCGGCGGGGTTTTCGCCCGCAGCCTGCATGCCGCGTGCAACCGATTGCTGCATAAACGAACTGCCGCGTGCGCCCGATAGGGCATCCGCTTTTTTGACATCGCTCAGCAACGCCTTCGTATCGGCGTCGTATTCGATAGCGACCAAAGCCACTTTGACGATTTCTAACCCGCGACCGCTTTTCCATTGGTAGCCCTCTTCGACGGCATACGTCAAGGATTGTGCGAAACCTATCTGGTCGCCTTGTATCTTGGTGATACGGTTGCCTTTACTCGGATCGTTTGTATAGTTTGAAAACGCCGCCGACAGACTGCCTACCACTTCGTTGAACAGTTGTGCGCCCGCATCGTTATCCATATCCGCAAAGTCGAATATAGGGGCATTGGGCTGTAAATACTTGGCGGGCACAAAATTCTTCACAAAGAGGATGGGGTCAACGATCTTCATCGTATAGGTGCCTCTTGTTATCGCCCCAACCTGCGCGCCGAGATAAGCGTCGTCCCAGTAAATCTCGGACTGTGTGCCAAACCGGTTGTTGGGTATTTCCTTTAAGTTGATGTAAAAAGCCAACTGCTGACCGCCAGGCTGACCGCCAAACTTAAACCGCTGCCACGAAGTGCCAAGGGTGGCTGCAAAGATATTGTCACCCGAAAATATCGACCTCGAATTGGGGTCACTCGACCGGTATTCAAACCCGCCCGGCTCGCCAACAAAGCCCGTGATAGCGCCATCCTGCAAGGTGATAAGCGCTGTTCCCTCCGGCACAATGATTTTACTGCCGTTGGTTATGATGTTTTTTGAGCCACTTGTGTTGGAGCCGCGACCGGCGTTCTGTCCTTGCGGTACAGCTTCAAACAGTGCGGCTGTGCCCGGCACGTTTGGCTTAGGCATTAAGAAATCTTTCCACTGGTCGGCAAACGTACCGCCAATAGCGCCTGTAAATGCTTTAATAAATCCCATGATAAATCTTTATTTTAAATATTACAAATTTGGAAAAACTAACGAGAAAATAAGAACGGTTAGTCCCGTTACCAAAATGACGATGGTCATCTTTGAAACCCCTTTCCATTCTTTTAGCAGGATACCCCATACATTACTAAAGGTGACGTTCAGCGACATCAGGATACACCATGAAAAGGCGAGCATCACGCTTCCGGGCGTTAAGAAACTTTTCCCCATACTCAGCCCGAAGAATTGTGAATACCACAAAAACCCTGCCAACGCACAGAACAGTAAGTTGTTCACATACAAAGAGGTCTTGCCGTAGTCGCTGAAAGTCTTGTTTTTGGCGTTTTGGTACAAGCAAAATGTTGCATTGGTTAAAAAGCCGCCAAAAGTAATCATCAGCGTTGCCGGTAAAGCCTTAAACAGTTCGTTCACGCCATCAACCACTAACGGTTTGCCGGCTTCAAGTCCTAAGGCAAAACAAGCGCTCATCACACCTGCCAGCAGCGCTACTAACAACCCTTTTGTCATAGCGAAGTCTTTGATAGCCTTCTTCTTGTCCTCTTCCGACATGTTCTTTGCACGCAACGCGCCTGCATAACCGATAATAGAGATACCGGCTAATGTAAAGCAAACGCCAATTAGCAGGATAAGCCCTTCGCCTTGGAAAAGGTTCATCCCGCCCATGATAGCCGGTATCAACGTCCCGAAAGCGGCGCATGTACCCAAAGCAATAGACTGCCCTAACGCTACGCCGAGATAGCGCATGCTCAGGCCGAAGGTTAACCCGCCTACCCCCCACAATACGCCAAAGAACATCGCCTTGAAGGTAGCTGAAGTATCAACTGACAGTATTTGTAAAAGGGTACTCCCCGATGGAACCGCTAATAATGCGCCGAGAAACGGGAAGATAAGCCAGGCAAAAACACCCTGTGTGAGCCAAAAACTCTCCCACGACCAGTCTTTGACTTTCTTGATAGGCACGTAAGAGCTTGATTGCCCAAAACTGCCTGCCGCAATGATAAATAATCCGATTAAAGTACTCATAAATAATTGATAATTGAGAATTAAGAGATTAAGAAGATTTTAAAAACGTGGCGCTACAAATACAGACCTGGCATAAGCATGATTTTTCCCGTCGGTTAAACCATAACCGTTATTATACTGTGATACTCCGTCCTTCCATAACATAACAACACGCTGACCATTAACACCTTTACATTCACTACCCGCAACAAATACCTCGTTATCCATTACATATACAGCATCAGCAGAAGAGGAATGTGTCAATGTCAAATATGGAAAATCCGGCTGATCATAAAGAATTTGTCCGTTTTTCCATATTTTGCGAACTGAATAAGATTCAATCATTTCGTCTCCAACTACATAAACATCATTACCGGAAACAAACATGGATGAGGCATAAGTATATTGCGATCCGTAACTGTTTGCTAATTTATACAACAACTGTCCATTCTTCCACACTTTGACGGCGTTATTAAGACCAATGGTTTCATATCCTACGTTTTCATTTCCTGCAACGTAAATATCATTTCCCGATATAGCGACAGAAATTGCCGATGAATAGTTCTGTTCGTCTGATAGCGTATAAAATACTTGTCCATTCTTCCATAATTTTGCTATACCATTTTCGCTTCCTGCTACATAAACGTCATTATCTGAAACTGCAATAGAAGCGGCATTTGTTGATTGTTGCTTATCTGAAAAAGTATATAATACCTGTCCATTCTTCCATACTTTACCTGTAGAAACAATTTTATTGATTTCAGTTTCATCGTATTCATTTCCGGTAACATAGACATCATTTCCGGAAACTGCAACTGACCAGGATTGAAGAGGTTTATCTGTCAAAGTATATAAAGTTTGACCGTTTTTCCAGATATTAACGACATTATTCGACCCATTAGATTCTATTCCTGCAACAAAGATATTGTTGTTTGAGACCACAACAGAATAAAACATTGAAAAATTATTCAGTTTATACAGTGGTAGTCCATTCTTCCATAACATAGCTGTGTTATTGTAGTCAAACACCTCATACCCTGCAACATAAACGTCATATTCTATTGGCAACGGTTCCTTAATGTTGTCATTTTTACTGCAACTCGAAATCACTGCCATTGTCATGCTGGTTGCTATCACAAACACATTCCAGAAACTATATCTGTTGTTACTCATATAGAAATATTAATATCCCCCTGCCCCCTTCAAAGGGGGAATTTTTAGGAACGTTTGGAAGTGACCGTTTTCTCGTAATGTTCGACTTCGGCTATGTAGTCTTCGCCGACGGGGACGTTGTTTTGGAGGTTGAACATATCCCAAACAGCATTCCATGGCAGGCTCTTCAGTTCTTCCTGTAAGGCAAGACGCTGAAACAGTTTATCTTTAGCCTCATATTGCTGCAGTTTGCGTTGCGGTTCGAGGAGCGCCATCAAAAATGCTTTCTGTGCTGCACGGACGCCGATAAGATAGGCGCCGATACGGTTGATAGTCGCATCAAAGTAATCGAGACCGATATGAACGCGGTTGAGAGCATCACAACGGATTATCTCACGCGTCAAATCCTGCAGGTCGTCGTTAAGGATGACAACGTGGTCGCTATCCCACCGAACCGGTCGACTGACATGCAGCATGATCTCCGGTGTGAATAGCAATAGCGATGATATCTTGTCGGCTACGCTTTCCGTCAGGTGAAAATGACCCGTATCAAGCGTTACTATCTTGCCTTTCTTTGCGCCATAGCCCAAGAAGAAATCATACGAACCGACAGTATAACTTTCGAGACCGATACCAAACAGTTTGGCTTCGATACAGTCTTTCATGTTTTTGTACTTCGTCGTGAAAATTTCGTCTAACGACTGCTCTAACAACTGCCTATATTTCAGACGGTTAGCCGGCACTTCCTTACTCCCGTCGTGTACCCACAGGTTCATTATGCAGGGGTCGCCCTGAAATTTACCCATCGCCTCGCTGACACGGCGGCATCGTTTGGTATGCTCAATCCAGAACTCACGTATCCCTTTATCGGGGTTAGCGAGCGTCAAGTTGCCGCTTTTAGGATGCGAGAATGAGGTGGAGTTGAAATCCAACTTCATATTGTTTGCTTTTGCCCACTCCATCCAGCTCTGAAAATGTTTGGGTTCAACCTCGTCGCGGTCTACGACCTGTCCGTTGAAATCACCATAAATCTCGTGCAGGCTCAAACGATGTGCTCCTGCAAGTAAAGATTTCACTTTAATAATGTCGGCGCGCACCTCGTCGATGTTACGCGCGCGTCCCGGATAGTTACCGGTCACCTGAATCCCGCCAGTAAGCGTTCCGCCCTGATTTTCAAAGCCGGATACGTCGTCGGTCTGCCAGCAGTGCAGCGAAAACGAGATTTTCTTTAACGTCTCTAACGCCTTGTCAGCGTTCACTCCATGTTGCGCATAGCGTTCTTTTGCCGCCTCATACGCATTGATAATTGCATTTTCTTTCATAATGATTATAGTTTTCTGATACCTAACTCCCCCTTTGAAGGGGGCAGTGGGATGTTGTAATTCCTAATAGATTAATCCGGTAAATATGTTCTCACCTGAAAAGCCTTTGCGATGATGCGACGTATCTCCCAGCGGTCTTTTACTAACCCGGCTGCTTTGGCCTGCAACAAGCAATTGCCGATAGCGGTCGCTTCGGAAGGGCCGGCAATAACGGGGATGCCGAGCGCGTTGGCCGTCATCCGGTTAATAAGTTCATTTTGGGAGCCACCGCCAATGATATGCAATTTTTCAATGGGGAACGAGACCATCTCGGACAGCATATCGAGGACATCTACATAGCGATGAACAAGGCTCTCAAAGATACAGCGAATATATTCGGCGTCATTTGCAGGCGGCGTCATGCCGTTTTCTTCACAAATAAGTGCTATCATACATGACATGCTTGTAGGGTTAGCTAACCGTGAATCATCCGGATTGACAAACGACTGAACATAATCAGCTAACTCGGCCATCTCCATGATTTGCGAATAGGTATAGACACGTCCTTCGCGCTCCCACTCTTTGCGGCACTGCTCAAGCAACCACATGCCGGCAATATTTTTCAGGAAACGGGTAGTGCCTTCTACCCCACCCTCATTCGTAAAATTCTTTTTATAGGAAACGTCTGTCAATACAGGCGTTTCCGTTTCTACGCCCAGCAAACTCCATGTTCCGCTACTCAAATAAGCAAAGTTCTTATTCTCAGCCGGTACCGCCAAGATAGCCGATGCTGTATCATGCCCGGCAACCGTGATGACAGGAACTTTTCCAACGCCTGTTTCATCAGTTACCGAATCTGAAAGCAATCCGAGAACCGTACCCGGATCGGTCAAAGGATGAAGCAGCGAAGGCGACACCCCTATCGCCTCTAATAAAGAAGGTTCAAACTGACGTGTTTCCGGATTGAGAATCTGGGACGTCGAAGCATCTGTATATTCGCATACTTGTTTGCCTGTCAGCATATACCCTAACAAATCGGGCATGAACAGAATCTTGTCGGCTTGTTGCAACGGAGAGAACTCATCCCGCTTGGCGCTAAACAGTTGATACAGACTGTTAAAATTCATGATCTGTATACCTGTTTTCTGATAGACTGTCTCTTTGGGGACTATTTCAAAATAAGCCTCGGGAGCGCCATCCGTATAAGGATCGCGATAAGCGCGAGGCAATCCGAGTATAGCGCCATCTTTACCGATGTAACCAAAGTCCACACCCCAGGTGTCAATGCCAATCGATGTCAGTTGAATCCCCTGCTTCGCACATTCTTTCAACCCTTCGAGCAACGATTTATACAGACCGAAAATATCCCAGTAATACTTCCCGTGAAGCTCAATCATAGCGTTAGGAAAACGCGTTATCTCTCTCATTTCAAAGTAGTCGCCTTCCAATGTCCCCAGAATGGAGCGTCCGCTGGTAGCGCCTAAGTCGAAAGCTAAAAAATTTTTTCTCTCCATAGTATTTCTATTTTCTGCATTTAAATCACCGCAAAAGTATTGAAAATTTCCGAACCACAAAAAACTTTTTTTGCCGGTAGCCATTATTATTGTATTTTTGTCACACAAAAAATGAGGGAAAAACTATGTAACTGTCAGAAAAAGAAAAGGATGAATCATTCAATACTAAGTAAATATTTTCAAAATTTGACCGGTGAGCAATGGCAACAATTGGTCGCTTTAGGCGCTTTATACGCCGATTGGAACACGAAGATAAACGTCATCTCCCGAAAAGACATCGACAACCTGTACGAGCGACATGTATTACATTCGTTAGGTATTGCCTGTTTTATCCGCTTCACCCCCTCAACCCGTATTATAGATGTGGGTACGGGAGGCGGTTTTCCGGGTATACCTTTGGCAATCCTGTTTCCTGAAGTGAGATTTCATTTGGTCGACAGCACAGGGAAAAAAATAATGGTAGCTCAAGCGGTAGTGGATGCTATCGGTTTACGAAATGTGACCACACGGCACTGTCGGGTGGAAGACGAAAAGGAACTGTTCGATTTTATGGTCTGTCGGGCGGTTTTGACACTCCCCGAAACAGTCCGACTTGTGCGGAAAAACATCTCAAAAGAACAACACAACGCCCTCCCTAACGGACTGATATGCCTGAAAGGGGGCGATGTGAGTCACGAAACAGCGACTTTTGGGAAAAACGTCATCGTAGCCGAACTGAGCGACTATTTCGACGAGGATTTTTTTAAAACTAAAAAACTCATATACCTACGCTTATGATTACTATCAAGACTTTTGTGTTCAACTACTTCGGCGAGAACACCTATTTGTTGTACGACCCTACGAATGAAGCTATCCTCATCGACTGCGGCTGTATGTTGCCACACGAGAAAAAAACCTTATCCGATTTTATCGCCGACCGGCAACTCCAATTGAAAAGGGTGTTGTGTACGCACTACCATTTCGACCACGTGATAGGCAATGCCTTCATATTTAATAAATACGGTATACGTCCAGAAATTCACAGGGGTGAGATACGGGCAAACGTCAATACACTCCGGGCGCAGGCTAACCGTTTCGGCAGAGGGATGACTGTCGAAGAAATCGTGCCCGAACTGTTTATCGAAGACAACGAAGAAATCCGTTTCGGCGCCTCTGTCTTAACAGCCATACTTATCCCCGGCCATTCCCCCGCCAGCCTTGCCTATTACAGTCAGGAAGATAGTTTTGTTATCTCCGGTGACGTCCTTTTCCCCGACGATATCGGTCGCACCGACCTCTATGGCGGCAACCATAACCAATTGGTAAGCGAAATCAAAACACGCCTCTTCACCTTGCCCGACCACACCATCGTCTACCCCGGCCACGGCCCTTCAACCACCATTGGCGCCGAAAAAACCCATAATCCCTACCTTATTTAGTGGTTATAACCGAAAAAGTAGTATTTTTGCAAACCTTTTTGATTATTAAAAGGTCTGATTACTCCTTATCCGTAAATATAGAGCGGTCGGAAAGGATTTCGTAGAACTTGTCGCGGTAGTTATCTGAAACAGGGATGTATTCTTTGCCGAAAACGATTCGGTTGCGCTCGATGACCTTGATTTTTTCGGGTTGGACAATAAAGGAACGATGGACGCGGACAAACCGGCGAGGGGGTAACAGTTCTGCCATCGCATTCATGGTCATCAATGAAACAACGGGCGAAGTCTGACCTTCAATATAAATCTTTATATAGTCTTTCAACCCCTCTACGTACAGTATTTTTTTTAACTCTATCTGTACTAATCTCCGCTCCGTTTTGACAAAGATACTTTCGGGCGCTGACTTTTCGGAAGATGACTTGTTATGTGCCAAATCAAACCATTGTAGCGCTTTCTGTGCCGACTGAAGAAAATCGGCATAACTGATAGGTTTCAACAGATAGTCTAAGGCATTGACTTTGTAACTGTCGAGCGCATACTGCTCGAAGGCGGTGGTAAAGACGATTCGCGTATTGCCTGATAACAAATGTGATAGCTCCATCCCGCTCAGTTCCGGCATCTGTATATCTAAAAAAAGCAAATCAACCGGGTTGGCGTTCAATTCGGGCAATGCAAGGACGGCGCTATTGAATTTTCCTTTCAACGTCAAAAATGGGGTTTTGTTTACGTATGATTCCAACAGGCTGACAGCCAGCGGTTCGTCATCAATGATAATACAGGTCAGGTTCATCGTTTAAGGTTCTGATGTTCAATAGCTTTATAATGACATATTGATGTTTATTGTTAAACTAAAAACAAACGAATCGTCTGCTTGTTCACTATTCAGTTGATAGTTGCCGGGATATAACAATTCTAACCGTTTTAGCAGGTTGGACAGACCGATACCCGAACCGCTCTTGTCCTCCTGGTCTTTCGGGAAGTAACTGTTTCGTATCTTACAAATGATTAAATGTCCGGTAGCTATGATATCTATATGAATAAAGGATGGTCGGTTGTGGCTGACGCCATGTTTAAAGGCATTTTCAATTGGTGCGATAAACAACAGCGGGGCTATCATGACTTCCGGCAGGTCGATTTGAATAGCTGTTTTCAACTCGACATGTTCGGGCAGGCGTATCCGCATCAACGAGACATAGCTTCTGATAAAATTGATGTCTTTTTCCAAAGGCACAAACGTCTGTGCGCTGTCATACAGCATATAACGGAGCATCCGGCTTAATTCATGAATGGAGTTTTGCGCTTGTTCACCGTTTATAGCTATCAGACTGTAGATATTATTCAGCGTATTAAACAGAAAATGTGGGTTCAACTGGTTTTTCAGATTCTGCAGTTCGGCTTCCGAGCGCTGTTTTTCCAACTCTTTCCTTTCGGTGTCCATCTGATACCAACTGCCGGTCACTTTTAATGCAACGCTTAAAGCGGTTAAAAAAATATATTTGATGGTATCAAATACAATCAGATAATTGTAAAATCCCTTTCGCATTGGACCATAAATGGGTATTAAACTCAACAGATTATGTGATACAAGAATAACAAAGGCATAAAGTAGCAGGTTGCTTAACAAATACATCCAAATATGCCTTGTAAACAGATATTTCTTAACTAAATAACTATAATTGGCATAGAACACAACTAATATTCCGGACAGCATGATGATAAAACGTTGGTAATCCGGTAAACTTATTCTCTCGGATTCTCTTCCCCAAAAGAAAAAGGGGAAAAAGAACAGTACAATCCATACGATTGTATGTATAATCCATCCCAGACGTTTGGGCTGATTGGCTATTTTTTGAAATTTTGGTAACGCTATCATAGTGCAAAGTTAGTATTTTTCTTTGAAACAATAAAAGTACGAATAAAAAAACTAACAAAAGAACATTCCCCTGCCCCTCTGCCTGTCGGCAGACACGACTTCAAAGGGGGAATTTTATCTATATGATACAAATTATTCATAACGAATGGCTTCTATCGGATCTAATTGCGACGCTTTTTTTGCAGGATACCAGCCGAAGAATATCCCTGTTATCGTACAAACGGCAAACGAAAGCAAGATGCTCCAACTTTGGATACTGACAGAAAAATTTGCAACAGCCTCTATGGACAAAGCAACCCCTACGCCAAATAAAATACCTATAGCGCCGCCGGTGACGCTTATCAGAATTGATTCTATCAGAAATTGTGATAAGATATCGATTCCTCTGGCGCCGATACTCATGCGCAGCCCGATTTCGCGGGTACGTTCCGTTACCGACACATACATGATATTCATAATCCCTATTCCGCCCACTATCAACGATATCCCTGCTACCGAAGCCAACAAAATGGTCAATAAATTGGTCACTGTGGTCATCATTGTGCTTATTTCTTCCATCGACCGGATAGTAAAATCGTCCTCATCACCCGGTTTAAGTTTGTGATTTTGACGTAAGATTTCGGATATTTCTTCAATTGCCGCCATAGAATATTCCTCTTTGATGACAGAAGCGTTGATACTTTGCAAGTGTGTAATAGCTAAAACACGTTTTTGAATTGTCGTATAAGGCGCCAGTATAACATCGTCCTGGTCCATCCCCATGCTGTTGTAGCCTTTACTTTTTAATACGCCGATGATCTTGAAAGATATTTTTTGAAAGCGTATCATTTTTCCGATGGGACTTTCCCCATTCGGAAACAGTTCGTTTATAACCGTTTTTCCTACTACGCACACCTTGGCGGCAGATTGGATGTCCTGTTCTGAGAACATTTCACCGTCGTCTATACTGAAGCGGCGTATTTCCAAATAGTCTGTATTGACGCCGTACATCGTACTGGGTTTGTTGTTTGAACTGTAAATCACCTGCCCGGATGAATTGACAACCGGTGAAACGGCTGTCAGGTAACGAGTTTCTTTTGCGATACTTTCATAATCGGACAACTTTAACGTCTCCATAGATGCGCCGCTCTGTCGGGCGCCACCCCGCATCATGTCAGCGCCAGGTTGTATCATAATCAGGTTGGAACCCATCTCGCTTATTTGTGACTGGATACTTTTTTTCGACCCTTGTCCGATAGCCAGCATGATTATTACCGAAGCAACACCGATGATGATGCCAAGCATCGTCAGGAATCCGCGCATCTTATTATTGGACAATGCCTTTTGCGCAATTTTTAAAAGATTAATGATATTCATAAAAATAGTGGATAGTGGATAATCCTATATGGATTAAAGCTCTGTAGAATAACAGGGATTAATTATTTTGTGGGAGTTGGGCTAAAACATCGGCGGCTGTTTCGACTTGTTCGTTGGTTGTATCGCTGAGAACACGTCCGTCTTTCAGTAGAATAGTGCGTCCGCTAAAAGTGGCGATTTCCGGATTATGCGTAACGAAAATTATCGTTTTCCCTAATTTATGCAAGCGTTGGAACAATACAAGTATCTCATAACTGGTGCGGGTATCAAGGTTTCCGGTGGCTTCGTCGGCAAGGATCACTGCAGGGTCGTTCACTAAGGCGCGCGCAATTGCTACCCGTTGCATTTGTCCGCCCGACATCTGGTTGCTCTTATGGTTCATCCGGTCGCCTAACCCTACTGCTTGGAGAGATTCCATCGCTTTAGCTCGGCGACGGGAAGCATTATAAGTTGGGTTATATAACAAAGGGAGTTCGACATTTTCTAACGCGGTCGTCTTAGGTAGTAGGTTATAGCTCTGAAAGACAAAGCCAATCTTTCTGTTTCGCAAAATAGCGCGCGCATTTTTGCCCATTGATCGAACCGGTGTCTCGTCTAAGTAGTATTCTCCGCGAGTGGGCGTATCAAGACAGCCTAATGTGTTCAACAGGGTACTTTTACCAGAACCCGAACTACCCATGACAGTAACAAATTCACCTTCCCGAATGATAAACGACACGCCCCGCAAAGCATGAACCGTCTCATCCCCTACCCTGAAATCACGGGTAATATCTTCTAATCGAATTACTTCTTTCATAACGTTTAATTCTTATTTGCCCTCTGTGGCGGTCCTGGCATGAACGGACTGCGGGCGACTTGTTTGCCTTTTATTACACCAGTAGATACTTCAGTTATCTCTGTAACTATCTCATCATTTTCGGATAACCCGTCTATCACTTCCGTTTGATTCAAACTCGTAACGCCTGCTGTAATTAATACAGGTTTCAAGGCGTCTGATTCTTTTATCCATACTGTTTTTTTCCCTGCCGGTATTTCCTTACCGGATTCTTTTATTGTAATGTTCATAGTTAGAAGCGTTTCCTCATCAGGAATATAACGTAAGGCTTTGGTAGGAACAGTCAAAACATTGTAACGCTCCATTGTGTAAATGGTCACGCTGGCTGTCAAACCGGGTTTTAATTTCAAATCGGGATTATAGGCGCTGATGACTACTTCATACGTGACGACATTCGACGTGACCTTTGCTTCTAACCTGACTTGTGTCACTTTGCCTTCAAATACATCATTGGGATAGGCATCGACTGTAAATTGTACGTTTTGACCTTCATCAACCTGACCAATATCAGCTTCGTCCACGTTGGCTATCACCCGCATTTGGGTCAAGTCTTTGGCAATCGTAAATAAGGTAGGAGTACTGAAACCGGCTGCAACGGTTTGCCCTTCCTCAACTGCCCTATTAATGACTACGCCGTCAATCGGACTGGTAATAATTGCATATTGCAGGTTACGACGTACTTTAGTCATGCTTGAAAGGGTATTATTATAATTGTTTTTCGCCCTTTCGTAGTTGTATGTAGCCGTTTCAAAGTCGGTATCACTGATCAGTTGCTTGTCGTGAAGCATCTTACTGCGCAGATAATTCTTTTCCTGATACTCAAATTCGGTTTTGCTGCTTGCTAATTCGGCTTCCTTCGATATTAAATCAGCCTGCAGATTGACTTTATCCATTTCGGCAATGACCTGACCTTTGCTTACTGTGCTGTTAAAATCGACATAAATCTTGTCGATGATACCCGATACCTGCGTTCCTACATTCACTTTTACAACCGGTTCAACTGTTCCTGTGGCTGTTACTGAATTGGTGATTGATTGCCGACTTGCTTTTGCCGTCACTAATTGTAGGTGTACGTTTGACGATTTTCCCGTAAAGAGAAAATAACCCAAGAGAAGGAGTACGAAGCAAAAGCCTCCAATAAAAAGTTTTTTCTTATTCATGATTTATGTGATTGAAATAATTTTTCTATAACATACGATTTTCCTGAATTCTGCCCCCTGAAACCTATAATCCCTGATAAATAGTAAGCAGTTGGATATTCATCACAGCCATGTATTTGGTTTGCAGTAACTCCTGACGGGCGTTCAGCAGGTTGTTTTTGGCTGTCAGCAGTTCCAACGTATTCTTCATGCCTAAAAAGAACTGTTCTTCAATTAACGCAAAAGTCTCTTCAACATATCGCGCTTGTTCGACGGCTGCTAAATACTGGTTTTGTGAAGAGGTGGCATCTAAATACAGCCCTTCGACTTTTCTCAGCAGTTGTTTTTGGGTATTTATCCAATCTAATTCGCTGGTGAGAGATGCCAATCGGGCTTTGTTTACTGCCGTTTTGTTTTCGCGGTTGCTGATTATCGGTATGTTAACCGAAAGCCGGATACTCTCATTCGTCCTGTCCCACAGTTGGGAGCCAAACGATGCCCCTATTCCTGATGAATGCCCCGACCCAATATCGGCGCTTAAAGACAGCGACGGCAGATAACCTGCTTTGGCTTTCTTTACTTCCAAACCGGCAATTTCGCGGCTCAACAAACTGCTGTTCACTTCGGGCATAACCATTAATGCTGTCTGATAAATGGTTTGTTTGTCCGACAAGGGCATCATTACCATTGCCGAAGTAATATCCGGTTCGCTGATTACAATCGCTTCGGTGATATCCAATTCGAGCAACTGTTTCAACTGCAAGTTGTAATTATCCAAACTAACCTGCGATATAACTAAACGGTACTTGTCGGTACTATACTGACTTTCCATCTGTGCCAGATCGACTTTTGATATCGACCCCGCCCTCAGTAACTCGGAAGCACGTTCAAACTGCAATTTGGAGACGGCGACCGTGTTCTCATTCGTCCTAACCGATTCCATCGCATAAAGAACCTGCATATAAGCCTGAACAATAGATAGACGTATATCATTTTCACTTTGCTTAACCGTTAATTCGTTCACGTTCTGACGAAGTTCGTTTTGCTTGATAGCAGTTGTCCGGCGACCGCCATCAAACAATTTAAAATTGGCGCTAATACCATAACTGCTACTGTAAGTGTTATTTGAGACAGCATCCCCTGAAGGATAATTAATAAACGACTGTGAAATGCCGGCAGATAACGACGGGAACAACTGTGCTCGCGACAGTTGTAAATCCTCTAAACCAGACAGTTGGATGACCTTGCTTTTCTTCACCGAGATATTTTGTTCCAGCGCATAATTCAGACAGTCTTGTAAAGACCAGGAACGGACACTCTCCTGCGACTGTATCCCAAAGACAGTCGCTATTAAACCTGTAATAAAAACTAACCGCTTCATACTTTTACATTCAAAATTTTCTGCAAAAGTACGGCCGGCAAACAAGTCGAAGCAAATAATATCGACATAAAGCCAATAAACATCGACAGAAACCCATTTCCCATCGACTACCTACGGGGACTTGGGAGTTGGCGGACAGCCCGAGAAGGGTAGAAATTACAACGGGGACGGAGGAAATGACTGACTGTTCATGGGAGCGGAGGAAATTATCGCGGTTATTAAGAGACACAAGCTAATGATTATCTCTGTGTCTTTGTGCTTAAAATGTATCTCCGTATTGAGGGGGTGGTTAGGTGAATAGGATGGCGGGGATATCCAACGGTTCGACAAATTTGCCGTCTTTATAGATGCGCATGCTGCCTCCGGATATCTCGTCAACAAGCGTTATCTTTCCCTCGACGCGTCCAAACTCCAATTTGATGTCATACAAAATGGCGCCTTTCTTCATAAACTCGTCATTGATGATGCCTGTAATCTTTTTGGTTAAGTCTTTTAAGATTTCGTATTCTTCGCCTGTCAGGATACCCAGCATATCTAACTGGTCCTTAGTGATAGGCGGGTCGCCGCGCTCGTCATCTTTCAGCGTTGTCTCGACTAAGAAATCCAGGTCCTGCCCCGCTTTGCAATAATCGCCGAACCTTCTTAAAAAACTGCCGACCGCCTTGAGCCTGCAAATGACCTCTACCCCCTTACCGAACATGACGGCTGGACGTACTATCATCTGCGCTTTGTCGACATCCGACGAGACATAATGCGTAGGAATACCTGCCGCTTCAATTTTTTGGAAAAAGAACTCGGTAAGCCTGACACACGACTTGCTTACACCCTCAATCGTTAATCCTACCGTATTGGCGCCTGGATCAAACTTTCCGTCAGTACCGGTGACGTCATCCTTGAACTGTAACAAGTAGTTACCGTCCCCATTATCAAATACATCTTTGGTTTTACCCCTGTAAACTAATTTCATATTTATCTTTTTTTAATGATTATTCCGCTGCAAAAGTAATAATTTGTACGTTTCTGAAAAAATTATTTGGAAAAATTTAACGCAAAACCGCCAAAGACAGTCCTCCCCGGCATCGGGTATTGATATACGATTTGGTAAGTTTTATTGGTTAAATTTTCGCCTTTCAGAAATATATCTAACTGTTTTAAGGGGCGATAAGCAATTTTGGCGTTCAGCAAAAAGTAGCTTTCGGTAACAGTGTTTTCCAAATTTACATTTAAACAATGAATGTATTGACTATTAGCGCTCAGCGACCATTTTTTCAAGCGGTAACTAACGGCAAAAGTCGCCTGTTGTTCGGGTACGTATAACACCGGTTTTTTCAGGTTTACATACGAATAGGTACCCTTTATATCGAAGTTTTTTCGGATAAACCATTGGATAGCCAGTTCGATGCCTTTGTTGGAAAAATCGCCCGAGTTCAAGTTTTTGGGGCTTCCGTTGACCATTTGCGTTTTGATTAAATTGCTTCCATTGGCAATATAACCCGTCAGTTCGGCGGTCAGACTACCGGAGAAAAAAAGTTGTTCAATCGTCGCCTCATGGTTAATCATGCGCTCGGGCAATAAGTCGGGGTTTTGCGGCGGGAACATGTACATT
>Ga0209628_10000659_pt1 | contig 21313 bp, 14 predicted proteins | sample TergutCu122P4_FD_187285 | JGI IMG/M metagenome (GOLD analysis project Ga0209628, IMG submission 187285) | Cubitermes ugandensis P4 segment gut microbial communities from Kakamega Forest, Kenya - Cu122 P4 (SPAdes) (version 2) | ecosystem: Host-associated > Arthropoda: Insects > Digestive system...
ATCATCTCTGCATCATACAAGATGCAGAGATGATCACAAATAATCATGATATAAGCAATTATTATTTGTAAGGGTTCAGAACAAAGTAATCATATCCTACATTTTCAGTCTGCAGAGACACAATTTTGCTGGCATATGTTGTCACTTGTCAATATTATTTGTACTTATTTGTAAAAACATAAGTTATGGGATCTACAAGACATTTGTTTGATGGTTTAGAGGTGAATATTTTCATGCTGGCTGGCTGTGACTATTCACAAATGATGAGTCATCAACTCTGAAGTTGCATCATGAGTCAAACTTGATAATCCAGTACCAAGGATGTACTGGTATTGCACAATGATGTACTGGGTAGACTGAAAAGAATCACATTTACCATCAGCACTGTCAGGAACCTGACCAGTATTTGAACCATGTATGTCCCAAATACAAACCTAAAACATCACCACTACACCATCTTCATTAGTTGCATTATTATTCTGGACTTTCATTATTATATTTCATTATATTTATTACATATTACATTTCAGTATTATTGTTATTACAATATCACTTTAACTGGACTTCATCCCCTATTACAGGGGTCCACAAATTTTTAAAAAATCAGAAGCCACCTTAAAATTGTAGGTGCCACAATAGTCACATCATGTGAAGTTCCATATTGTGGACACACAGATATTAGGTACCACCATACACAATTTAGTCACCCAAATGACCTGGCACCTGTGATCTGTGCACTCCTGCCTTATTGACTGATTAAAATACAACATTATTAATATATTAATATAATATTACATCAAGAGATTCGCTCTCTCCCCAGCCTTAGGTGAAGAAGAGAGAAAAGAACCTGCTCAGTTGGGCCTGTGATATGAAGCTGATCTTATATGTTGTTGCCTCAGTACCTTCTGTATATTAAAATACCTGTTTTATCCTCTAACTGTGAAGCAAAACATATGTGGGCCATAATATTTTGCAAACAGTTTGTCTTACAGGAATAATAATTATTTTGACCACAGTGTTTTGAACATTTCTTTTACAGCATATTTTCTTTGTTAGAAGTCTGAAATTTGTATTATGTTTTGTATCTTTTCCAGATTTCAAGAAAATGAATTGAGAGCTAAAGTTTTGGAGGAGGAAAAGCAAATCATTTCCCAAAATTCTAAACAACTACTCTCTTCTTTAAATGTAAGTTTCATAAACACGTGCTGTTTCAATAACACGTAAGAATATATGAATATTCTGCCTCCCCCCCACCAAGATTTGGAGACTGTGTTAAATTTTACATCCATCAGATAATATTGATTTCTCCTTATAGCTGCCTTCACCCCTCTCCCAATTAAAAAAACCCCCTTCACTATTGCCAAGCCAGACAAAGATGAGGAAGGTGGAACTGATTTTTCAAAAATTTTCCAGCCTGTTAAGATGGTTCTATTGTAGAATGTAAAGCAAAGTGGATGACCATGTAAAAACTGTATCCACCTTAGGCTTGATGGGAACAACAAATAAACCTCTGGACCTACACATGTGAAATTGTGTATAGATGTACAGATTAAACAGACACACTAGTTTTGTTGAACTGTTTCTTTTGAACTGACTGTCATTGGTGTAAAACTTCATGGTTGTATTGATTATATGTAACAGAGTTTGAATCTGTACAAGTGGAGATTATGTACAGAAATGAATAACTAAATTGTGTAATTATTAAGTCATAGGTCTTGCTAGCCAAGCCCTACACTTTGGAGCATTTGAGGGGAAACAGGCATCATTAACTTCATCCCAGAACTTGAGACATATTTATGTTCCCATGATAGTAAGTTGTATGGGGTCTGCAGGATTTGCTTACAGAGCAAGAACTGCCAGAAGCTGAGCTGCGTTTGGAAGTTACAGCACGTTTAGAAGCAGAGCGCCGGTTACGTGTGGCACAAGATTCGGTACACCATCTAGAGGGTGCACTACAGACTGACATTAGCCCATCCGCATTGCGCACAAAAATACTTCCAGATGTGAAGAAACTGCGAAGTAGGTACAAGGGAATACAATATTGCCTTCATATTATGTGTGTCTATATTCAGTCAGAATTTTCATATTAATATGGATCATATTTCAAAATAAATTTCAAAAATCTACCCACTTCTTATTAAGTGTGTCTACTACAGTGCTTACCTACTAAAAAAATAATCTGATGCCTTTACACCACATCTGTATTAAGGTATTAGTTTTATTTTTTGTTTTAGAATTCTTTGAACATATTGCTGAAGAAGCACGACTGGATGCCAATATGCCTGTGATAATGAAGAATGCTGTGTATGCACGCAAAACATTAGCCAAAAAGGCACGGTCCCAGTTGCTGGAACAGAGCAGGCAGGAAAATGCCAAGACACTGGGTAATACCAGGACTAATATTGACTATTATATATCACAAATTTTTTTCCTTGGATGTTGTCTTTTGCATGGTTGTCCTACTTACATTGCTATATAAGTTTGACTTTTGCATGGTGTTGTAGATAGTGTCAATGGAATGATAACTGTTGTTTTAGGGATCAGCCTTGATGATATACCCACTACTGACACACCTTTAAAGAGGTCTTTATCAATTATGATTACTAAGAAAAGTTTAAATCCTCGTCTTAATCGGACCAGGTCAACTAGATCTTCAAATGGTAAGTGTGCACATTTCAAAATTATTAGACCCTAAATACTCCAGCACTCATCCTTAATTTTTATTTTCATAAATGTGTTTGTGTTGATTGTAAGTCAAGACAGTTGATTTTTTGGCAGAGTACTGACTATAGCGTGGACAACCAAGTGTCTGATTTCTGGCAGGGACAGCAATTTTTCATTTTGTTAGTACATCCACACCACTTCTGAGGCCCACCAGGTATCAAAGGCCCTTTCTACAGGAAACCGGTTGAAGCACAAAACTAACCACTCACTTGCGATTAATACCCAGATTTAGAATGTGGTATAGTGCTATACCACTCTCATGCATAATAATAATAATAATATAAAATAGTAGGGATTATGACATATCCAAAAACTCATACCACAATACTTGCACACTGCTTTAGCAATCAGCTGTCATGCATATCGACAAGAGTATGGGGTCAACTTCTCCAACAGTGAAACACATTATGAGTGTTTCAGAGGCTTGCTGTATCTGCATCATCAGGGTTGTTATGAGGAGTGAGTTTATCAATGTGATGCCCATTCCTTTCTGACCTGCTGGGCAACTAACACAAGAGAAAAGTCAAACGTAATTTGCATGTACTGACTGGCCTTCGTCTGTCATATACAAGAACAGTAGCAGTGATTCATTGGGGAAGATACGTGCTTGGCCCTGATAATACCGTTGTACAAAAAGAATTTAGTGCACGAAATATGAAGAGTACATTTTTATATATCTTAAGAGTGGATGAATTGACAAAATTTGTTTGATGAAGGAGGTCACTGTTATGAAAATAATGGCTGTTGTTTAAAAGGAATGGTATTGAGAGTGTTTATTCATCATATACTGGCTTGCTGTTTTACAGGCATAGCCTTCGGTGTTCAGAGCAAGAGTAATGATTCTGATGATAGGTTACCAGAAAAGAAACACAACCTTCCTGCCTGCCCTTGAAGATGATGAGCAACTCTACAGTAAAAGGGAAGAACTGATAGAAACGTCACTCCTAGGCCTTGATGGTTTCACGTATGTTTTTGTTACACGTGGGTTCAAAACCTTATCTTGCCACATTTGATTTAGAAAAATGTTTAAGTAATACACTCTAAGTGTAAATTGAGAGACAATGCAGTGGTTTAAACAGGCAACCTGATTAATTTTATTGTTTCACCGTGCATTATTAATTCACTGAATCTTACATACCAACTAATGCACTTCTATATACAATAATATATTAGTCTAAAATGTTAATATTAAAACACTTAAAAAACACTCCAACATGTTTCGATCATTATTCAGATCATCTTCAGGGAGCTAGTAGGTTCCTTGCTAAAGTCACTGAATTTAAAATTTAAAAATGTTACAGGTCAATTGTGGTGATGCAGCAGCATGACGTTTCGTGTGTGTGCATGGCCACGCACACACACCAAACGTCATGCTGCCGCATCACCACAATTGACCTTTAACATTTTTAAATTTTAAATTCAGTGACTTTAGCAAGGAACCTACGAGCTCCCTGAAGATGATCTGAATAATGATCGAAACATGTTGGAGTGTTTTTTAAGTGTTTTAATATTAACATTTTAGACTAATATAGTATTGCATATAGAAGTTCATTAGTTGGTATGTAAGATTCAGGCAACATTATTATTATTATTATTATTATTATTATTATTATTATTATTATTATTATTCAGAGAACTAAATTATAGGTGATGTCACTGTATTGCAGACATAAACAGATGTTACATATGGATAGTTTCTTGTGTTATACTGTACATGGTGAAAGGATGATAATGAGTTTATATTATTTACAGCACACAAATGCCAGACTCATCACAACAGATGAATCCATTTCCATCATTTATTTTCTCGTATTGCATAGTTGACTGAAATTCCTCAGAGATGATTACTGGATATCACGGGGATTTCATTACAAGATGTTGATATAAGCATATTTTAATGGGATCTATATGACTTTTAATGATATTATTGCTATATGATGGTTCTCAGAACCCCCTCCCCCCACCCATGACACTCTTGAAGGATGACTTCCACATACACCACACATTTGCATGGGAATTCCAAATTTTAATGAAATAAAATAAGTGTAAATTAACCATTTCTATTATTAACAAGACAGGAAATGTACGTGTAACGTAACATTGAGGCACGTTCATGCAACCATTGTTGCAGTGGAAAAGCAATGAGTATTACACAACCTGAGTTTGTGTATTTGTAGTCTTAGGTATCCAGCATGCAATGCGCATGGGCCATATTGTCATCTGTGGCCTGCCCTGCTCCACATTATTATTCCATGTTATGTCATAAACGGCACGATTCTTGAAAAAAGTTACTCAACGCATAATGTGTGTTTTGATTGTCTCTACAACCTTTGTCTGAAACATCTCATTCTAAGAATAAATGAGTGAGACACGGCAAAAAATGTATATTGGTTTTCATGTAAAGTACCCTATATTCTTGTCTGATTTTAACGAAACTTGAACTTTCTTGACAGATTTTCAAAAAATTCTCAAATATCAAATTTCATGAAAATCTGTCTAGTGGGATCCGAGTTGTTCCATGTGGTCAGACAGATGGACAGACATGACAAAACTAATAGTCGCTTTTCGCAATCTTGTGAACGCACCTAAAAACTGTCGTACAGTGACACACCTTCATCGGAACACATAAATAAATCAATGAGCGAATAAATGAAAGTAAAGAACTATGTTGCTTAAGGAGTTATGCAGTGCTTTGCTGCACATGATGTACAAATACATGTGTTGAATGCTTGTTGCTCCTCCACCAAGTGACAGTTTGAGGATATACCATTCAGTGACTGACAGTGCCATGATAATTTTAGTATTGACGTAGTGAACTGCATTGTGGGTGGTTAGATTTCTTGCAACACATAGTTTGAGAAGCTATATACTAGACCATCACTATACACCACAAAGTTGTATAAATTTGCCAAGCTGAACATATTTCAAACCATCTAATTCATCCTCAGGGGCTATATTCATACATGAGTTTCTGCAGTTTACAGATTATTACAATGATTTGGACATTACTCTTTGTGTTAAAACTTATTAATTCTGAAACTTATGTTAAGTATTTGAAGACAGGCTAAAAACCTTAATGATTACTTGACTGGTGCAATTGTTAATTACTTAGCTATTTTCTTAATTTCTTCCTTCCGTGTAGCCATTATGGTAATATAGTTGTAATTTATCATTTAATTTCATGTGTAATTTAGTTTAAATGGAACATTCAGGTCTCTATATTGTCAATTGGTAAAAGGTTACCTACATTTTTAAGACACTTGCTGCCTTGATCTTCAGGGTAGTCAAAGGAGTACTCTACAAAATGTCGGTAACTGCCAATGAGCATGGCACCATAACTAATTTAGATTGTATCATTGTCTGTCTGTGTAATGATACACATCATAAAGCAAGGCTTGGTGCCACATAATTTATAATCTTATGTTCCTTTGTAAGGTCTAGAAATTTTATATGATAACTGATACTGAAATGGTATGATTTTTAGTGTGAAGGAGCATCTTTTACTTTTGGTTTACAAAGATGTCGGCACAGCAGCTTGCACCATGGGAGTGTGACAGTGATATAAATACATTCACACCTTCCTGTAAATTCTAATTAACATGATGACTAATGTCCAAATTATTGTTATAATAATGCAGTCAACACAACTATTTTTATTACAAGAACCTGGCATGCATGTTTTGCAAGTGTCAGCATATGATGTTGACCCTTGCCTAACATGCCTACCATGTTCAGAATAGAAAATTTAGGATTCTCCTTGGATACCAAATATGAACAAAGTCCAACAATCTAATGCATCAAAAAAGAAGACAAAAATAAGAAAACAACCTGCAGAAAACTATACTTGGATATAATTAAATTGCAAAGTGTTAAAAATCAACATATTCATTGCTGTTATAAATAACAGAATTAAAGGCACCCATGCGAGGAACACCACCACCCCCCCCCATATTTGCTTTCATGGCGTGGACAGGGACAACTTAATCTTTATTTTTTATAGTGTAATATAAACCCCGACTGCATTCTTGAGTGTTGTGATGGGACACTTCGTGTCTCATGTTCCAGCATTTACCTGGTTTGGTATGTTTTCTAAGGGAATTGTACAGTGAGGAAACCTGTTATCTCCATATCAACATTATGAGAGGCAAAATTATAACCTACCAGTAAGTTCAGTCCAAGTATGTACCACTCTCATATTTGTAGAGTTGGTTAATCATAAAAATGTTGACTGTATACACTAAAGTTTGTTTTGGGGGTTAGAATATTCAGCATTGATTTTCTTGAACATCATGCATACTTCTACCTGTTTCACCCCACATAGATTCTGGCTATATTCATTAATAATATTTAATTTCATCAAAAGTTGTGATGTGTTTCATTATAGAATGGACTGTAGTGCAGTCTGAACTGTAACCCTGTAATGTTCTGTTATGCAGTATCAGTTCATGATGGTGACAATTTTTTTTTTCTGCACATGAATCTCTTATATTTAAAAAACACCATGAAAGGTGTTATTTATGTGGTAGAATTTGCAATATGTGTTGCACAGCAACATTAGCTTTTGCAATGTGGTATAAAACTGTTGTTTTAGGTGTGGAATTAATATTTGTGGAGTATTATGAGCAATTAACACATTCCTGATGTTGAATTCCAGTTGTAGGCAGGTAAGTTGCTACACACCATGTGATATTGCCTTAGTTTGAATATAAGGTGACTTGTTTACCATTGTTGGCATTCCAAGACTGAATGTAATTTTGTAAAGAAAAGCATGTATCATAGAAATAGTGTCTGTCGGTGTTAAAATCTTACAGTGTAATGTGATAATATTTTTCTTACTATCTCCTACATTATTGGGTACTACTATATTGTAATGCACAGGTGCCTCAGTAGACATGTTATCTGCACTCACAAGAAACAAGAGACACCAACTGATTTCCAAGTTCAGATATTTGTCAGTATGTATTGCTTTACCACGTACAGGGAAGGGAAGAAGTTCACATATTCAGGATCCATTAGTGAGTCTTTCATGTTTCTGAAATTTATTTTATCATTGTCACTGGTTCTGACATTATCCCCTTATCTTCTGTACATAAATTTTTTGTTCTCTGCTGTAATTTCTTGTAGCTATGGTTGTTTCCACAACAAAAAAGTTGCTTGTCCTACATTCTGCTCTGTATATATCAGGCGATATATAGTAATACATTGCATTATAATGATCGAGCAGGTATTCATATGCCCCTTCTAATAACCTTTAAATTACTTCAGGGTACCTGTTGCTTCAGTTCTTACCATCAGCTATAAAGCTCCATGTTCTTATGCAACATACCATAACCATATTTAATTCTTATAATAAAAGCCAACAAGATGCACTGTTTCTCAAATTTATTTTGATAAAGAACTGCATGTTTCGGACAGATCTACTGTCCATCGTCAGGAGTCTCAACACTGTATACACTGTATACACTGCTAGTTATGTTGACTGTCTGCTAGCGAGGTCATCCTGACCTCACTTGCAGACAGTCAACATAACTAGCATGACAAATACCTATTGCTGTGTATACAGTGTTGAGACTCCTCACGATGGACAGTAGATCTGTCTGAAACATGCAGAGTTCTTTATCAAAATAAATTTGAGAAACAGTGCATCTCGTTGGCTTTTATTATACGAATATATCATGATGCACGGTCCTCTGAATGTCAAAACCGTGTTTCAGTTATGATTCTCAACCTAGAGACCTAGTACTCTTCAGACAGCCTTTATGTCACTCCCTTTAGAGAAATGATGGTACATTACCTTGAAATAGGCTGTGACAACCTCCCATGCACATCTTTTCCATTTCAACGTTCACTGTTATCCTGTTATGAAGTACTATACACCTCTTGCAAGTCACAGATAATTACGAAATAAACCAGGACATTATGATTGAATATTAACTGATCATTGTTTATGAAACTCAATATGAATACTCCATCACTGGAGTCCTGTCCATTTGCTGCATTTATCTGCCATTTTATGGTGGCACGGTACATGTGTTTGGAGCATAAGTTTTAATTCTTTGGATTCCTGAAATGTGTCTTGTTAATGAATAATGTATGTAAACTAGTTAGCTAATAACTGGGAACAAGGTATTATAAACTCTTGGTTTGTGAGACTGTTTAAGAAGTAACTGTGTGAATATACAGTATTAATCTGTGATGTGGACACTTGCAAATTAGTTGGTGTTGATGCTATTCATTGCCTATGGAATGCTAGGTGTTCTTGTTAGCATGTAAGACTCGCAATAGGTTAACCTGTGCCAAAGCATTTCTGTGTCAAATGTGCTCATTAGTACTGAAACACTATATTATATGCCTAGCTACGTTGGTAGTAACTACACAGAATGTCATAGTTTAAACCATTAACTCCATATTCTGCTGTTTTGATGATTAATGTATCCACTCAAGTGGAACCATGCTTTGTCTGTAAGGAACAAAATGTTCTTGTTAAAAAACCATGCTGTTGATTACAGAATTACCATGCAATTGGTAGCCAGCAAAACTGAAGCAAGGTAGTGAGCTTGTGCCGAACAACTCGGCAAATGGTGGAATTGTCCACTGCAGTGGAGCGGCAGCTTCTTATATACATGTTTCAGTATTTACAGATGTCTGATTTTTGGGTTGCATCTTATACAGTACACTGTATATTGCCAGTACACTATGCAGCAAGTGAACACATGATACAGTATAATTATTTATGTTGTTTTAAATGTGATGGCCCTTAAGAATCAGATACAGTTGAGTACACAGACATATGCTGTTGTATTATAACAAATGTTATCTTGGTAATTGTCCATTGTGTGAGGTATACTTGATATACACAGTATTTTGGAAGCTTGCACTGCTTCCATAATTAGGTAAAAGTAATATTATAAGTAACTAACTTAATTGCACATCACTGTAATTATATACCTTTACTTGTGCATGAAGTATACTTCAGACAATGGGCAGTGTCAGATGTAATATTTTTATAATTCAATAAACACTATCGCAAACACTTAAGAGACTGTTGGTATGTGTTACACCTAGGGCTTCATATACTGTGGGAAGAGAAATTGTACTTCTGGTCCCTCTAGCAGTACTATCTCTTATCAACCAGGTTAATAAGCCTACAGGATGGAACTGGAAAGTTCACAAATGAACATCTTTGTCATCCCATTTCATTACTTATGATGTATACTGAGACCTTATTACATTCCTGTAATATGAGTGACATACAGAGAAGAGTAATGTACATAACTGAATATGTATATACACATTATTTTTGTAGCAGCATTTATAGCTGAAATACAGCACAATGTATTAACAATGCAAAATGTTTTAAGTTCCTTTAATTTTGAGCATCTCATATCATCCCCCCTCCCCCCCGCCCCCAAATCCCTATTCAGATTTGATCCTGAATTATGATTACCAGATTTTCAGCATGTATTGTCTATGTGACAGTATCTACATGCTTGGCTTTGGTCAGTGGTATATTACTGTGTAATATAACAAACTTTTAACATTTTCTGTGGCTATCACATTCCATTTTGAGACCTGCACAAACTATGTTACCCCCTTTTTTTATAGTAGTTCTTGCGTTTTCCATACCGTTGTGTGAGAGACAAGGAATATCAATATAAAATAAACCATCAAACACAACAAAGTGATGTCCTTGTAAACTTTAATACTGATGGGACATCACTTTGTTGTGTTTGATGGTTTATTTTATATTAATATTCCTTGTCTTTCACACAACGGTATGGAAAACACATGAACTACTATAAAATTCTCAGCCAGTCAGGCAAAGTCCTACATCACTACAAGGGTCCAAGATCTAAAATTCTAAAGTCCCGTCAGTATTAAAGTTTACAAGGACATCACTTTGTTGTGTTTGATGGTTTATTTTATATTAATATTCCTATGTTACCCCTTGACAAATGGCTGTGGTTTTCTTTCTTTAGGCAGAGGTTATGAAAGGGGTTTAAATTCACCGGTGTTTTTCTGCTCAGTATGGGAATAATCTGTCACCTCAGACGAGTGTGTGTGTGTGCCTGCGTGCTTGCATGGACTGGGATGTGTAAGAATGGCTGGACAAGTCTGGCCAGTGCAGAATGTTTAGAATGCCCAGCCACATCAACTGACGAGACCCACGACTCTCAATGACTGAGGAACAAGGGGCAGTGTGACACAAGCATACTGAGAGACATGGAAACTAAGTAGAAAAATAATACAGTTGTAACTGTTCATAAAAAGTAGAACAAGAAAAAGATAATAATTGTGGATAATTTTTTAATCATGCTTGTAAATTCTCTTAAAGAGTGAAACTTGTTACTTGCGTTAGTATCATTACAATGGTCATTACTGAAACAGCATTTCAATAGTGACACCAGTGGCATTCCCCACCCCACAAGTTGTTGCCTCTGCCAGGTTGTTATCACTAATTGCATGAGATTAAACAAATATATGAATTTAGAGTGGTCTTCAGTGGCATTACATTCATATGACAGTTCATCAAAATTCAGCAAGAGGTTCTACTAGACAGACAGAAGTGACAATGCCCGTACGAATTATACAGATCTGAATTAAAGGCGTGTCAATCACAACATTCAGACAATAGTTTTACTGACAAAGGTGTTGTGTATTTCAGCTTATTTACAAAATAAATACAAATAAGAAAAGCGCATATATACAACAACAGCTGTTAATTAATTAGAATGAGTGAGATTTCAGAATTGCACTGTTTAAATAGGAACTTAAAGAAGTTTTTAACAGAAATACTGCAACAAACATACCATACAATTGTAATATATTATTTTAATATGTACCTGAATATTAATTTAACAGTGCTTGGCTAATAACAACAATAAAACCAATGTAAGACTGAGATATCAATTTTAATTAATAATTGTGCTATATATAAGTGCTTTTTCTCGTATGTATTTTTCAACCTGTGCCTGATGCATGTGAATAAGACAAAACATGCTACACATTTTAACAGCAAAAATATTGTCCAGGTATGAGTGTGATTGACAGCCCTTTCATTGATCTGTTTACCAACGCATTGCAATGGGATGTCATACCTACTACTATTACTGCTACTACTACTACTACTACTACTACTACAACTACTACTACTATGACTACATTCCTATCATCATCATCACCCCTATTATTTGTGAGAACCTAAGATGAATGGTTATATTTACGATGTGTTATGTTGCATGTTGTCATGGTGTAGTCCAGCAGTGACAGAATGCCTACTGCCTGGGCGGTGAACAGCTGCAACACACTTGACATTCGTAACAGAGGAGCACTTGTGGAAGGAAACACTGAACCCTAAAGTCTTCTCTGCAGGAATCAAACATGTTGTACGTGGGGGGACCCAAAAGTAACTGGACTTTAAATTTGGCGCACGAACTAGAATTGTGCAATGCACCGCTAGGTGTTGCGGGTCAACACAATACTCTAGCAGTCTGTCGCTTGGCGTCAATCTAGGTTGACTGTTATTGCTGTTGTGGCTTTTTTTCCTAAGTGTGGCGATTTTTATGATGGCTGATAATAAAGAACAAAGAGAGTGCGTTAAGTTTTGTTTTCTGTTAGAGAAATCAGCTGCTGAAACTGTTTTAATGCTGCAAGAAGCTTTTAAGAAAGAAGCTTTAAGTAGGACTCAAGTGTATAAGTGGTATTCATGTTTCAAAGGGGGTGAAATGTCATGTGAGGACCAGGCAAGATCTGGCTGACCTTCAACTTGCCGAAATGATGAGAATCTTGATAAAGTTTGCAACGCAATCAATGCAGATCATCATCAGACCACTGATGAGATCTGTGAGATAACTGGTTTGTCCTGGAGTTCATGTCAACGAATGTTAATGGAAGATTTGAATATGAAACGTGTTTCCACAAAATTCGTTTCCCGGTTGTTGACAGAGGATCAAAAAAACAATCATTTGAGGGAACAAGTTGGAAATAACCCACAGATTCTTTCTAAAGTTGTGACCGGAGATGAGACTTGGTGCTATGGTTACAACCCAGAAACAAAACAAGCATCAAGCCAACGGAAAACTCCTAATTCTCCAAAACCAAAGAAGGCCCGGCAGGTTCGATCAAATGTTAAGATCATGTTGATTAGTTTTTTGATGCTAATGGAATTGTGCACAAGGAATTTGTTCCTCCTGGACAAACTGTAAATCAACAATTTTATTTATTTATTTATTTTTATTTTTATTACATGATACTGTACGGAAAAAACGACCAGAAATGTGGAGCAGCTGTGACTGGTTCCTTCACCACAACAATGCCCCTGCCCACACAGCCTTGAGTGTGCAGCAGTTTTTGAAAAAAAAAAAAAAAAAATGATGGTTATCCCTCATCCTCCCTATTCACCCGACCTTGCGCCATGCGACTTTTTCCTGTTCCCTCGTATGAAATACCAGATGTCAGCAAAGTGAAAAAGAAAATGCCGGAGGTCTTGAACAACATCAGCACTGAAGAATTCCAGAAATGTTTTCAGCAGTGGGAAAAACGTGGGTACAAGTGTATTGAGTCAAAAGGAGAGTACTTTGAAGGAGACTAGAGTTGCAATAGTATAAAACCTAATAAACCATTTAAAAAAAAAATAAATCCAGTTAATTTTGGGTCCCCCCTCGTATATTTCTGAGAAAAGTGTTTCAGTCATTTGGGTGATTATCTGGAGAAACAGAGAGTTTATCCATTATTTCTTGAACTGTTTGACATATATGTTGAAGTAATAAATGCCAGTGTAATGCAACTCCAGATGTTGCATTTTGAGTACCTCTTACAGATTTAAGGATCATAAAGAAGAGCAGGCACTATAAGTTCTCAGAGATTCCTGTTCTAATTTATACAATAAAGATGTTAACAAATTTTACTACTGCAGTGGGATTGTGCTGTCAGAAAAGAACTGGTACTTGCACAATACACAGAATGGACTTCTTTAGGACATTGTGCTTCCATCATGCGGCAGCATGGTTCATTATCATTTTCTGAAACAATAAATGATTAAATCAATTGCAGAACCTCAGCAGTTGTTTTGTTGAAAATTATACTTCTTAACAATTTGATATGAGTTTGGACCAGGTAAACAATACTGTGTAAACATGTTTTATGTATGGATGAAAACTGGGTTCCTGTAAAAACACAAAAAGTGTATATGGGGGGCATTTGAATGGCCTGCAGCTGTGTTAAAATCTGCACTGTTATTTCGGTGCATTTTCTTGTAAATCAAACTTCATAGTAAATAGGTGTCATCAGATATTTAATGATCATAACAGCTATATCCCTGTCATCTTTTAATAACAAGCAAGAAGTAAAATAATGAAGATACTCAAACACTAATGGGTGAGACATATTATTGCCAAGCATGGACTATATGACTTGTCATTCTCACACAATGTGTTAAAGGTAGAGACCAAGTAAGGGAAGATACACGAGCAGGATACAAAAATAGTGGATTCAGGTATAGATAAATGCATAGGGAAGGATAGATAAAAACGGAATATGCTTTGTCAGACACATGACCCACCCTGACACATGATGATAATGAGATGAATACCACACCTTTTATCTAAAAACTGCTTATAATATAGAATCCTTAACTTAGCTCCATTTGAAGACAAACATAAGCCTCCTCCCCTGCACATTTCACCTACATAAAATTACCTCAACTACAGCAGCAAAATCAACAAATTGCTTGCAGTAAAGAAGAAAAATATTCTCTCATCCATTTACCAAAAAATCTACAAGTTACAACAACATTTATACACACCCCAATTACCCGTTAATATAAACTGATTAACTGTACAAATGAGGTCTTATATTTATACAGGGTCTTTCACGACTTGTGGACATTACTGCAGGAGGTGATTTCCTAGGTCTTTGTGTTCAAAAAAGTTCATATAAACATGTGTCCAATTTTGGATTGTTACGGAGTTTTGACCTCTTGAAACTTAGAATAAAGGTAACAATTATTGACAATAAACAGAACAAAATAATAAACCAGCATAATACATGGTACATTTAAATTATAAATGTAAAGTTAACTTCATGAAATTACCTTTAATTTGAATTGATCTGTGCTTAAAGCTGATTTTCGAAAATGCCACTGCCGGCCGCAACACAGGCTGCCGCTCGGTTGTGAACTGTGCGAGTAGCTCATTGCAGCTTCTGCTGACTGTTTCTGATGCGGTCTGCGGCATCCAAAATCCGACCAAGCAATGCACTTCGCGTTCCCACCTTCACACTGTAAACCAGTTCTTTCATCCATCCCCATACACAATAATCCAGTGGGCTTAAGTCTGGAGACCTGGCTGGCCAATTGTGGAGACTGCCACATCTGATCCATCGCTCAGGGAAACGACAGTTCAGGAAATTTCTAACTTCACGTGAAAAATGAGGAGGAGCACCTTCATGTTGGAAATAACATACGACCTCGTTTACTCAAAGGCACATCCTCCAAAAGTCGGGGCAATTCCTCCTGCAGAAATCGGAGGTACGCCTCTCCTGTAAGACGACCTTCCAAGATGAAAGGGCCAATCAGCTGATCATCCAGAACTGCACACCACACAATGACACTAAAACGTAGTTGAAAGTTGCTTTCCACAGTGGCATGGGGATTCTCATCTGCCCACACATGAGAGTTGTGTGTATTATTGACACTGTTGTGATTGAATTGCGCTTCGTCAGGAAACAGGATGTAACGATGCAACTGGCGACTGCCATTGAGCCACTTGCAAAATTCCAGCCTCTGAGCAAAATCACCAGTTCCAAGATGTTGCACTCGCTGCATGTGGTATGGATACATGCCCTCTGCATGCAGTGTTCTCCACACTCTCGTGTGGGGAACACTAAGACGTCTTGCAATTCTTCATGTACTCACACGTGGACTGCTCTGTACCATCTGAACAATGCCTTCTTTTTCATCAACACCTTCATTAACATCACACTCGGCTGCAATGCGAACGCCGGGAAGAGTACCGGTATCTCACAATGTCTGGTAAACTTGAGTAAACACTCTTCAGGTTGGTATTCTACGGTTCAGAAAACATCTCTACGGCATGAACTGAATTACCATCACAAAAACCATACACATAAATCATATCTGCATAATCTGCAACTGAAAATGTAAATGGCATCGTGAACGTAACAGACGCACCGAGATGAGAATACGTACAGGACTAACAGGCACTCTACACTGTCGCTTCTACCGCCCATGCCTTTACGAAACTATTGCTGTACTGTTCTGAACATCAGGAGCAAGCACAGTCACTGTAATATAAGTGATAAGGGTTTTTGAACACGTAGTAGTAGCTGAGTCATGCAGTATACACTGGCCAGGTGAATACCCACCCACCCCACCTTCCCTGCATTCCTTAAATACCTTCCAAGTGTCGAGATATGGAAACTGGACTGTCTGTAGCTGGGTGGGTGAGTCAGGTGGCAACAATAATGCAACGCAAACGATAACCCACCAAGTTGAGTACATCATCTGCCCGCTGGTTCCATAAGACATGGTTCACACGAGGACGTGTATGGGAATTAAGAAATGCCCCTTAACTCCGTCACCATCCAAAATTGGACATATTTTTATATGAACTTTTTTGATCACAAAGACCTAGGAAATCACCTCCTGCAGTAATGTCCACAAGTCGTGAAACACCCTGTATATAAACTACCCATAACTCTGTATCTCTTCTTAGCAAAAAAAAAAAGGTAAAGGAGTCCAGTAACAGGCCCGGAGTGGCCCAGAGGGTTCCAGGAGGTTTAGGCTCCCAGATTTCATGACATTCGGCACATGAAGGTGGTCAGGTTGTCAGCCTCACGCACCGGACGCCTTTACCCCCAGGAGTGTTCCTGGTATTCATTTTCACTAGGGGCTGAGTCGACCCCAGGGCCATGGTACAGTCAGAAGGAATGTGTCACTGAAAAATCCAGTGACACCACTGGGAATCGACCCCGGGACTGTCCGATTAGTAGCGCAGCGCCTTAACCACTACGCCACCCCAGGCCCCGGCTCTTCTTAGTAATTATGGATATATCTGTTACCTGAAGTGGTCCATTTGGACTGAAACATGCTGTAAAAAACCCTCCATATAGTAACAATAAAAACCCCAGTTGTGATCAACGGATTTTTCTGTACATGGTGCGACAATTTAATTCCCGGAATAGTCACAGTGTGTCGCTGGGGTGTTCAGTCAGGCAAACTCGTTTAATCAAGCACGTTTGGACATGTTCCAACTTGCGTTTACATAAGCCACAGACCAAATGAGCCATTCGTTCCCGAGTAGCAGAGGAAGTAGTACGTGTCTGTGGTATGCGGTTGGCAGAAAAATGAGTGACAAGAATCTGGAGCAGTGGATAAACATCAAGTTTTGTGTGAAGATTGGTAAAAGTGATAGTGAAACATTAGCCCTATTAACAGTGGCTTATGGTGAATATGCTACAAATAAATTGAGTGTTTTTGAATGGCACAGGCAGTTCAAGGAAGGGCAAGAAGATGTGCAAGACAACCCAAGAAGTGGGCAGCCAAAATCGCAACGGACAGATGCAAATGTGGACAGAGTATGAACCTTGGTGTGCTCAGATCGAAGATGAGGTGTGAGAGTAACAGCAGAAGAAATGAGTATGAATAGAGAAACAGTGCGACAGATGGTAAAGGAAGATTCGGGAATGAGAAAAATTTCCGCAAAAATGGTGCCTTGAATCTTGACACATGACCAGAAACAACGTCGGCTTCACATTTCATCTGGTCTTTTATGCAATGCAGAGATGTTTGATAGGGTCATTACCAGTGATGAAACATGGTGTTTTCAATATGACCCAGAAACAAAACAACAGAGCATGCAGTGGAAAACACAGAATTCACGTCGGCCAAAAAAAGCACGCATGTCCTGGTCACAGGTCAAGAACATGCTTGTGTGTTCCTTCGATCACAAGAGGATAGTTCACTATGAATTCATTGCACAAGGACAGATGGTAAATAAACAGTGTTATTTGGAAGTGCTGACAAGTTTGCGGGAATCTGTTCGGAGGAAAAGACCCGGACTCTGGCCTGATAAGTGGATTCTCCACCATGACAATGTCCCTGCGCATGACGTGTTAAGAGTTCGTGAGTTCCTGGCTAAGAACTCCATTACAAAAATGGACCATCTACCTTATTCACCTGAGTTAGCCCCCTGCAATTTTTGGCTCTTTCCAAAATTAAAAATGCCCTGAAGGGACAAAGATTTGCTGACATTTCTGACATCCAACGCAATGTGAAAACTTTACTGCAAGGTATTCTGGAAAACGATTTTCAAGACTGTTTCCGGCAGTAGCACCATTGTCTTATGAAGTGCAAAGCTTCACAAGGAGAGTATTTCGAAGGCAACAGCAGTCGCTAGTGCACAGGTAAGCAAATTTTGCTTTCACAGGACCATTCTATGAATTAAATTGTCGCACCTCGTATCTCTATAGCTTTTGTCTGAAGTCCAATGGCACTTCACATTCTGGGTGTTAAAGATGATTTCTGTTCAATATTGTTTAAAAATGCTTGCCTTCACAGGATTCAGTATATGTGTAAGTTGAAGTCCAAAACTACGCAGAACCACGAATGGTGTAAGTGTTGTTCCATATAGTTTCTGCAGACCATCAGTTGCCAACATTGTTGGCAAATTATGTCTCTGGCGCAAAGTCTCATATTTCAAAAGGTGAGGCAAGCTACCTGAAAGAATAAAATTACATCGGTAAATACTTCTCAGATCCTTTACATATTAGTCATTTAAGGTCACTTCCTTTCTTGCAGTAAACACACTCCATATGGCTTTTCCTTGAGCAATGAAATCATACAGCACAGAGAACAGTGGATTTTCCTGGTAGCCCAAGAATGGCACTAGTTTTCGTTTTCCCTATGTGATACTAACTGCTTGCACCTAATTTTTGGGATAGGGAAAATCTATAATTTTCCCAGTGTTGTCCCTCTGTGAGGCACATTTTTTGTGTTTACCATTTTTTTTCTACAAGGCACCATTCGTATGAACAGGTGGGACAACAATTCCCCTCCCACATTTGTAAAATTATCTGATGACTTCTCCACATGCCAGAAAAAAAAAAACTCTTTTAAACATGGTCTTCAACTGAAAAACCAAGAAATAATGAAAATCCAGCATTCACTGGAGTATTGCACCTTTCTAATATTTATGTGCAGAAACTGACAGCAGTCATGAGCTCCCATAGAAACTAACTGATTTGCTCACCAAGTGAACTACCACTGAACACTGCCTCACTGAGCAACTCAGACAGGCACTTCACATCTCCAAACCCCAAGTTGACCCCTTGACCAGCCAATGGATGAACCCTATGGGCCGCATCTCTGAGAACACAGAAAATGATCAGATCTATGTACAGTAAAATCGAATTATAATGACCTCTCAAAGTATCAGAATATTTTTCCACTTCAAGCAAGGCTTCATGAAATAATGATTATAACTGCCAGATAAATATATTTGAACAGTACACATCCCATACACAGAATTATTTTAATACATCCCCAAGCATATGAAAATATAATCTCCCATTTCAAAGGAAACTCAGTCATGATCTGATCAGCACCAGACTATGCAAAGGACACTCAGTCTTATATAATCAGTCACAGAGGGTAGCTGGTCAGTGCATGGGAGAAATGTATGCTGTAGAAAAAAAGGCATGTCTCCATTTTATAGGTTCCCGCTTAGAAATGTTATACAAGGTGGTTCAAATATGACCGGGACTGATTTGTGTGTAAACAATATAAATCAGTCCCGGTCATATTTGAACCACCTTGTATTAACTGTTCCACAGTTGATTATTTTGTATGCATAAAATTAAAATTTTTTGTGCAGCTCACTATAATTACTTTGCATAGTGGAAATTGCCTGACTGCAATTAACATACACAGTGTTTCAGAAGCTACCTCTGCTCACTTCTTTAAGCAAAAAGTTGTCATGACAGCTCCAGCCATACATTCACTCCTCCCCAAAATGAGTCAAGAGAGGCCAGTGGCAACTGCTTTTTAGCTGTAGTCAGAATGTTACAAATTCAATAAACAAATGATTTAAAAATGTTCAATACCCATTATACAACCACCCTTCAAAACAGTTTCAGTGACGTAACTGCCACATATATTTGCTCTTTTCTTCAGGTGACTGTCACTGTTCATTAATTAAAATATCACTAACTGAGGGTGTAAATCAAAATACACAGTGCTGAGAAAGGCTCAGGTATTCAAGTCACTGGATCTTCATCACAGCAACTGGGTTCAAAACCAGAGATGCCCATGTGGAATCTGTGGTGAACAAACTGCACAGTAACAGCGTTTCCTCCAAGTACTTCAGTTGTCCCTACCAATTATCATTCCACCAAAGTTTCAGATTCACCTGTCATCTATCACCCAATCCCATTTAGGGTCATTATACCAAGAGACTCAGTACCAGGGGTGGCTCATCTGTAAAGGGCTGCAGGGCTGCAGACCTCCAACAAAAATGAAACTAAATATGTGGTTAAAAGTTTCTGTAGGAGATACGTACATTCTTCAAAAGAATATAAATGAAACCATTTAAATTCAAATACCTGTCTGCAGCCCAGAGAAGGTTTAAAAGGGGACTTCGTATATCTGTCTCCCTTTTCAAACATTTCAAATGCTTGAATATTGATAATCACTTTTACCTAGCTGTTTTCAAAGCCATATTTGCGCACTTTTCAATTTTAGTAGTTGCAGTTTTAAGATAACCACAAAACAAGAACAGTGTGAAGAATTTATAGGGAATCAATTTTTTGTGCTTCACTCTCACTAAGATGACAAATTAAGAACTTATGTCATGCAACACATGATCTAGTAATTTCTCAGTCATCACCAAGCAGAATACAAATTTATGTGAGAAGATTTAACCCTATTATGTATGATAAACATAAGTGGTTGAATGGCTGTACTGAAAGAAATGTTCTAGTATGCCTTCTCATTAATCACATAATAATCCTAACCCCTGCCCTACCACCAAAAAGTCCCTCTGCTCAGCATCTAATTGACTTCTAAAATAAAAGACAAGTGCAGAAACAATTGAATAATGTTTTAATGTTTTATAATCTCAATATCCCGGAAGATGGCGGAGCCAATACAGATGTTCATGTGAGAATTCAGAAGGCCAGAGGATCATTCTTTAAACTGAGAAAAGTGTGGCTATCTACACTGATACGAAAAGATACTAAGATCAAGATTTTCAATGCCTGTGTGAAATCAGTACTTTTGTATGGATGTGAAACATGGCTTGTTACAAGTGAAATTCGACGTAAGATACAAACTTCTGTAAACAGATGCCTAAGGTACATTTTAAGAATATGGTGGCCAAACGTCATCTCTAATAAAGATTTATGGAGAGTAACAGGCCAAGAGGATATAAATTTAGAAATTAGAAGAAGAAAAAAAAACTTAGATGGATTGGCCACACACTAAGAAAATAGGATGGGGAAATACCAAAAGCTGCCCTACTATGGAACCCTCAAGGAAGTAGGAAGAGAGGAAGACCTAAGAATAGCTGGAGAA
>Ga0209628_10000660_pt1 | contig 21310 bp, 5 predicted proteins | sample TergutCu122P4_FD_187285 | JGI IMG/M metagenome (GOLD analysis project Ga0209628, IMG submission 187285) | Cubitermes ugandensis P4 segment gut microbial communities from Kakamega Forest, Kenya - Cu122 P4 (SPAdes) (version 2) | ecosystem: Host-associated > Arthropoda: Insects > Digestive system >...
CCCCACCCTAACCCTCCCCCAAAGGGGGAGGGAACTTGGCCCCTTCCCCCTTTGGGGGAAGGCTGGGATGGGGGCAGCGGCGGCACACTCATGAATTGCGCCCGCAATTGTCAGCACTCAAATCAAAACCGCTCTAGAAAGGTTCCTGGGTATGGTCTGTGAGAGGGCCGGCCGGCAGGCCGGATGCTGCTTCAATAAACGTATCGCTTACCGGCCTTCGGCCGGCCCTCTCCCCTGATTCCCGCCTTCGCGGGAATGACGAAAGAAAAGTTGTGCCGCATGTATAGGCCGGCTGCCCCGGTGCGCAAGTCTGTGGCGCGGCGCGCTACATCAGTCTCTCCCGCAAGCGGGAGAGGGGAAAAAAGCCGCTGTAACTATCGATTTAATAGCTGCTAGCGCTTGCCATACAAGCGTTTCAAAGCCTTTATGCTTGAAAATGCTGCCAATCAAGCGCTGGCAGCTATCATAAATGCAGCGGCAAACAACCAGCGCGCCTCATCAAGGCACGATTTCCACCGTCACCTCGCGCGCTTCGGCGTGGCCCTGGTCGTCGATGGCGCGCAGGGTGTAGCGGCGGTTGGACGCGGCCAGGCTGGGCAGCCAGGTTATGCCTTCGCCTGGCGCGGCGCTGCCTACAAAGGCGTCGTCTGCAAACCAGTAGATGGTCTGCGTGCCGGCGGCGGCTTCGGCGCGCAGCACCAGCGGCTGCGGGCGGCTGCCGCGCACGGTGTGCACCACGCCGCGCAGCGGCGATGTGATGAGCGGCGCGCCCTCTTGCCCGGCGGCGGCGCAGCCGTCAATGGGCGCGGCCGCGCGCGGCAGCCCGGCCTGGCGAAACAGCCGCCGCATGTCACTGCCCCATTGCTCCACCACCTGCTGGCGCGCGTGCGGCTGCGGGCCGCACACTGCCTGACCGGTGCGCTCGTCCACCCAGATCGCGCGGTGCAGGCGGCTGGGCTGGATGGGCGATTTGCCGGCGATGAACCAGGTGCTGGCGCGCACCGGGCATAGCGCGCCGTCGCCAATGGGCAGGCCGCCGGTGGCGGCGCACACTTCGATCTGGCGCAAGTCGGGCGGGCGGCGCGCTGGCGCTTCGCCGGGGTCCAGCCGCTCGGCGCGCAGCGCGTCGGCCATGCGCAAGAACAGCGGCGCCGCCGCGTCCACGCCAACCAGCGCCGGGTTGCTGCTGCCATCAAAGTTGCCCACCCACACCACCAGCACGAAGCGGCCAAACACGCCCGCCGTCCAGGCATCGCGAAAGCCCCATGAGGTGCCGGTCTTCCACGCAATGGCCGGGCGCGCGGGCAGCGCGGTGTCGGGGCGCGGGGTGTGGCGCAGCATGTCCAGCGTGATGAAGCTGGCCTCTTCACTGAGCAGGCGCAGCGGCGCGCCTGGTTTTTCATCCGCCGCGGGCGCGCTGTAGCGCAGCGGCCGCACCACGCCGCCATTGGCCAGCGCGGCGTACAGGCCGGCCAGCTCTTCCATGGTGACCTCGCCGCCACCCAGCACCAGCGCCAGGCCGTAGTGATCCTTGCTGGCCAGCCGCGACACGCCCGCAAGCTGCAAAAAATCGTACAGGTCAGGCTTGCCAAGTTTGGCCGCGACCGCCACCGCTGGCACGTTGCGGCTGCGGATCAGCGCCTCTTGCGCGGGCAGCGGGCCGGCAAAGCGGTTGTCAAAATTTTCTGGCGTGTAGGGGCCAAATGAAGTGGGCATGTCCTTGAGCACGGTGCGCGGATGCAGCAGCCCCTGATCGAGCGCCAGCGCGTAGATAAACGGCTTGAGCGTCGATCCCGGCGAGCGCTTGGCCTGCGTGCCGTTGACCTGGCCCGCGATGGCGTCATTGCGCCAGTCGGCCGAGCCGATCAGCGCGCGCACCTGCATGGTGGACGCATCCAGCAGCAGCGCGCTGGCGTTGCTCAGGCCCACATCGGCGCGCGTGCGCAGGTACTGCGTCATCACGCGCTCGAGCGTGCGCTGCATGCGCAAATCAAGCGTGGAGCGAATCTCGCGCTGCCCGCGGTACTGCGCCAGCAGCATGTCGGTGGCGTGCGGCGCCAAAAACGGCAAGCTGCCGCGTGACTGCGCCGCCAGCGCAAGCTGCGCATCTGGCGCATGGCGCGCGGCGACCGGATCGCGCTCGGCCCACAAGGCCCACAGGCGCTGGCGCGCCGCTTGCAGCTCGGCATTACGCCCGCGCTCGGCAATGCGCTTGGCCGGATTTTGCGGAATCACCGCCAGCGTCAGCGCCTCGGTCAAACTCAGTTGCGCGGCGTTCTTGCGAAAGTAAATCAGGCTGGCCGCCTGCGCGCCCTCGATGTTGCCGCCGTAGGGCGCGGTGTTGAGGTACGCCTCCAGAATGTCGTGCTTGCCGTGGCGCGCCTCGATCCACAGCGCGGCGGCAATCTGCGCCAGCTTGCCACCCACGCTGCTGCTGTCAATACCATACAGGCGGCGCGCCAGCTGCATCGTGATGGTCGATCCGCCCTGCCTGCGCTGGCCGCGCGCAATCTGCCAACTGCTGCGCGCCAGCGCCGCCAGATTGACGCCGGGATGCGCATAAAAGCGCCGGTCCTCATAGAGCAGCACCGCATCCACCAGCGTGGGCGAAATACGCTCCAGCGGCACCCACACGCGATACTGCTGATCAGCGGCCAGCGTCAGCCGCAACAGCTCGCCCCCCTGCGCATAAACCGCGCGCGAGCTGCCAATGGTCTCGCCCAGCGAAGCATGCGGCCACAGCCGCAACAGCGCCAGCGCGGCTGCCAGCAACAGCAACGGCGGCAGTGTGCGCACAAGCAGCCAGCGAGGATTGGGTTTCATGCTGCCTGGCCTTCAGTCAGAAACGAAAAGAAGCCCCGGCTTTTCCACCGTCATTGCCGCGCAGGCGGGAACTGCGTGGCAATGACGATGAGTGTTTTGCCGTTTCAAGGCAAAAATGGAATAAACCTGTTTCTCTTAAATCAATAGCTGCCAGCGCAGTCCCAGCAAGCGCTGGGGCCTGTTTTGGCTTGTAAACACCGGGGCAGGATTTCATTGCTCCTTCACCACTTCCAGCCGCCCGCTGGCCGAGCGGGCGAATACGCGGCGGTCGTACATGGCTTCGCCGTAGGCGGGAGGCGCCACGAAGTCGCCGATGTTGGTGGCGCTGGCCTTGTAGGTGATTTCCAGCAGGTCTTTGGTTACGTTGCCGTAGAAGATCACGCGGTCTTCGCGGATGTCGGCGTAGTCAACGGCCCAGCTGCCGGCGCCGCCCAGGCGCTTTTTCCAGATCGGGGCGGCGGCTTGCTCGCCTTCTTCGCTGGCGTCGCTGGCCGCTTGCAGCACTGGCTCCAGCCCGCCGGGCAGCATATCGACCAGCGCCACGCTTTCGATGCTCTCGCGCCCCAGGCTGCGCACGCGCACGCGCACGGTGACTTCTTCGCCCAGCCGGACGCGGGTGGCGCTCTGGCCTTTGGCGTCCAGCACTTCGTGGAAGATTTCCAGGCCGTTGCTGACCGCCTGCGCAGCCGGCGTGCGTTCAAAGCCCTGCTCCGACCAGCTGTAGTAAAGCGGGAAGTCGCCGCCGTTGGACAGCTTGATGGAGCGCGTGGCCAGCGGCACTTGCGCGCGCGCGATCGGGTTGGGCGAGCCCATTGCCAGCGCGCTGGCCTGGCCCTGGGCATCAATGGCGCTGGCGTCGAACTTGCCTGCCACGTTTTGCGCGGCGGCGTCAAAGTAGGCGTCCACCGCGCGCAGCACCGCCGCCGATGACAGGCTGTTGTACCAGCCGTCTTGCACCATCGCGCCGATGCGGCTCCAGGTGCCAGATGGCAGGCTCTTCAGGCGCGCCGGAAAGTGGCGCGCCACCAGCCCCAGCAGCAGGCTTTCGTGCACCAGCGGGTCGTAGTAGTAGCCCCAGACGTTGCGGCGCTCGTTTTTGGCGTTGCGCTCCATCAGCGCGGCCCACGCCGGCTCCATCAGCTCGTTGGCTGTTTGCTCTTGCTTGACCAGTTGATAAGCGGCGGCCAGGTAGGCCGCGCCCAGGTCTTCGCGCCACAGCGCGGCGGACTTGCCGCTTTGATTGCCGCGCCAGGTTTCGCGCAAGTTGGCCAGCGCGGCGGGCGCGACGGTGCCCTGGCGGGTGAGCAGGTAGGCCGCTTGCGTGCGCTGGCGCCAGGTATCGATGTAGCCGCCGCCGTCGCCGCTGCCCAGCCAGTTGACCAGATAGGAATTGGCTTTGTCCAGCAGGTCTTGCGGTACCGTCAGTTTGTGCTCCCTGGCCTCGACCAGCAGCGTGGTGGCGTACAGCGTGGCAAAGGGGTCGGACGGGCCGCCGGGCCACATCGCAAAGCCGCCATCGGCGGTTTGCCTTGGGCGCAGTTGCACCAGATAGCGCGCAAAGGTCTGGCGCGCTTCGGGCAGCGGGCCTTGCTCGGGCGTGCGCCCGCGCGTCATTTCCTTGACCAGCTCGGGGCGCGCCGTCAGCAGCACCGCGGGCCAGGTCTGGCTGGTGATTTGCTCGGTGCAGCCGTGCGGATAGGCTTCCAGATAGCGCATCATCCCGGTGGCAAAGGCCCACGGCGCGACCGACACGGCGGCCTCGCTGCGGGCAAATTCGGGATACATGCTGGCCTGGCTCCTGATTTCGCCGCTGCGTTGCAGCACGCCGGTTTGCACCAGCGTGACGTAGGGCGAAGCCGGGCGCACGCTGATCTCATTGGTCAGCCGGGCGCTGAATTTGCCGTGCGTGGCCGTAAACACCAGCGGCGCGGAGCCAAGCACGACATTGCCGCCATCCTTGGCGCGCACCTTGAACACGGTGCTGGCCTCGCCGCGCTCGTCGATGGCCAGCGTTTGCGAGGCCTGGCCCACCACCTCAAGCCCGCCCGATGCGGCCAGGTTGAGCGCGATCGGCACTTGCTTGCCAGAGCCTGCGATGTTGTTGGCCAGCCCCACGCCGACTTCCACCGTGTCGCCGGGCGCCATTGCCAGCGGGGCGTTGGGCAGGATCACCATGTCGCCGCGCACGGTGGTGCTGGCCGAGCGCACACCGGCGGCATCGTCGCTGACGGCCACCGCCATCACGCGCAGGCTGCCGTTGAAGCTTTCGGGCACGGTGTAGCTGAACTCGCGGCTGCCGTTTATGTCCACCAGCCCCGACCAGTAAGCCACCGGCTTGTCGCGCTTGCGCTTGAAGGGGTTGAGGTGCTTGCCCAGCTCGCCCTCGCCGTCGCCGCCGGGCGCGGCGCTGGCCATGAGTTTTTTGAACTCCGGCAAGATCAGATCCAGCGTTTGCAGCGTGCCGACTTCCAGCGCGCGCTTTTGGAAAAAGTGCGCCAGCGGGTCGGGCGTTTTGTAGCGCGCCACTTGCAAAATGCCCTCGTCCACCGCGTACACCACGGCGCGCGTGGGCTTGTCGCTGGCCAGCTTGATATTGACCGTCTCGCCCGGCTTGACCAGGCCGGGGCTGCTCAGCGTCAGATTGGCGCTGCGCCGGCTCAGGCTGGTGGCAAACGGCACGATGCCGTAGGACAGCGGACTCATGTACACCTCATCGGACGCCGGATCGCGCACAAAGTGCACGTTGACGTAGCCGGTGCCTTCAAAGTCCCTGGGCACGGTGATGGTCTGCACCGACGCGGTCTTGCTGGTCTTGAACCAGGCATGGGCATAGACCTTGTCGCGCTCGATGGTGATCAGCCCCGCGCCGGTGTAGGGCGCGCGGATGCTGATCTGGATCGTGTCGCCGGGCGCGTAGTCCTTGCGGTCCAGCGCCAGTTGCAGCTCGGCGTTGCGGTCCAGCGAGCGCGTGACGTTGGCGTTGCCCGCCACGCTGTAGGAGATGCGGCCCAGCTCCACGTCCTGCGCGTTCTTTATCACGTAGGAAAAATTGCCGGGCGTGCCGGTGGCAAACTTCAGCGTGTTGCCGGCGGCGGCAATGGCCAGCGGCTTTTCGTCCAGCACGATGTCCTTGCGGCGCGATTCGTAGCGGTACAAGCCGCTGTCTTGCTTGACCAGCACGGACAGCACTTTTTGCTCCTGGTGCACCAGCTTCAGTCCGTCCACGGCGATTTTTTTGACCTGCGGATCGATGGCGATCAGCGTGGCCTGACGCACGGCGTCCTTGGCGATGTAGCCGGTGTCGCCATCGACCCTGGTGCCAATCAGGTACGGCATGTCGCTGACCAGCGTGCGCGCCTCGGCGGAGACGCTGCGCCCGCCTTCCGGCTCGAACGCCTTGGCCAGCACGCTGACCTGATAGGTGGCGGTTTCAAAGCGGTTCAGGCGCAAATCAAACTCGGCCTTGCCGTCGGTGCCGGTCTGCACGCTGCCCAGCTCGTCGGTCTGCGCCTCGCGCGCGCGCTGCGGGTCGAAAAAGTTGTAGTCGGCAAACGCCCTGAACACCGGAAACGCCGGGCGCAGCGTCAGCGTGCCTTCCACCTTGCGGCCCTGTGCGGGCGTGCCAAACAGGTTTTGCACGTCCACCAGCGCCTTCATGTCCCTGGGGCTGACCCAGCCTTCGGCGGCCTGGCTGCTCAACTGCAACGCGACCTTGGTGCGGTCGGGCAAAAACTCCTGCACCTTCACCGTAACGCTGCCCAGCAGCAGCCCTTCAACCTCAGGATTGCCGGACGCGGACTGGCGCGGCAGGTACAGGTTGACGGTGTAGTTGCCGGTAGGTGAGCTGTCTTGCGTGGTGTGCTCCACCTCGGCCACGCCGCCCGGCCCCAGGCGCAGCTTGTCGCGCCGCACCGACAGGCCGCGCGGATCGACAATCTCGGCTTCCAGCGGCAGATCGCGCAACGAAGTGCTCCACTGCGCGGCCTTGACCAGCAGCGCGATGTGCATCGTGTCGCCGGGCCGGTAAATGCCACGGTCGCTGAACAGATAGGCCGTCATCTGGTTGGGCACGCCCGACGCGCGCAAACCGCCCACGTCAAAGCGCGATGTATCCAGAAAGCGGTCGCTGCGGCTGTAGGGGATGAAGCTCATGTCGCCGCCCTTGCGCGCCACCAGCACCACCGGCATCTTCTCGCGCTGAAAGCCCGCCAGACTTGGCAGGTGCGCAATGCCGGTGGCATCGGTAGCCTGCGCGGCGATCACGGTGCCGTTGCGGCCCCACACTTCAACCATCGCATCGCCTACCGCCTGACCGCTGGCAATGCTTTGCACAAACACGTCGCGCGTGCCGTCAAGCGAGTTCTTGACCACCAGCCCCAAATCCGTAACCAGCACCAGCCGCTGGTCCTTGCGCGATTCGGGGTTGCTGCTTGAGCTGTCGCCCTCGCTTTCGCCTTCGCTTTCGCCCTCGCCGCTGCCTTCCTGCTCGGACTCTTCTTCGCTGGCCGCTGGCGCGGCGGCGCTGCGCGCCTGCTTTTTGGCTTTTTCAGGATCGAACCCATGCACCCGCAGCAAAAACACGCCGCGCCGGTCGCCCGCGTCGCTGCTCAGATAGTTGGCGAAGTCGATGGTCTCGTAATGCGCCTTGCCGGGCTTGGCGCTGATGGGAATTTGCTTTTCAAACCGGTCCATCAAGTCATCGGGCTGGATGCCGCGATAAAACTCCGGATGCGCGAAGTCGCCCGAGCTTTGCGTGATCAGGTGCTGCAACTGGCGCGGCAGCAGGCGGCCAATTTCCACCTGAATGCCCGGCACGTCGCGCACCAGCACCGGCAATTTTTTCTCGCCCGGCAGCGCCAGCAGCGAGCCGCGGCTCATGATCTTGATCTCCGGCGCAAAGTTCTTGAGCAGCGCCACGCGCTCATACGGCTGGCCAAGCTGATAGCCGCCCGGCGAGCGCATGCCGGCGCTCACACGCACCAGCAGATAGCGCCCGCCTTGCGCGTTGGGCATGCGAAAGCTGGTCATATCGCCCACCTCGCGCTCGCCCGCGATGGCTTGCAGGTTTACCTTGCTGGCGCGCTTCAATACCGCGTCGGTAATGGCGGCCGGATCGCTTGACCAATCAAATTTTTCGTCCTTGCCGTCCTTGGCATCGCGCGTGACTGGCAGCAGCCAGGCATGCACGGAACGCGCCATTTCGCGCTCGTGCACCGGCATCGACGCCGCCAGTTGCAACACGTGCTCCGGCTCGCCGTTTTCGCCGGTGACAATGGTGGCGTCGGCGCTTTTGACCGTCATGTTGGCCAGGCCCGGGATGTCAATGGCGCGCGTCTCATCCCGGCCGTAAGCCAGGCCGCCTTTTTCCGCCGTCAGGCCAGCGGCCAGACTCAGCACCATGGAGCGCGTTTTGTCCGGAATGGGCAGCGGCTCCGACTGCACGGTGGCGTTCACGCGCCACTTGTCGTAGCTGACGCTGAACTTCTCACCGCCGCAGCCGCCCGGCTTGAAGATGGAGTCCGCACACGCCTTGTCATAGTTGAGCGCCAGCCGCTTTTCCAGCTCCGCCGGCTGTACCGGATGCGAAAAACTCAGCTGGAACACCGCGCGCCGCAGATTGGCCTGCACCGGGTCCTGATAGAACGTGCCTTCGGTAATGCTGGCCGTGAAGGCAGGCGAGACAAACCCGTAGCGGCGCGTTTTCAGCTCGACTTGCGGCGCCAGCGCCCCGTCGCCAAAATGCACGCTGTAGTGCTGGCCAACCGGCCATTCCTGAACCGGCTGAAACTCCAGCCGCCGGGCGCCCGCCCAGCTCCATTTCCCATCCAGCGGCGGATCGATCGTGACACCCGTGGCCTCCTTGCCAACCAGATCGACCGGCGCGGCGGAGGCTGAAAAATCGATGCGCAGCGGGTGCGGCTTTTCAAATGTGCCATCGGTGGTGTCGGGCCGCGCCGGGCTGGGCGGCAGCACCGTCACATCGGGGCGCGCCGGTTTGGGCGGCGTCACGTTGACGCTGGAGGCGATGGGCTGATCCTTGTCCGGGATGATGCCGTGCCACTGCTTCATCAGCTCCGGCCTGGCCAGCCAGCCCGCGCCCGCCACCAGCGCCAGCGCCAGCACCAGCAGCAGGCGCTGTTGCAACCAGCGCGCAATGCGCCCCAGCAGCGTCCCGGCAAGCCGCAGCCACCCCGGCGGCTGCCATGAACCAATCACAAAGCGAAACAACGGGCGAAAGAACTTGAACGCCCAGCCAATCAAGGCCACGGGAATTTCGCTCCATGCCGCGAGCGTGCGGTTTACGGCTGCAAACAAGGCAGGCCCCCTTGAGGTTTTGTTTAAACAGGGAAAAGTATAGAGATCAGCGAGAAAGTCAGGTGAAAAATCAGTGAAGTCCGGCGCGCGCGCAACGCTGGTTTTTGATTCAGCGCACGCTGACGCTGATGCGGTCGTATTGTCCGCGCTCGTCCATGACGGTGATGTCCAGCCGCCCGGTTTCCTCCAGCCGCCGGATAAATGGCTGATTGGCTGGCTGCTGGGCGGCAAGGCGGCCACCCAGCAGCCAATACACCTTGCCGCTTTGGCCGCGCAGCTCAAGGCGGATGACCGGCGGCTGATCGGGCCGGGTGCGCCGGATGATTTCGCCGTTACTCAGGCCGATGATGTGCAAGCCAGCTTCAGGCTCGCCCGTGGCGCGGCAGCGCGGATCCCAGGCCGGTGGCAATGCCCTGGCGCGCACATCTGCCGTCAGCCACGGCTGCAGCGCCGCTGGCCAGCGCGCGGCCTCCATGCGCACGCGCGGGCGGGCACTGCATTCGGCGCTGACGCGCAGGCCGCTGGCGGCATCGACTTCGTAAGCGTAGCGGGCTTCGCCGCCGCGCAGGCGATCGGCAAAGGTTGGCGGCGCGGTGTCGTTAAGCAGCCAGGCCACCATCTGCCGGTGGCATAGCGCCTGTTGCGCCGGGTCAAAGCGCGTGCCAAGCGGCCAGCAAATTTTTTCCTGCCGCACCGATGGCGGCGGTATCCGGGGCGCAGGCGGGTCTTTGTCAATGGCCGTGAAGATATCGACCAGCAATGGCGCGGCGATGTTGGCGCCAAAAAAGCCCGGGTTTGGCGTACCGTCGGGCCTGCCCACCCAAACGCCAACGGTGTAGCGGTTTGAAACGCCGATTGACCAGGCATCGCGAAAGCCAAAGCTGGTCCCGGTTTTCCAGGCAAGGCCGCGCCGGATGCCCGCCCCCTGCTCGACCGCGCGGCCAACCGGCCCGCCGGACTCCAGCACGTCGCGGATGATGAAGGCCGCGCCCGGTGACAACATGCGCTGCTCGACCAGCGGCTCATCGGCCCGGTAGCGCGGTTTGCCCGCCATGCCATGCCGGGCGAAAGCGGTGTAGGCGCCCACCAGTTGCTCCAGCGTGGTCGCCGCGCCGCCCAAAATGACGCTCAGGTTCGGCGTTTCGCCCCTGGGAAAGTCGAGCTTGAGGCCGCCTTGCCGCAGCGCGGCGATGAAGCGGTTTGGCTCGATGCGATCGAGCACTTCCACCGCCGGCACGTTGAGCGATTTGGTCAGCGCTTCGGATACGCTGACCGGGCCGCTGAAGGATTGCTGGAAATTGCCCGGCTGATAGCCGCCAAAGGACTGCGGCACATCGGCCAGCAGCGATTCGGAGTGAATCAAGCCTTCATCGAGCGCCAGCCCGTAAAGAAATGGCTTGAGCGTGGAGCCGGGCGAGCGCGCGGCGCGCACCATGTCAACAAAGGCAAAGCGGCCGGCGTCGGCAAAGTCGGCCGATCCGGCATAGGCGCGCACTTGCAGCGTGGCGTTGTCAACCACCAGCGCCGCCATCGAAACGCGCGGCGGCAAAACGCCCAGGCGGCTGGCCAGCAGCAGCTCGACCGTCTCCTGCGCCGCGGCATCGATGGTGGTGTCGATGCGCGCCAGGCCTTTGGCGTCCTTGCGCAGCCGCTCGGCCAGCAGCGGCGCCAGCAGCGGTTCGCGCACCGGCTGGGCGATCACCGGCTCTTGCAGGGCATCGCGGATATCGCCCGCGCTCCAAACGCCTGACATGCGTTGCAGCACCTTGTCGCGCGCCAGCCGCGCCTGCCGCGGCTCACGATCAGGCCGCAGGCGCGAGGGCATTTGCGGCAAGACGGCAAGCAGCGCCGCGTCGGCATAGCTCAAGCGCCGCGACGGTTTGCCCAGATAGGCCCGGCTGGCCGCTTCCACGCCTTCCAGCACGCCACCCATCGGCGCGTAGTTGATGTAGATGGCAAGGATTTCGTCCTTGGAGTAATGCAGCTCCAGTTGCAGGGCGCGCAGGATTTGTTTGGCTTTGCCGGCCAGCGTGTGCGGCGTTGGGTCGATGATGCGGGCCACTTGCATGGTCAGCGTCGAGCCGCCAGAGACGATGCGCCCACGCCACGCCCACTGCCACGCCGCCCGCCCCAGCGCCAGCGGATTGACGCCCGGATGCCAGCGAAACCAGCGGTCTTCATAACGCAGCAAGGCTTGCAGATAAAGCGGCGACACATCGGCCAGCGCCACCGGATGGCGCCAGACATGATCGCGATCGGGAAAAGCGCGCAGCGGCGTGCCATCGCGCGCTACGACCAGCAGCGCACGCGCCCCATCGCGCCCAGGCACCGGCGGCGGAAACGCGCTGTCAAACGCGGCCAGGCAAAGCAGCGCCAGCAAGGCGAGCTTGATCACGCGCGGGCAGCGGCGCCAAACGCCGCGCCAGCAAAACGCGCTGCCTGGCACCGCCGCGCCCTTATTCCTGCGCCGGTTTTTCCACGCCGTCCGTCACCGTCAGCGTGGCGTCGCCGCCGTTCAGCCCATAAACGTCGGGGCGGTACATGTCCTCGGCGTAGGTGGGCGGAAAGACGAATTTGCCGGGGGTGACGGCGCGGGCGCGGTAAAACAGGCGCAGCTCGCCTTGCAACCGGGCGGCGGCGACAAAGCGGTCATCGCGGAACTCGACGTGCTGGATGCGCCGGTCTTGCATCGCCTCGGCCGGATTGACCCCGCCGATGGTCACGCTGCTCAAGCTTTCGCCTTGCGCGATGTTCAGGTTTTCGATCTCCAGGCCAGCCGGGATGTGGTCAACCACCATGCCTGCAATGATCCCCCGGTACGAGGTGGGACTGACGGTGACGCGCACGATCACCGATTCGCCAACTTTCAGCGCGCGGCCATTCAGCGGCTTGCCGTTGGCCTCGAACAGATCGCGTTTCAGGACTACGGCATCGCCGCGGCTGGGCGGCATTTTGGTCGGGTTGCCGCTCATGGCCAGTTGCAGGTAGAGCGTGTTTTTATGCGTGTTTTTGATATGCATGCCTTCTTGCAGCGCCGCCGCTGACAGCGGCTTGATCAGGCTGCCAGCGCCGCGAATGCTCTCCTGCTTGTCTTTGCCGGTAGTTACTTCGGCCACCCATTCGGTATCACCTTTGCCGCCGTTGACGAAATTGCGGCCCAGCAGGAACAAGGCCAGCTTTTCCTGCGTGCTGGTGTACCAGCGCTGGTTTTTGCCCATTTCACCGGCCACGATGGCGACCAGATTGTCCTGGCCGTCGATCTTGAGTTTGTGCCGGTCAAGCAAAACATAAGACAGCGCGGCGTCGCGCAGCGGGCTGCCGTAGTCGCCCCACCAGTAGCCGTGATCGATCCGGCCTTTCTTGACGCCTTCGGCCAGCGCGGTCTGGGCGCGGGTTTCGTCGCCCATCAGCTTCAGCGCCAGTCCAAGATGGATCAGCGCCAGGCCCGAATGCGCCTGATCGCGCAGCTCGTACATTTGCCGCAGCGTGGACAGCGGCGCCCTGGACTCGCGCGCCAGCACGTAAGCGCCGTAGGCAAGCACGCCAAAGCGCCCCGATCCGGCGTAGCGATAGTCCTGCCAGCCGTTTTCGTTGTAGGTGATCTTGCCGCCGGAGGGCAGGCCAGCGGCGCCTTCCTGCAGGTACTTGAGCAGGAATTCCTGGCTCTTGTCATGCATCGCATTGGGCACGGTAAAGCCCTGCTCGCGCGCGTCGAGCAGGAAATTGCCGACGTAGGCCGTCAGCCAGTACTGATATTCAGAGACATTGCCCCACATGCTGAAGCCGCCATTGGGCGCCTGCATGGCGCCCAGACGGGCGATGGCTTTTTCCACCATGTCCTCGCGCTGCGCGCGCGTGTAGGCTTTGAGGCCAAACAGTTTGGCGCCTTCCTCGTCGATCAGGACATGTGGGTAGGCGGTGCTGGTGGTCTGCTCGGTGCAGCCGTAGGGATAGGTCAGCAGACCCTGGATCGCGCCGCGCACGTCGATCGGCGCCTTGTCCGAGAGCGTCAGATGCGCTTGCGTGGTGCTGGGGATGAAGCCGCCAAGGTCAGCCTCACGGATTTCCGCCGTTTCGCCGGGCGCGGCCATAACCAGCTTGAGCACCTGCTGCTGCGGCGTGGCCGGCTGCACTTGCAGGCCAAAGCTGCGCTCCAGCTTAAGCCCGGCGCTGCTGGTGACGTGCACGCGGACATCGGCCAGGCCGAAGGCTTGCCCGGCTTCCAGCGGGAAGCGCAGGGTTTGCTTTTGCTGATCGGCAAGGCTGAGTTCCCGCTCGGCGTTCTGGATTTTCAGGCCGTCGCCGTTTTCGATGCGTACCTTGAGTTTTTGCTCCGCGCCGGAGAGGTTGTGCAAGTCGAGCGCAATCGTGGCCTGATCGCCGATGGTTAGAAAGCGCGGCGTCATCAGCTCGGCCACCAGGGGCGCGGCGACCACGGTTTCGCTTTCGGCATTGCCAAATTTGTCGTCCGATGACGCCACCGCCATCAGGCGCAAGGTGCCGTTGAAGTCCGGAATGTCCAGCTCAATCTCGGCTTCGCCCTGCGCGTTCAGCAGGACTGGGCCGGAAAACAGGTCGATCAGGCGGACTTTCTTTGGCAAGCCGCGGCTGGCCTTGGGCGCGGCGTCGCCGCCAAACTTGAGCTTGCCCTTGCGGCCGGCCATTTTTTCGATCAGACGGCCGTAAACGTCGTACTGATCGGCGCCATAGCGCAAGCGGCCAAAAAAGCTGCCAAACGGATCGGGCGTTGCAAAGCGCGTGATGTTGAGGATGCCCACGTCAACAGCCGAGAGCGTGACCAGCGCTGGCTGGCCGCCCAGGTCAGGCACTTTTACCTTTACCTTCAGGCGCGTGTCAGGCAGCGTTTTTTTCGGCGCTTCCAGATTGACCGCCAGCTTGCGGTCGCCGCGCTCCAGCGGCAGGTGCGCAAGACCAAGCGCCCGCGCCGGGGTCACCTTTTCGCCCGCGCTGCCCGGACGCAGCACGATCACCGATACGTAAAGGTCATGGCGTTTCCAGTCCTTGTCAACCGGGATGTCCAGCGCCGTGCCGGCCTGCGTTACGGCGATGCGCTTGATCCACAAGGTGCGGTCGGCTTCAACGGCGATCAGCGCCTGACCGTCATGGGGCGGCGTGATGGTCAGTTTGGCGATGTCGCCGTCGCGATAGGCGGGCTTGTCAAACTTCAGCGCCACCCGGTCGGGGCGCACGCCCTGGGTCTCGTCGCCGCGCGCGCTCCAGCCGGCATAGAAGCGGTACTTGACGGTCTGGCTGGTGGCGGGGTCGTAAATTTCCAGCCGGTAGCGGCCATATTTGACCGGCAGCTCGAGTTTTCCGCGCCCGCCATCGGGGATGCTGACGCTGGCGGTGTCGATCAATTCGTCGGTTTCGGTAAAGCCCGAATTCCAGCCGCGCTGGTCGTCAAAGCGCCAGTAATAGTCGCGGTTTTCGCGGAACAGGCGCACCGGCAAGCCGCTGGCGGCGCTCAGGTTGCCGCTGGTATCGGCGCGCACGACTTCGAACTGGGCGATGCTGCCTTCGCGCGCGTAATCGCCGGTAAACAGGGGCCGCACGCCAAGCAGCGCCGGGGCGGGCCAGATGACGCGCTCGAAGTTGCGCACTACCGGACGCCCGCCGCTTTCAAGCAGGCTCAAGGTGGTGCGCACCATGTAGGGCGAGCGCTTGCCATGCGCTGGCGCAAGATCGACCGGCAGGGCCAGTTCGCCGTTTTTGCCCAGTTGGCTTGACGGCAACTGGATGCGTTGGCGCTGGTCTTCTTCGCCCACATCGCCAAATTCAAAACCGGGCAATTGGCGGGCCAGCGGATTTTTTTGCCGCTCGAAAACGGCCACGCCCAGCAGCTCGTTGCCCGCCGCCGGAGCGCCGTACAGATAGCTGCCCTTGATGTCGATGAGCAGCGTTGATTCATCGGGTTTGACGGCATCTTGCTTGCTGCTCAGATCGAGCTTCATGCGCTCGGGCAAAAACTCCTCGACGCCGAAACGGAAACTGGCGCTTGCCAGCTTGTCGGCCGGATCGGCGCGCAGCTCCAGCGCCCAGGAGCCGGTCGGCGCGTCGCCCGGCAGTTCGATGCGCTCGCGGTAGTAACCGGCCGTTTTGGCGTCGGACTTCCAGGTCGCGGTGAACTGTTTCTTGCCGTCCGGACGCCGCAAGATGGCCTGAATCGGCTGGGCCGGCAGCGCGCGCCCGTCGGCATCGCGCGCCAGCACCGAAAGCTCGAAATGCTCGCCCGGCCGGTACAGGTCGCGCCCGGCGTAGGGAAACAACCGCACTTCCCGTCCGGGCAGGCCGGCCACATCGTATTCGGACAAATCGAGCGCTGGCTCCTTGAGCGCGATCATCGACAACTGCTGGCCGCGCCGGGCGACGATGACCCTGGCCTCTTGCGGGCGTTCTTCAAAGCTGGCGCGGCCATCGCCGTCGGTTTCGCCGCGCGCTGCGACCTTGCCGCGCTCGTCAAGCCAGCTCACTTCAACGCCCGCCGCCGCCGTGCCGCTGGTAAGCGAGTTGACGTAGATGTCGGCGCCCGTGGCAAACAGCCGCGCGCTCAGACCAAGGTCGCTGACGTAAAAATAAGTGACCTGATAGTCGCTGCGAAAGCGGTTGGGCTGGCTCATCACCGCGATGTAGATGCCCGGCTCGGCCAGCTCCTTGATGTCTTCCACCGGCAAGAAGGTGACGCCGCGTTTGTCGGCTTTTTGCTCGGTCAGAAAACGCCCGGCAAAAACGCTTTCGGTCATTTTGTTTATGTAGTCCAGCGACCAGCCGCTGACGGCGCCCTTTAGCCCCTTGAGGTTGGCCGCGCGCCAGTTGTAGCTGCCGTTGCAGTCATCGTCGTCATCCTCGCCGCCCTGGCATTGGGCGCGCTGGCGGCCCTGAATGACGCGATCGAGAAAGCGCGGCAACTGATCCGGCTTGACGCGCATGAACTGCACGTCAACCTCTGGCACGTTGACGGTAATCACCGGCAGGCCGCCGTTTTGTTTGGCCGGCAGCACCGTGCCGCGGCTGGCGAAATAGTAGGCCGGCGAGACGATGGACGTGAGCACCGCATAGCGCCCTTCGGCGGCCAGTTTTTGCCCCGCCGCCGATGACAGGCCGGCGGCCACGCGCACCACGTAGCGGGTTTGCGGCTTGATGTGCGGAAAGTACAGCACGCGCGGGTTATCGCCCACCACCCAGGCGCCCTTGACCAGCTTGCCGTCGTCGATGGCGGTGTCTTTTGGATCGGTGCTCACTTGCGGCGCGGCGTTGCCGGACGGCCTTGCGTAGGAGTCGGATTCGTCGTCGTCGTCACTGACAGCCGCCTTTGGCTTTGGATCGCCCTGGCGCGGCGGCATTTCAAACACCTGAATTTGCTGGTCATACGCGCCGCTGGCGCTCATGGGGTGCGTAAAGCTCAACGCCAGCGCGGGCGAGCCTTCAAAGTCGCGATGGGTGAAGTCAGCAATCTGAAACGGCCCCTCGGCCTTGCCCACGGGGCTTTCTTCAACCGGCCGTGAACACGCCGCCATGACGGCAGCCGCTGCCAGCACCAGCGAGATGATCCAGAAACCACGGCGGCGCAAGAACACAGGCAACATCGACTTCTCCATGAAATTTTGTTTGAACAGAAAAAAGTATATGAATCAGCGCGAAACCCGCATGAAAAATCCATGAAGTCCTGCGCGCGCGCAACATGGCGCGGCCGTTGTTTGGCCGCTGGTGCGGTTTTGTTGCAATCTTGACCATTTTTACGCTGCTTGCCACCCTCCCAGCCTTCCCCCAGAGGAGGAAGGAGTTGAATTCACGCCCGCCGCGGCAGGCAGCGGCGCAGGTAGCGGCCGGTGTGGCTGGCGGGGTTGGCGGCTACGGTTTCGGGGGTGCCCTGGGCTACTAGCTGGCCGCCGCCGTCGCCGCCTTCGGGGCCGATGTCGATCAGCCAGTCGGCGGTTTTGATGACGTCCAGGTTGTGTTCGATGACGATGATGGTGTTGCCGGCGTCGCGCAGTTGTTGCAGTACTTGCAGCAGCAGTTCGATGTCGGCAAAGTGCAGGCCGGTGGTGGGTTCGTCCAGTACGTACAGGGTGCGGCCGGTGTCGCGTTTGGATAGTTCCAGCGCCAGTTTTACGCGCTGGGCTTCGCCGCCGGACAGGGTGGTGGCGCTTTGGCCCAGGGTGAGGTAGCTCAGGCCGACGTCGAGCAGGGTTTGCAGTTTGCGCGCGATGGCTGGCTGGTCCTTGAAGAAGGCCAGCGCGTCTTCCACCGTCATGTCCAGGATTTGCGCGATGTTGCGGCCTTTCCATTGCACTTGCAGGGTTTCGCGGTTGTAGCGCTGGCCGTGGCAGATGTCGCAGGGGACGTAGACGTCGGGCAAAAAGTGCATTTCGACCTTGACCATGCCGTCGCCCTGGCAGGCTTCGCAGCGGCCGCCGCCGCTGGTTTGCGGGACGTTGAAGGAAAAGCGCCCGGCGCTCCAGCCGCGTTCGCGCGCGGCTGGTACTTCGGCCAGCAGTTCGCGGATGGGGGTGAACAGGCCAGTGTAGGTGGCTGGATTGCTGCGCGGGGTGCGGCCGATGGGGCTTTGATCGACGGCGATTACTTTGTCGAACTGCTCCAGCCCTTCGATGGCCCGGTGCGGCGCTGGCTCGGCATGGGCACGGTGGATTTCGTGCGCGGCGGCGGTGTACAGGGTGTCGTTGACCAGGGTGGATTTGCCGGAGCCGGAGACGCCGGTGACGCAGGTAAGCAGGCCAACCGGAAAGTCGACGTCGATGCGTTTGAGGTTGTTGCCGCATGCGCCCAGCACGCGCAGGCGCCCTGTTGCGCCGCGCGTGTTTTTGATTGCGGGTGTTTCAGGCAAAAATGGCGGTTTGCGCTTGTCCGGCGGGCGCTGGGCGCTATCGGTTGCATAGCTTGCATGGACTGGATGGCGCCGCCTGGGCACCGGGATGCGGCGCTGGCCGCTCAAGAATTGGCCGGTGATGGAGCCGGGCGTGGCGGCGATTTGGCCGAAGCTGCCTTGCGCCATGACCCGCCCGCCGTGCACGCCGGCGCCGGGGCCAAGGTCGATGATGTGGTCGGCGGCGCGCATCATGTCTTCGTCGTGTTCGACTACCAGCACGCTGTTGCCAAGGTCGCGCAGGTGTTTGAGGGTGCCGATCAGGCGGTCGTTGTCGCGCTGGTGCAGGCCAATGCTGGGTTCGTCCAGCACGTACATGACGCCGCTCAAGCCGCTGCCGATTTGGCTGGCCAGGCGGATGCGCTGCGCTTCGCCGCCGCTCAAGGTATCGGCACCGCGCTCCAGGCTGAGGTAGCCCAGCCCAACGTCGTTGAGGAACTTGAGCCGGTTGCGGATTTCGCGCACCACTTTGGCGGCGATTTCGGCCTTGGCGCCTTGCAGTTGCAGTGCGTCAAAGTAATCTTGCGCCTGCCCCAGCGTGACGTGGCTGATTTGGTAGATGGCGCGCGCCTGCCCGCCCGCGCCGATGCGCACGTGGCGCGCTTCGCGCCTCAGGCGCGTGCCGCCGCAGTCGGGGCAGGGCTGGCGGGTGCGGTAGCGCGCCAGCTCTTCGCGCACCACGGGCGAGTCGGTCTCTTTCATGCGCCGCGCCATGTTGGGGATGATGCCTTCAAAGGGGTGTTTTTTGCTCACGCCCTGACCGGCGAAGTTGCCGGACTGCATGGTGTAGTCAAATTCGATTGGCTCGCTGCCAGAGCCGTGCAGCAGCACCTGGCGCACGGGGGCGGGCAGGTCTTCAAACGGCGTTTCGGCGCTGAAACGGTAGTGCCGCGCCAGGCTCTCGATCAGGCTGAAGTAGTAGCCGTTGCGCCGGTCCCAGCCCTTGATTGCGCCGCCAGCCAGGCTGAGCGACGGAAAGGCCACCACGCGCGCCGGGTCAAACGCTTCTTGATGTCCCAGTCCGTCGCAGCCGGGGCACGCGCCCGCCGGCGCGTTGAAGGAGAACAGGCGCGGCTCCAGCTCGGCAATTGAATAGTCGCACGCCGGGCAGGCAAATTTGCTGTTGAACAGGTGCTGCGCGCCGCCGCCGTCCAGCTCCAGCGCAATGGCGCGCCCGCCGGCCAGGCGCAGCGCGGCTTCAAAGCTGTCGGCCAGGCGCGCGGCGGCATCCGGGCGCACTTTCAGGCGGTCGATCACCACGTCGATGTCGTGCTTGCCGGTTTTTTTCAGCGGCGGCAAGGCGGCTGCTTCGACGATCTGGCCATCGACGCGAAAACGCACGTAGCCTTGCGCCTGCATCTGCTCGAACAGGTCGCTGAACTCGCCCTTTTTCTCGCGCGCCACCGGCGCCAGGATCATGATGCGCGTATCGGCTGGCAGCGCCAGCACGTGGTCCACCATCTGGCTGACGGTTTGCACGGCCAGCGGCAAATCGTGATCGGGGCAATACGGCGTGCCAGCGCGCGCAAACAGCAGGCGCAGGTAGTCGTGAATCTCGGTCACCGTGCCGACGGTGGAACGCGGGTTGTGGCTGGTGGCTTTTTGCTCGATGGCGATGGCGGGCGACAGTCCCTCGATCACGTCCACATCGGGCTTGTCCATCAGTTGCAAAAACTGCCGCGCGTAGGCCGACAGGCTCTCCACATAACGGCGCTGCCCTTCGGCATACAGCGTGTCAAACGCCAGCGACGACTTGCCAGAGCCGGACAGGCCGGTGATGACCACCAGCCGGTCCTTGGGTATGTCCAGATCGATGTTCTTCAGGTTATGCGTGCGCGCGCCGCGAATGCCGATGCTGCGCGCGCGCAAGGCGGCAGCCAGCGGCAAGCCGCGGTCATCGTCAGCGCCAGTCGGGCGCGGCGGGCTGCAAGGATCGGACATGGGCGGCTTGGTGGCTTGAGCGCGGGGGAACTTGGCATTATCTGATTTTGGCGCGGTGCGTGGCCCTGCCCCGGAACCTGAATGAAGAACTGGGTTTTCATATCGATTTGGGCATAAAAACATCGTCATTCCCGCGCAGGCGGGAATCCAGTGGACCGTGGTTAAGACCGGAAGGCGGATGCGCTGTCTGGATTCCCTGTCATTCCCGCGCAGTTCCCTGTCATTCCCGCGCAGGCGGGAACTGCGCGGGAATGACAAAGGAAAAGTTGTGCCGCGTGCGCAGGCCGGTTCCGTGGCGCAAGCCGGTAGCCACCGGCATACATTTGCTGCATGACTTCTCCCCTGCCCGCAAGGGCGAAAAATTTTTCGCCCCTACGGCATTTGCTTCATTTATCATAGCTGCCAGCGCTTGACATACAAAAATTTGCGATGTAAAACATTGATAAATCCTTACACAACAAGCGCGGTCAGCTATCTATTCAGTAGCTACACCGCGCTACCAACACAAAAACCACCGCTTATATAGATTCGGCATATATCAACAACAAACAATTAGTTTGTTTTTGCATAAAGGGCCGGTACATTGCCTGCTTTATTGCCCTTGATGCGATGTACCGATATACCGATTTCGACCGCCAGTTCGTCAAGCTGCGCGCCCAGCAGTTCCGCGATCAGTTGGAGCGCTGGCAGCGCGGCGAGTTGAGTGACGAGCAATTTTTGCCCCTGCGCCTGCAAAACGGCTGGTATGTGCAGCGTTACGCGCCCATGCTGCGCATCGCCGTGCCGTATGGCGACATCAGCAGCGCGCAGTTGCGCGTGCTGGCGCGCATCGCGCGCGAGTTCGATCAGCCCGATGCCGCGCTGCTGCGCCGCGCCCAGCAAACGCAAGATGAGCTGCAAGCCTCGCAACCCGGCCTGACGCTGGCCGCGCCGCCGTTCAAGCACGGCTACGGCCACTTCACCACGCGCACCAATGTGCAGTTCAACTGGATTCCGCTGGCGCGCGCCGCCGACGTGATGGACTTGCTGGCCAGCGTGGGCCTGCACGGCATTCAGACCAGCGGCAACGCGATCCGCAACATCACCTGCGACGCGCTGGCGGGCGTGGGGCCGGATGAGATCGCCGACACGCGCCCGTTCGCGGAAATTTTGCGCCAGTGGAGTACGTTGCATCCGGAGTTCGCCTTTCTGCCGCGCAAGTTCAAGATTGCCCTCAACGGCGCGCACGAAGACCTGGCCGCCACCGGCTGGTACGACATCGGCCTGCAAGCGCGGCGCGACGCGGCGGGCCGCGTGGGCTTTACCGTGAAGGTGGGCGGCGGCATGGGC
>Ga0209628_10000661_pt1 | contig 21305 bp, 17 predicted proteins | sample TergutCu122P4_FD_187285 | JGI IMG/M metagenome (GOLD analysis project Ga0209628, IMG submission 187285) | Cubitermes ugandensis P4 segment gut microbial communities from Kakamega Forest, Kenya - Cu122 P4 (SPAdes) (version 2) | ecosystem: Host-associated > Arthropoda: Insects > Digestive system...
ATGCTGCACGTGTACAACTGTATCCTCCTGAAGATGAGCACTTGAGGCTCGAAACATGTAGAGGAGAATATTATTTTATGAATAAATAATAATTGGTGCATCAAGTTGGTAATCAATATATAGTCAAGAATTGCATTGTTGCAGATTCTCAGTGTAAAAATGCAGCATTACAGAAAGGAGCCAGGTTGTGTATCTGGTCTTTGTTACTCTGATTATCTTCTGACAAGACCCATTGACTTTTTATTGCCATCTACATATAAAAAGATATGTAAGAAATACTGAACTATTTCCCTTATTAAATAGCACAAGGGAAACCTCTGTGTACAGCATATGAATAAAAATATTGAGAAGTTCATAATATGGATGTATTTTACATTTCTAAATTATATGTACTAGAAAATTACAGCCTGTAACTTTTGTCAGGCTGGATTATGAGAAGCCGAGTGTTACTTGTCACATTAGCTCATTCAGTTCATTGGAAGGGACAGGGTTAAGAGAGAGTGGTTCAGTTTCTGGCTTTTAAATTCCAGTATTTGCAAAGGGTATATGATGCCATTAAATATAGTATTTATTAGTAGGCATTTCTTGTGCTGTGGGTAAGTATGTTCTGATAAATTACCTGATGACTAAAAGTAGAAGGGGCACCATAATATCCACTTTTATGTCAGGAATATAGTTTTTTAAATGAATAAACATGGACAGACCCATGCGTATTTACAGCACAGCACATCCCCTCTATCAAACACCAGAGGACTACAGTTTTTGTATAAAATACTTGTGCGCTCTTAACCTCTAATGGCTTGTGTTGCATTATTGTATTGATGCATGTGTTCCATTAATAGGTCATTCACATTTCTGCAGGGTCCCTATTATAACCATTCCATCTGCCTGTCTCTGTGTAACACTTCAGAACTCCTAAACAAATCTTCTTAAAATTGGACATTGCAGATTTCACAAAAATTGTAATAACATTTCAATTTTCAGTGAGATTGGACAACTTCCTTGACTGCTTCTATGAAGACATACTTGTGTTTATGCATGCATTCCCATTCCTGTTTGGTGCTGGCATCCATGTACTGCATCTGTGCTGTGTACATGTGCACAGTTGTTATCACACTGAATTGTAGCACTCTGGCTAGGATATGGGAATACTGTAAACTATCTGAAGCACAGAATTTTTGTAGGAACAGATGTATCACAGTGATTATGTTGTGTTTATGTTTCCCAACTCATTCAGTTACTAATACCATTACACTTGAGTTAAAAGTTTATGTGAACATACATGTAATAAAAGTATGCTGTAAACAGCACATGAAAGAACAATTATGTTTTCCTGCGTTGCTTCAGATGTTTATCTGAAGTGAAATTTAAACAGTACGAAAAGATATTAACTGCAGGAGGAAGTATGATCAAAAAATAAAATTTTGGCTAGGAAAAAAGATATGATTGTAGTATTTTTGGTTTAAATTGCTTTATATAAAATTTAAAGCACCTTACTTTTTAACCATGCACATGTTGTTTCAGTGTGACAATTAGATGCATATTTCAGTGCCTTACATAAGTTTATTTGAAATGCTTCTAGTATATTTGCCGCAGTTTGCTGGCAACTTCAAAGTTTCCCCAGAATGTTGTTTAGTTATTAAATTACCCAGTTCCTCCAGCTTGTTTGACAAATTGAAAATTAAGCTCCAGTATGGAACTCTGTTGCATAGAACATTGAACTTCGTTCCTAAAATTGTGAACAGACCTCATTTATGGGATCTGAAATAACATAGCGATTTATGTAGTGTACTGTAATATGCCGTTTACAGTTAACATCTGCATTTTGTCCAGAGCTAGTCAAAGCTATAAAGGAACAAGCATTTTGTAAAAATGCTATGAATAAATTTGTAAATTTTAAGATTGCATGTGTTTTTACAGTGTCTGAATTGTTAGTATGAAATGTATTGCTGTATTTCATCCCATAATTCATACATAAATTTTCCAAAATTTTGTGGCTAATAATTGTGTATGTGATTTATGAAGATTAATGGCAAACATCCCTGTCTACTTGACTTAACAGAAAAGAAGGATATTTCTCCAGAAACCTGGGTAAACCATATGTTAGTTTAATTCATAACAGAAGCAAGCTTACTGTCATAGTGTGTGGAACTATAGTGTATTTTCAACAGCTGAAATAGTACAAATTGACAGATACTGATTAGATTGGCATTATTAGTCTAGGTAGAAGGTGAAAAATATTCTGAGATTGATAAACATTTTCATTTTACTTAAGGGGCCTGGGGTAGCGTAGTGGTTAAGGCACTGTGCTACTAGTCGGGCGGTCTCGGGATCGATTCCCAGTGGTGTCACTGGGGATTTTTTCCATGGTACGCCCGACAGAACCATGTGCCCTGAGGTCGACTCAGCCTCTGAAAGTGAGTACCAGGGATTTCTCCTGGGGTAAAGGCAGCCGGTGCGTTTGACTGACGACCTACCACCCTTGTAGTGCCGAAACGTCAAGAAAATCCGGGGCCTTAACCTACCCGCAACACCTTGGGCCACCTCGGCCTGTTGCAGGACACCTCTACTTTTTACTTTTATTCCTTTTACTTATTTAGTATACAGAACAATTGCCTAACAGTAGAACAAATCTGGTACTGTATGTATGCATAAAAATGGCAGTTCAGCTCATTATAATTATAGAGGAGTATGACATGTACATGAACTACATACAAAATATCTGACATAAGTTCATAAATGGACAAAACTGAGCATGAGTGTAGTTTTCAGTTACTGATCACACATTTTCCATTTGTCACATATTGAAGAAAGATTGCAAGTAGAGATCTATAGGTCAGCTAGTTACATACTTCAAGAAAGTTCTTGACTGGAGAGAAGTGCAATAGAATTCCTTTAATCTGGTGCCCACAGGACCAGACAGGTGCCGGATTATCAAATAGTATTTCAGATTATCAAACAATTCTTATACTGATGTAAGTTGTCACAGCTAATATTATGTTACTGAACCTATACTTGGGCTGCACAACTGATCGGAGAAGTATTCCATTTCGGTGTCTCCTTCAGCTGCTGGGTCAGGGGTATCTGTGTCCCTCTCTGTGTTTTGTGGAGTCTCTTCACTGTCTACCAGGAATGCTGAAGGACCAGGAGCCTGTGTGAATCAAGAGTCTTCATAGCTGTAGAAGCTGATGCAGTGGGAGACAAGTTGTCAAGAGATACCACAACAGTCGATGTAGAGAGGTTCTTGAGGCTTTTTTGAGAACTTTCAGACTTAAGACTATTTTCTCAATTGCCGAAGTATCAGAATCTCTGAAGTATCAGCTGCCAGGTCAAGGGATTTTTATGGTACTGTACTGTACAACATAATCACTGAATATATGGTGTACTGATGCAACAAGGTTAATTAAAGTCTGTAAAATGGAAGCTATAGTAAAGTCTGTATAGGTAAACTATTTCATGCACTTTATATTCAGAATTATATGAAACAATGCTTGACCGTCATTCATTTTCAGTTTTGCTTTAGAACATGCCATTAATAAATTCCAATAAATTTGGAGTACCAAAAGGTCTGACAGTTCTTCTCAGCTGGTGTTTTATAATATATTGTTTGTTAAATGGTTACCAACATCTTGAATGATCAAAGTGCCCTCATTTTGAGGGTCAAGCAACCCCTGGTGTAATTCACATGTTGTAACGTCCCAGAACAGTTGAATCTTCTGCAACACTGATGTGAGAGCCTTAAATGTCACACAGCCAAGAAATCCTCTGAAAATGTTTGAAAGTTTGATGGATTGAAATTGTTTTCACAAAAAAAAATTACAGAGCAGATTAAGTCTGGTGAGAGTGTGTTTCCATTAAGCTCAGAAATTTTTGTTTCCCATTTCCTGTAAAACAAATGTAAAAATTAAAATGCACACAACTACTTTTTTTGGTAGGGTTGTGAAGTTCAATTTCACATTACTCTTTGGTGCAAAAAGATGGTGTAAGTCAATGCACAGTGTGCTGCTGAGAAAATCATACATCACCTAAAGTCATTGGCCAAGAGCATGCAAGTAATGGGCAGCCATTTAAATCCCCAGTCTTTTGCAGGATATGCTAGGTGTGAAATTCCAGTGCCAAAGGGTTAAAGGAAGTACAGAGACTGAGGGTGTCTGAGAACAGTGCCAAGGAGAATGTTTGAATGTAAGAGGGAAGAAGTGCTTAAAGAGAAGCTTCCATAATCTATACTTTTCACAAAACATTAGGGAGATAAAATTGAGAATGAGTTGAGTGATCCATGTAGCATGCACAGGAATGGTGGGAACTACAACCAGAATGTTAACTAGCAAATGGAGCCAAGTGGGAAAGAGGCAAAGATGGGAGAACAATTTTAAAATGGATGTTTAAGAAATGCTCTATGAATGCGTGGACTGTATTGATGCCCCTCATAATATAGATCAGTTGTGAGTTGTTAGCACAGTAATCAGTCCTCAGGGACTGTGGCATTACATTATGTTCTGTTAAACTTGGCATGAAATACTTTAAAAGTAATACAGTTTTGACTATATATGACTCACATGTCAAATACACAGACAAGTTCTTCATTCCCTAATGTTCTTCATGTGACGGGTCATACCACATGCATGTAAGGCAGAAGAATCCTATCCAAGCCACAAACAATAACTTTTTAATAAACCTTCTTATTTGTATATATATAACCGTAGCAAGACTGTTGCCATATGTATATGTTTTATGATAGGTGCTGTTTATGGATGGGTGTCTTACCGTTTCAGTTACCGTTGTAACTGGTCTGGCTGATTGCCATTCATGTTAAAGTCCTTTTTACAAATCTGTGTTCTGCTTGTCATGAATGCTACTTTTTCTACATGTAACCCTGAGCATGCCATACCAGGATGCTGTGCTGTTCTAATATGCAGGCTGGGTACCATACTGTTATGTTATTCATGTAGTATATGTTACAAAAATTATAATGGTATATGGGTATGGCATTGCATATTTTTATGAATTTCACATTTATACTGCTTTTTGAAGTAAAGGCAAAATATTAACATTTTTCTCAGTATGTGTTACTAGGCACAAAACTGACCTTACCAAGCAAATGCCTGATTGCATTCTTGTGCATCCCCAAAAGGGTGAAAAAACACAGTAATCCAAGTCATGCAACCAAGTTTTTGCTTACATGAGGTGTACAAATTGACATCTGTCAATTAGCAAGCCACTTTTTGCCTTCCTCTCTCAAACTGATTGTTCTTCCTGGGGCCATTTTGGGGCCATTTCTCAGTTGTTGTTGGTTCCCATATCTTCTTGAATGCTCGGAACATCATGGCATCCCAGAGTGATTTGTGAAGATGCACCACCAGCATCTCATTCTTCCTGTAGCTCATTATGAAATTTGTATTAAAGTCATGAAAAGAAAAATGGTCTTGGATGCATATGTATTTTCCACACAAATTTATTGATGTGGCTGTTGTTCACGCATAGGTTAATAACTAAGAATGTCATTTAAATACAGCCATTGACAATTAGTGTTATTTGTCATACCATTCTTTGTTTTATAAGGTAAAATTTGTATGTGTGGGGAAAATATTCCTAAAACTTCTGCAAACAGTTAACATTTAAAATATAGGAAATAATGGGAAATTAATTTTTGTTTTATGAATTTTCCTCTGTGTAGCAGTTCTTGAAAATGAATTAAGATCATAAACCAGGAATTAATGGGTTTTACGTTGCTGCTATAACTTTCAAGCTTTGGTAAATGAATTTTTAATTGGTTTTGTGTTTCAGAGATATGGATATGTTATGTTTCTGTTTGTGTGTGTAAGACAACCCACTGTAATTATTTATTCTCAGTCGCACTGGTATTCTAATCGCACTATCACAAACTTGGGGAATCACTCGCGGCACTTGTAGGGCTTTACTGCACTGTATGGCAGTTAAACTTGGACTCTTTTGTCTCCTATCCCCACGCTATGCGCTAGCGGGAAAAGGAAGTTCCCTAGTGACGTGTCCCGAACACAGCCGAATATATTCCAGGGCCACGAAGACGTTAAACAGGGGTCCCAACAGGATATAAATACAGTGAAACACTCTTTTAAATCTTTGGAAACATTCAAGAATTTGGGCTTCTTAAGTGGGAAGTTACTATTTTTTATTTCTGTACTGAAATTGCCATTTATTACACTCGAATATTATTTCACATAAATTTTGCATTAAATTTCACCAGCAAATCATATTTTACTTCTTTCCTTCAGTGATTTTGGATACATTCTTGAAGACAAAGACAGCATATTCTTTTGCAAGCACAGCTAGTAGGTGAAGAGCCCATTTTTGCATAGAAGTTCGATTCCAGTATCACATGTTTTGGTGTTTTCATCTTATTCTGACTGAGCTGTTCATTTGCTGACTGTTTTGAAAAAGTGTGTCAAGATTTGATATAAACACATTTGAAGTTGGTACAGAAGTGTTAAGTTTTCCAGCAGTTTTCTTGTGAGGAGCATATGTTGTACCATTTACCTTGTTTCTAAGGTTCATCTTTTCTTGAATTGAGAGTGATGCAGGTTCTGTGCTGGGTTTTTATGTAGTAGTTAGCCATGCAGATCACATTTTCAATTATAGATTGTTTACAGGATGAGAACTGTACAAACATGCAATGTGCAATGACCACTAATGTCATTTCTGGCACAGAAGAATCCAGAATATTGAAATTAAAGTAACTCATTACACAGTCACAACAAACTTAGTTAAGCCTGCACTTTTTCACCTTTAAATTGACCACATGTCTTGAGGTTGTCTGTCATATTTTAAGTTTTGTTAATATGCTTTAACAATATTGTTGACCTAAATTTCCTTCCTAGATGATATGACTAATGTAAAATTGCCTGACAGAGGCTTGTATTATCATTATGATCTGTTGCAAGCTTTAGTAACATCTTATGTCAGACACAGACAGGATTCATGAAAATGCCCCTCTCACTGTCCAGTATGAGAGAGGACACATCACAAGTAAGCCATGTATATCATGCACTGTGAAATGCATATGTGTGGCAACGACCTTGCAGATTAACCTTGAGGCACTGGGAATGTCTGAGTGTCACTGTACATTTGAAACACTTAGGGAAAGTGTTCAATATTTTGTTGCAAACGTCATGTTAAAAGGGGGAAAAATTTGTTGCATCTTGGATGTTTCAAGCTTGTTAGTCGGCCTGCAACGTACTGTTAAGTGGACAACATTCAAGAGGGCACTGTATGTATTAATTGTATGGGAAAGCTTTGATACAAAATTATTCTAATTCCTTAGAAGCATGTCTTCAGTGGGGTTGTCTTAAACAGGTCCCATTGTGTATGGACTTCTATTTCTTTCTTAATTTTACAATGTAACATAAAGATGAAATCTGGTAATATGAATTCTTAGTTCAATTGGCTTGTGATTGGTTTTGTGTTTAAAATTGTTAAATTCAGAACCATTGCCCAACTCTTACATTTAGATCTGGTATGTTTGGAGACAAGCATTTTTGTTAAACAGATCTTTGAAATCAATTCTAAAGACTGACTATTAAAAACAAAGATTTAGCACAAATTGTGTACAAACAGAGCTTAGTTTTTAAATAATGTGCCAGTATTTCATATTTTGACTGCTTCACCCATGTTGAGTGTTTATATTCACATACTTTTTCACACATAATACATAATACATGTAAGGAAGACATTGCACTATGAGAATAAAACCAACAAGTGCATATTCAACTTGCCCAGCAACATAACACTGTCAACCGTGAACAATCCCAAAGAGATAAAAATCCCATTTTTGATCTCATCTGCCACATTTGACTTAAAACACACATGCCTATAACCCACATTCATTCTACCCCAATTGAAGTTCAACTTCAGTACTTTGCAGGCTGTAGACACAACATCACCCCTGATGGTCATTGCCATATACATGATATAATATATAATTTTATTTATCAGCATATTAATAACCTCCACACACACACACATGTCTTGTATTTCAGGGTGGTGATATGACACACAGCACGTGAACACTCCTTACTCACGTAAATTTAGCATAAATAATTTTATCTGTGTTTTATATTTAAACATATATATTGAATCAGATATTTAAAACTTAATGTTTTATATTTGTACATTGGTTTTGATGTCTTTGTAATATATCCTTCATATAATGCCTCTCTGAAGATGGCCACAACATATGACTGAAACAAAATTCACATAGCTTCTTATGCACTTGTTTTTATTCTGATGGCGAAGCATCAGTGCGTGGTCACGAAATATTTAAAATTGAAAAAATAGCAATTTGGATGAGAGCAGTAAAATGCAAGGATGTGATTTAATAGGGTAGTTATTTTAATTTGTACAACATTAAATTAATTTACAATACTTAATATATTTGTTTACCAATTTTCATTTTTATTAAAATATGTAGTTTTTAAAGGTGATTATATGATGTGATTATGGTTGATTTGAAAATATTTTATGAATGTTGTTTTCTGTAACGTACAGTTCCAATATTACCAGGCAATTATCCTTCATAGTTACATTAATTCATATAAATATTTTTTTATTTAAATTACACTTTTATTTTGCTGCAGATACCTATCTGTTGTACATAAGCTGTGATTTTCTTGGCATCTTTTGAAATTCTGAACCTACTACGTAGCAAGACATAGATCATTAATGTGGAGTTAATGCTTAAAGTACCCTTCCCCATATCATAACTTTTGAACTTCATTGTAGACACACAACATAGCCATAAGTTGAGTAATATATTTTTCCCTCCTTTCTTTTTAAAGAATACAGTTCCAGGTTTTAGAAACATTTTCATTACAGTGTACTGATCAGCTTGTCTTTTGATGTAAAATACTTGCATAGTGAAAGTTATTTTTGTAATATATGTTATAAACACCAATTTGTTGCACAGTGTTTTTATATGTTAATTATTGCTCTGACATGTTTTGGCCTCAGCTCTTGGCCATCTTAGGTAGTTCAAATTTTTTTGATGTGTGCAGCTTATGTGTCAACTTATGTGACAGAGGTTCTACATATATGATTAAAAGTATTATTAAGATTAAAATATTAAAATCCTTAAAATCAAATTTTATTGTTTCACCATGCATTTTAATTCATTGAATGTTACACACCAACTAATGCACTTTCAGTACAATAATATATTAGTCTAAAATTTTAACTTTAAAACACTTAAGAACACTCCGACATGTTTCAATCTTAATAGATCATCATCAGGGAGTTTGTCGGTGCCTCGTTAAAGTCACTGAATTTTAAAAAATCACTGAGTTTAAAATTCTTAAAAGTCAATTGTGGTGATGTGGCAGCATAACTGTAATAAAATTTGGAAATTATTTATTAATATATTAAGTAATAACAGATTAATCTTCATGAAGATTAATCTGTTAGTACTTAATATATTAATAAATAATTTCCAAATTTTATTACACCGACGGACTCCCTGGTGATGTTCTGTTAAGATCAAAACATGTTGGAGTGTTCTTAAGTGTTTTAAAGTTAACATTTTAGACTAATATATTATTGTATTGGAAGTGCTTTAGTTGGTGTGTAACATTTAATCCTTAAAATCAGTTTCTGGTGAATGCAGTATAAAGTCATTTTAATTGGACATTGTACTTTGTTGTTTCCAAACATCTATGTTTAACTTTCCTTGAAATGAAATTGGACCTGGAATTAAGTTTCAGGTATTTCATGTTCTGGGTATGAATGGAAATGCTGTATTTCAAAAAACCTACAAGCTCCCTGAAGATGGTCAAGAGCTGAGGCCAAAACATGTCAGAGCAGTAATTAACAAATAAAAACAGTGTGCAACAAGTTGGTGTTAAATATTATGTATGTAATATAGATGCACAAAAATGTACAATATTAAAGTTATTTTTGTAAGTTTGTATATATAGTTAAGTGTGTAATGGGAGAGTATGTCTAAGAGTTCAGTTAAGAGATGCATGTTTCGTGTTGGAGTTAGTAGCTAACAATAAAGTGAAATATGAGTAATATGATTTTAATTAAACACAATCTGAAACATTTATTATTTCTGATGTGTGAGAGCCATTACCCCACTCTGGGATCTCTGTTTTTTGAGTACTTTTATTTCAGAAGGAGAACAATACTTTTAGGAAACCCCACAGCTAACCACATCCTAAATCAAGATGTAGAAGTCCTGTCCTTGTTCTCTTCACACAGAATTCTATTTCAGAATCCATAATTATCCAAAATTCTTGTCAGGATAAACACTACATGTTGCACTGACCAAGTTAAGTAAAGTATTCAATAACTGATTTGCATTTGAGAAATACCCAGCTATCATATCCAGGGTACTGTATGAGATTTCCATAGTTTTCCTTGGTTTTTCTAGTTGGATTCAGAGACAGTACGTTCTGGCAGATCATGAGTAATTAATGGCCCAATATGTATTAAACTCTTTTCTGTCTCCAAAGTGCTGTCCCATGGCTTTGGTATGACTTAATGAAGAACTCAAAATTGAAGGTTGGTTGGACCCTTGTCATTGCACCTGTGTGCATGTCTCAAATGTGCAGCCCAGATCATCAGTCAAGTGCATCCATGTAGTGCCCTGTTCAGAGATCAGAAAACTACAGCCATTGTCTGGCTGTGCCATTGTGACTTGTCACCACCACCTGGGAGCTGCAATGTAATCAGTTATACACTGAAGCCATGCAGATCTGTATACATTTTCATGGTGTAGAGTGGGAATCCTTGGGCAGTACCTAAAGCCACAGCTTGCTGATGGTGTGGGACTTCCTGCTTGATTCCTAATTGTCACCAACATCTTTGAAAGTTAACTCCTCTAAGTATTTATTTTGACATCAAGTCTTGGAGGTTCCCATGCTGTGAAAAGCTGGAAGATTTTAGTGTCTTTTTCTTCTTCTCCCCCGAGTGGCAGGCTAATGCTGGTGGTTCTAGTTCTTATGGCTGAATTGTGCGAAAAAACCACACCATAACACAAGATAAATGAGACATCCGGTAATACAAATACTATTACAATAAAAACTATGGCTCCATATTTTGTAAAATTTATGTTAACAGGAACTAACAGATCAATGCACTTAACATTTTGACATTCAGAAGGCTCTATATGGCACTACTGGCAAGATGAAAAATGTGTTTATGTTCAACAGCAGAACACGCTTGGTGGAGGTTCAAAACGAAAAACAAGCTACTGTTGGAAGTCACATTACACATTATCACATACTCAGATGTACAGTAGTAACACCAAATTTCAATGCCAATTGCATGACCAATTTTTGACATATGCCCTACACATTTAGTATGCACTGAAAGTGCATACTAAACATGAAGTCTGAAGTGTTTTGCTTTTCACAGCTACTGGTGAAGGTATGGCAAGTTCAACTGGGACTAGCAGACTCTCCCATTGTACTGTGTGTCATGAAAGAAATGCAACCAGCCTCACATGTGCTACATTACTGCAGGATTGTAGCAAATGCAAGATTTCGTCACCCAGAACTTGACTGAAAGCAGTCAAGTGGCTATCAAAAGACCACATTACACAAAGTACTGCCCTTCAATGTGCAGGACTGCTGGAGAAAGAATTTAGTAATAATATGCACAGTACAACATGAACACTCATGGTGCAAATGAAGGGTCTAAAGTTTTCCAAAAATCTTGGAGCCATCTCATGAAATGACCTGTGAACATCACTGTTATCTAGTGCTTTGTGCTTGATGTATTTGAACATTTTTATATGTATGGGACAAGGAAACTGTGATAAATGGGTCCCTGTCGCCATGGCATGGCACGTCCTCAGGTCGCGGATAAAGGAACGGCCTTCAATATGGAGAGTAGCTGCAAATATATTGCATACGCAGTCGTGGACAGCCAACAAGGGGTGGTCCTCCAGTTTGGGGGTTGGGCGAGGTGCTAACAACTTTTCACCACAAAAACGAATCCTGTTACAAAACATTCATACAGAAAGCCTTGGACCTGGAATGATACTTTGGTGCAACCTAAGCAAAGAAAAAGGGACATGAGATTTGGTACGTGGAATATTAGGAGCCTGTATAGGGCAGGTTCCCTTACAGCAGCAGCCAGGTAATTAGCAAGATATAAATTAGATTTAGTGGGTGTACAGAAGGTTAGGTGGGACAAGGGGGCACGGTAAGAGCAGGGGTAACAATTTTTTCTATGGAAAATGAAATGAACATTATAATTTGGGAACAGGATTTTTTGTACACAACAGAATAGTATTAGCAGTTAAGAGAGTAAAGTTTGTTAGCGATAGGATATCATATGTAGTTCTGAGAGGTCACTGGTGTAATGTCATTGTTCTGAATGTGCATGCACCAAGTGAGGAGAAAAGTGATGATTCGAAAGACAGTTTTTATTTTGAATTAGAGCAGGTTTTTATCATTTTCCTAAGTACCATATGAAAATTAGGAGACTTTAATGCAAAAGTGGGGAGAGAATATTTTCAAACCAACAACTGTGAATGAGAGTTTACATCAGAACAGTAATGACAATGGTGGTAGAATAGTAAACTTTGCCGCATCAAAAAATCTAGCTGTTAAGAGCATGATGTACCCGCACCGAGACATTCATAAATACACCTGGAACTCTCCTGATGGGAAGACTCACAACCAGATTGATCACATATTGATATATAGGAGATGGCATTTGAATATACAAGATGTGCTAAATTTCAGGGGAGCTGACTGTGATACTGATCACTATCTGGTGGTTGCAAAAGTTAGGGAAAATTTGGTGGTAAGTAAATGAGCAACACAGAAGTTTGATGGGGAAAGATTTAACCTCAGGAAGCCAAATGAGCTGGAGGTTAGGAAACAGTATCAGATTGAGATTTCAAACAGGTTTGCAGCTTTGGAAAACTTATGTGATAGCAAAGACATAAAATAAGGCTTGGGAGAACATTACAGAGAATATCAAAACCTCAGCTAAAGAGAGTCTAGGTCTGCACAAATTGAAGAAGCATAAACTATGATTTGATGAGTGTTTCGGTTTTTTTAATGAAAGGAAGCAGGCTAAAATGCATTGGGTACACCATCCAAATCAAAGCAATGTAGATTCATTCATTCATTCATTTCTTTATTTTCCATATATCCATGTACAGGTAAAACCAAGGACATGGAAATGGTCATAATTGATGTAAAAGTATCTGTCAGAATGACAGATGTCAAATGACTGTATACAATTAGAGTACAAAGTTCACATGGAAATTATCAATTATATCATTAAAACAATTACAATCAGAACATGTGTTACTACCAGTATCAAATACTAATAACAGGGATAAAATACTGTATCAAGAATCAGTCTCTTTAAGTTTTATGCTCATTTATCCACCTTATATTCATAATATTCATCCGTTGAGTAGAAAGAATGATGATATAAAAACCTCCTTAATGTGGATTTAAAACGTTTCTGATCATTAGTCAAAGCTTTTACATATTGAGGAAGGTGGTTGAAGACTTTAACACCTGATATATGAGCTCCTTTATTGAATTTTGATAAGTTAACTATTGGGAGGTGCAGATTATTGTTATATCTTGTTCTATATTTATGAATTTCATTATTAGTGTTAAATAGGTATTTATTATTAACTGTGTATAGAATTAATGAATATATGTACTGAGAATATAACGTCATTATTTCCATATTCTTGAAAACTTCCCTGCAAGAATCTCTTGATTTAGTGTTCGTTAAAATTCTGATAATTTTCTTTTGTGGTATAAACACCTAGTTAGTGTAGGAGGAACTACCCCAAAAAATTATACCATAGCTTATAATAGAGTGTATGTGAGCAAAATAAATTATTCTTAAGGTATCTAGTGGTACTATATGTTTTATATTTCTCAATGCATAGCACGCAGAGCACATTTTGCTAGCTACCTGTTCTATATGCTGTTTCCAGGATGAAGTGTCATCTATGATTAATCCAAGAAATTTAATCTCAGTAGCATTAGTTATAAATTTCTGACCATAATTAATCTGAGTATTGACATTATAATAATTCTTAGTTCTAAATTCTAAGTATTGAGTTTCACTGAAGTTCAGAGTAAGTAGACTGACATGAAACCAAGTGTTTATATCTTGGAACGTTTGGTTAATATTTATATTAAAGTCCAATTTATTTGAATCTGTTATTATAATGATGGTGTCATCTGCAAAGAGCACCATATTATTATCTTTATTTATTATTTTAGGTAAATCATTTATGTAGAAAGGAAGAACAAGGGGCCAAGAATTGAGCCTTGTGGCACAACACATTTTATCACTTCCCATTTGGAAGAATTATTACTATCAGTTATATTACCCAGTGCTACTCTTTGGTATCTACCTGTTAAATATTCAATTGATGTTTTAAATTTCCCTTCAATTCCATAGAATTCTAGTTTATCTAGTAATATTTTGTGGTTAACACAGTCCAAAGCCTTTTGCAGGTCACAAAAAATACCTCCAACTATTAGAATGTTATTCATAGCAGTTAGAATACTATTTATCAATGAGAATGCAGCTTTCTCAGTTGAGGAGTGAGTCCTGAATCCATATTGTCAATTATTATAAATGAGTTTTTCAATAATCTTGGAGAAAGAAGTTAACAAAGATACTGGCCTATAATTAGAAATCTCTTGTTTATTTCTTTTTTAAAGATTGGTTTGACTATAGCATATTTTAACCTAGCGGGCAAAACACCAGTGCTAAAAACTGCCTTACAGATGTATGTTAATGGCAAGATTATGAATGGTGCACTTAATCTAAACAATGTAAGATGTGAAGCCAGCAGTCATTTAAGGAACAAAAAAAAGGAATATCTGAAAGCTAAAATTGAGGAACTGGAAACAATGGGGGGGGGGGGGGCCTTGTACAGGGGCATCAATGACTTTAAGAAGGGTTACCAGCTTAGAACTAATATAGTAAAGGATGAGAAGGGTGATTTGGTTACAGACTCCCACATATTTTGGCTAGGTGGAGGAACCATTTCTCTCAGCTACTGAATGTACATGGGGTTAATGATGTTAGGCAGATGGAAATACACACAGCAGAACCACTAGTGCCTGAGCCAAGTGCTTACAAGGTTGATATGGCTATCAAAAAGCTGAAAGGTCACAAATCATCAGGTGTTGATCAAATGCCAGCAGAATTAATTAAGGCAGGAGGCAGAACAATTTGCTATGAGATCCATAAACTTATTATTTCTATTTGGAATAAGGAGGAATTGCCTGAGGAGTGGAAGGAGCCAATCATTGTACCCATCTATAAGAAGGTTAATAAAACACACTGTAGTAATTATAGAGGCATACCAATGTTGCCAACTACATACAAAATTTTATCCAACATCCTGCTCTCAAGATTAACTCCATATGTAGAGGAAATTATTGAGAATCTTCAATGTGGATTTTGATGCAACAGGTCAACTACTGATCATATATACTGCATTCATTACACACTCAATAAAAAATGGGAATATAACAAAGCAGTGCATCAGCTCTTTATAAACTTCAAGAAAGCTTATGATTCAGTTAGGACGGAGGTCTTGTATAATATTCTCATTTAGATCGTTATCTCCATGAAGCTAGTAAGGCTAATAAAAATGTGTCTAAATGACACCTACAGCAGAGTCTGGGTAGGCAAGCATCTGTCTGACATGTTTCCTATTTGGAACGGTTTGAAACAAGGAGATGCTTTATCGCCATTGCTTTTCAACTTTGCTTTAGAGTTCACCATCAGGAGAGTTCAGGTTAACCAGGATGCACTGAAATTAAATGGTACACATTAGCTTTTGGTTTATGCTGATGATGTTAATATACTGAGAGGAAGCGGACATACAATAAAGAAAAATGCAGAAGCTTTAGTAGTTACTAGTAAGGAGATTGGACTAGAAGTAAATGTTGATAACACTAAATTGTCATGTCTTGTGATCAGAATGTAGGACAAAGTCATAATATAAAGACTGATAATAGTTCCTTGGAAAGGATCGAAGAGTTCAAATATTTGGGAACAACTTTAACAAATTAAAATTCTATTCAGGAAGAAATTAAGAGCAGATTGAAGTCAGGGAATACTTGCTATCATTCAGTGTAGAATCTTTTGTTTTCCAGTTTGCTATCCAAAAATATAAAGATTAAGATATACAGAACTATAATTTTGTCTGTTGTTTTGTATGGATGTGAAACTTGGTTGCTCACATTGAGGGAGGAACGTAGGCTGAGGGTATCTGAGAATAGGGTGTTGAGGAGCGTATTTGGGCCTAAGAGGGAAGGGGTAATAGGGTAGTGGAGAAAACTATATAATAAGGAGCTTAATGATCTGTACTTGTCACCCAATACTGCTCGGGTGATAAAATCGAGAAGAATGGGATGGGCGGGGCATGTAGTGCTTATGGGGGAGAGGAGAGTTGTATACAGAATTTTGGTGGGAAAATTTGAGGGAAAGAGATCACTTTGGAGACCCAGGAGTAGATGGGAAGATAATATTACGATGGATCTTCAGGAAGTGGGATGTGGGGGTATGGATTGGATTCAGCTGGCATAGGATAGGGACAGGTGGTGGGCACTTGTGAATGCGGTAATGAACCTTTGGGTTCCATTAAATGCAGGGAATTTCTTGACTGTCTGACAACTGGTTAGCTTCTCAAGAAGGAGTCTGCTCCATGGAGTAAGAAAGTACAGGACAAGGAAAATTAAAATTACAGTAATTGTGCTAAAAGTATCAAACGCTGCTGCACAAAATTTAGTCACCTGGACTACCAGATGCCAGGGATTCCTGCAGTGTTGGTGGTTGAATTGTGGCAGTACATATATATTCAAACATCTGGAGTCCTCAATCCGCTGCAGCCCATGTCTCTGTATGACAAGTGTGGTGTGTGCAGGTGACTGGGTACTGCCACAATTCCAAGTCTTGTATCTAATTATATTTTATATATTTTAAATACTTGATAACTAAATGTTATGACTTATGTATAATGTCCACAATACACTAAAAAATTCACATATTTTATCTACATTTAAACTGGTATTAGCAGCAGAATATACAAAAGGTAACGAAATTCGTAGATGTAATCTATCTTACTATAAATGGTTTTAAGTTTGGTATGTACTCCCTGAAGATGGCAGTGCCATGCTGAAACATGTCAGTGTGAAGAGGCTGTAATGCCATACATTTTAAGTGAATTTAGTTGGTACATTATATGAAAATATTGTATTATGTATGTTTGCCATTGTATGAGGCAAATTTGTCTTTGTTGTAAAGCCATACTGTCTGTACTCATTCCTAGAGTATGTTTTATATTTTTTTTATATGATTTGTTATTACTGTTATACTCCTTCCACTTTATTATGGTATTGTGTGTATCTTAATCTTTTGGCTCAGAATGTTAAATATATGTAATGTGCAGTGTGCTGTTCAAAATGCCAGACATTGCATAATGATACGATTATTAAATTGTATAATTATATATATATATATAATCAATTATATATATATATATAATCAATTATATATATATATAATCAATTATATAATTATATCTGTGTGTTGCAGGTCCCATTTAAATTCCAGTTCTCTGCAGATCATTACAGGCATTTAATTATGGCACCTTAACTACGACCTACTTTGTGCATGTTACAAGGCCAGTTAGTGGTAATAAAAGAAAAAAAAGCAGTTCCTAGTTAAGATACACATGGTACCACAATAAACTTGACTACAGTAAATATTACAAGTCAAACCAACAAACAAAAAAATCAGATAACCTCATAGTATACATAGGCAAGTCCAATGAAAACTTTAAACATTTTTAGGGGTCAAAGGTTTGGTACAACTTTATAATTTTTAAACATACTGCGAAGTCTGCCATACACAGTACTTGTTCCTAACTAATGATGATGACTTGCTGTGCATACACTTGCACACTAGTTTCTATCTATTTTCACACTTTTAGGGCTTTAATTTGACTCAACCTCATAAACATAATGGATTAAAGTGACAAAAATAAAATTCTGTGCATCTCAGTCTCACAAAATTGAATAACTTACATGATATATGTCAAAAATCAACACTGATTTTTGCAACACAATGACACACTACCTATGGGTGTACAGTATGCAACTACAGCAAAAGCTAGTTTATCCAGATTCTGGATCAAATGGATGCTGCAGCTTGCAGTTTTGTGGATACTACGATGTTATACCTAATACGTATCTTACTGTATGTAGCAACCATGTGGGCAGACTCAATTTCAAATTTTGTTGCCTGCACTGTTTTCCCCACTGCACCTTCTATTCCCTTTTTCATCATTACTTATGTAACATGGTGTGTATATATAATCCAAAACACCAACAAGACACCAATGTTTCACTCTTTTAATCATCATATGCACAAAATGAAATTCCATATACATTTTGCTCTCACTGTACTAAGAGTTTAATTTACTGTATTAAGAGTTTCATTTACCCTGAAAATAGTCTTTCTTGGTCAAGTATTATACTTTCATTACTGACTGTAGTCAATAGCTGAATATACCATGTTTACCCGAATGCAAGACAACTCTAAGACAACCCCCCAGAAACACACCTCTCCCAAGGGAAAACATATTTATCCAAATCTAAGATGACCCCCCAAAAATAAAATGTCTGCTAAGAAAAAATATTATATTTTTGATTTCATACACTTAATACACACAGCCTGTCAAATTCTATCTACCTTTACCAATCAGTGTCACTGTCTCCACCTTCACAGTCAGTGCCTTCAACTTCCTCACTCTCACACCTAACATCTCCATCCTCTTCACTATCATTCCACATATGATCATCACTCCCATCCAATGCATTGGATATACAGCACTTCTTAAAACACTTCACAGTCACTTTTGGTACAAAGAACTGCCATGCCATTATGATACCTATTGACTAAATACTACATTAATATTTTTGGGTTTATAAACTTACTTGAACCCATGAAGATTCATACTTTACTCCACAGATGGTGTTAAGAATTTAAATACATGTATTATAGACTTTTGTGTCATGTCTGTGGTCTGATCAGTACAAGTTCATGGCTCTTTTTAGGGTTTTTAATTTCTGTTTTGGTCCAGATTTTATTTTTGAGCCTTGCAGTTAATTTTAAAATTTTTTGATAGCCATTTTCCTTGTTACTACCCTTGGACTAGATCTGTTCTCAAGTACATACCTTAACAAGTTAGTGTTTCTGTGGTGCCCAATGACTGAGAATAACTCAAGCCAAGTGGTCCACCAGGTTAGGTGCTTTTTTGCCTGGAAACGGAAACTGACACATCTTTCAAAATGATGTGCTTCTTTAAAAAATTAGATGATGGACAAAGCCCCAAAAAAGAAAGTTTCAGTCAACTTCTGGCAAGATCTCTTCTTTCTTTTGGATTTCTTTACCCTTGAAGATGGGACCAACAGGTTGTCCTGCGATGTCAGCAAGGAATTACCACTCTACTCTACGTAATATAGCAGAAGAGTGCAGACCTAACATGATTTGGTTTGGTGCTATCTGGTTCAGCATTTCATACTCAAATTTAAGACCTCACATTTTTAAGCACCAAATTTAAGGAATAATCCTCATCTTGCATTCAAGTATGTATGGTATTGGCTTACCTGGGTTCAAGTTCACATTATGCCAATGGTGTCAGTGAATGATATTGATTCATTCGTTTCAGATATATATTTTTCACTTTTACATCGTACTTATGCTATGAATATACACATGGACACACACTGGTCCCTCACTATCTAGTACCAAGTGCTGGCATTCCCTTCATATTACATTTCAATCCTCAATTCCTTTGTGTTACTTGATTTTACTTCACACTGTTATGGTAGTGTTAGATGTTATGTTATGTTAGGTTAGGTTTTGTCACTAGTATATGACAGCATAGGCTAGGTTAGGATAGTTTATGTTAGTTGATAATTTAGGATAGCATATGGTAGGTCAGTTTGGGTTAGGTTACATTGCGATACTCATTTTGATGGTATAATTCCTCTTGTAATGGCACTGTTGTGTACTAGTTCCCTTAAATAATGTCATACAAGATTAAACTTTGGTGGTTATCACAAAAAATGAACTTACCGTATTTCCCGGCCCATAAGACGCACTTTTTTTCCCTGAAAAATGTGACCTAAATTCAACCTGCATCTTATGCGCTGAGGATAAGTATTATTTCCAAACTTATAAATACCCGTACATCTATTATACATCTTTATTGTGAGATAGTGAAATTTGCTTCCAAATCATGAGATCTGGCATCACTGCTTGTGAACAGCTTACTTTCTTATCTGGGGATTTACCCTAACGTATACATTGCATCACATGTGATTCTTGGCATTTACACTGCTGCAGTAGCAAAGTGTAGTCAAGTGTAATTCAAGTGCGCTACACGTTCCTTAAAGTATATCTGTTTTGTGTGTATTTACATTTTTACAAACAGTGATTAAAGAGTTAAATTTAAAGTTTAAAATCAAAGAAAACCCTCATGGGATCAAAAGAGAGACGAATATCTTACAGTATTGCATTTACAATTGAAGTTGTGAATTACACTGAAAAACATGGAAACCAGGCAGCTGAAAGGCGTTTTGGCTCACCTCAGACAGAGAAGATGATATGATGGAGGAAGCAAAGGAAAGATTTAATCAAAGCAGATAAGAATAAAAAAAACTTTACTCCTAAATGGCCAAAACTTAAAGAATATGTTAAGAACTGGATAATAGATCACAGGACGAATGCAATTGCTGTTTCAACGAAAATGATTTTAATTGAAGCAAGAAGACTAGCCATTGAAATGTCTATTACTGATTTTGCTGGAAAAACTTCATGGTGTGAAAGATTTATGAGAATAAATGGCCTGAGTACGCATACTAAAACTACAATAGCACAAAAACTGCCCTGTGAGTACGAAAGAAAGATTATAGAATTCCATAAATATGTCATAAACATGAGAAAGAAGCTGCGTTTTGAGATAGGACAATTAGGGAACATGGATGAGGTACCTTTGATGTTTGACGTTCCATCGAATAAAACGGGATGTTAAAGGTGCTAAGACAATTATGATAAAGACTTCTGGTAATGAGAAGATGAATTACACTGTTGTTCTTGCATGCTGTGCTGATGGCACAAAGCTTCCACCTTTATTAATCTTTAAAAGAAAAACGCTACCTAAAGATGTAATTCCACATGGGATTTACGTTCATGTTCATTCTAAAGGATGGATGGATGGAGAAGGAATGAAGCTGTGGTTAGAGAAAGTGTGGTCC
>Ga0209628_10000662_pt1 | contig 21293 bp, 11 predicted proteins | sample TergutCu122P4_FD_187285 | JGI IMG/M metagenome (GOLD analysis project Ga0209628, IMG submission 187285) | Cubitermes ugandensis P4 segment gut microbial communities from Kakamega Forest, Kenya - Cu122 P4 (SPAdes) (version 2) | ecosystem: Host-associated > Arthropoda: Insects > Digestive system...
TTTTGTTCCCCCGCCAATGACTTCCCTGCGCGAACTCGAACAGGCAAGTTATCAATTGGAAAATGAAATGATTGAAGATGATTCCGAAGTGTTGAAATGGTTGAATATGTTGCTTGCGCCCGGTACTTCTTTGGGCGGAGCGCGACCGAAAGCAGGCGTCAAAAATACGGACAACTCGTTGTGGATTGCTAAATTTCCAAGCAAAGAAGACCGTCACGATGTTGGGGCTTGGGAAATGACAGTAAACGAATTAGCGCAAATGGCAGGTTTAAATGTCACCCAAGCAACGGCAAAACCATTTTACGGTAAACATCATACATTTTTAACGAAGCGATTCGACCGGACTAACACCGGACAGCGTGTGCATTTTGCATCTGCCATGACACTGTTAGGATATACCGATGGCGTTAGTTTTCAGGACGGTGTAAGTTATTTGGAGTTAGCGGAATTTATTATCCGAAAGGGCGCAAATGTGCATCGGGATTTGGAAGAATTATTCCGTCGCATCGTTTTTTATATTTGCGTAAGCAATACGGACGACCACCTGCGAAATCATGGCTTTTTGTTGATGCCCGAAGGCTGGATTTTATCCCCCGCTTACGATATCAATCCGAATCCAAAAGGCACAGGTCTGAAACTCAATATTTCGACCCATGACAATTCGTTAGATGTGGGCTTGGCAACCGAAGTCGCCTCTTTTTTTCGCATAACCTATACGCAGGCATCATCAATCATTCAAAACACAGTCAGCGTTTTATCCAATTGGAAACAAGTAGCCTCAAAGTACGGGATTTCGAGAGACGAGCAAGAGAGGATGAGTGCCGCGTTTCGATTTGTTTAGAAACAACGGAGAGATACGAGGAATTAAAGCAATGCAATTTCCTAATAGATAAGAGAATTCCGTTTTTTACTGGAAAAAATACTCGAAAACATCAGGTTTGTGAGTGTTTTTGACATAAAAGTAAAAAAAAGGATACAAAAGTCATATAATTGACCCATTTAAACTACCTTTGTGCCACGTTAAGAATGAAATCGAAAAAGAAATAAAAAATAAAAGATGCGAGGTATGCAGACAAGCGAGCATAAAACAAGCGATTATTGCACGGTTTTGGAATCCAAATACGAAGCGTGCAGCAAACAGGAAAGAGCCAAGTTTAATGAGATGGTATGTACTTTCAATATTGCTCAATATCAACAGAAATACAAATTGTTCTTTGGGATTATGAATGTTTGACAAAACAAAAATTTAAAAATATGGGACAACTATTACAAAAAGCAATTGAACATTGGAAAAAAGATTTACTTGATTACAGAAAAAAAAACAGGTTGATAAATTTTGCTCCCACAAAGCGTTCTAATATTTTATTTATTAAACCTTCTTTTAAAGATTTATTTAAAAAATTTGTTATAGATGAAAAAAAACTTAAATTTCCGTTTCCTAAAAATGGCATAATTAACAAAAACAGAACAGATTTTTACGAAATGAATCTTTTCTCTTTTGCAATCGAAAATGAAAACGAAGATGATTCTTGCAAAATTATTCCAGGTGATATTGAAGCTGATAAAGAAATTGGGGACCTACTTAAAACACTAAAGAATTTACGTTATAGAGCTAAGACTTCAATTGAGGAACAGGGTATTAATACTCTTTTCCTTACATTTGGTATGTTAAAATGGAAGGAAAATGACGCATCGAATCAAGAAGTACATTCGCCAATTATTCTTGTTCCAGCAACACTTACTCAAAAAACGCTTTTTTCTCAATATGAATTATCACCGCACGAAGATGAATCAGTTGTTAATCCAACTTTAACTCATAAATTAGGAAGTGATTTTAACATATCATTCCCCGAGTTTGAATATACAAAAGATGATTTTGATATAGAAGTGTATTTCAGCGAATTAGAAAATATAATTGGTAAACAAGGTTGGGAAATTGAAAAAGATGTGAATTTGACTCTTCTGTCGTTCTTGAAAATCAATATGTATCGAGATTTGGAACAAAACGTAGAAAGACTTAATAACAATCCTATCGTTTCAGTCATTGTAGGCGAAGGTGACCCAATTCCCTTTCCAAATGACCTAAAAGAAAATAACTATGACCATGATAAAGATGACCCTGTAGAAACCTATCAAGTTGTAGATGCAGATTCAAGTCAACAAGATGCGATCTTGTGGTCGAATAGAGGTGTGAGTTTTGTTTTACAAGGCCCTCCAGGCACCGGAAAAAGCCAGACGATTACAAATATTATTTCGGAAGCGTTAAGTAAAGGGAAAAAGGTTTTATTTGTGTCCGAAAAGAAAGCAGCGTTGCAAGTTGTATATAATAGACTGAAAATAGTTAATCTATCTGATTTCTGCTTATCGTTACATAGCCATAAAGCAAATAAAAAAAATGTACTTGATGAACTGGAGAAAGCCATTTCGAAAAATAGGCCGAATACTCAAGAAGGGATAATCGAAGACTTGCAAAAGTTGAAGAAAGTACGTAGAGAACTCAATAATTATTCGCGAGATCTGCATATTCCACGATCTGGCTTGGTTCGTACAATATTTCAGATAAATGGTGAGATCGCGAAGCTATGCAATATTCCGGAAGTGAATTTTGAAATACCAGATGTTGAAAAAACGACTCAGTACGAATTAGAGGAAAGATGCAGACTGCTATCTGAATTATCAAAGTCAATTATAAAACAACATGAGAACGATTTACAGAATGTTTGGAAAAATTGCAAAATTGAGTTTCTTACCTTTCAATTAAGACAGGATATTATTTCTGATTTAACCTCATTAATTCCCAAAATTGAGGATATCTATAATTATTGTGAGGAATATGGTAAAAAAATAGAACTCCCCTACAATCAATCTCTGGAAGGTTTTGATAAATTTATTCAAATAGTATCGCTTTCCAGCGAATCTCCGATAATCCCTGTTAAATGGATAATTGAAGGCAAAATAGAACAGTTACAAAGCAAAGCACAACAATACAACGATTGCACAAACAAGATTTTTGAATTACATTCTGCAATTTCTGCACAATATGAAGATTCGATATTCTCAATAAATGGCCAAGAACGAAAAGAACATTTATTAGAATTAAAAGAAAAAATTGACAAAAAAATGAGATCTGATAGTTTGTTTAAAGAAATTAAACAAATGGAAGATACATTTTTGCAGATAAATGCAATTTCTGAAGTTGTTTTGAAAATTTACAATAAGTCAAAAGAAATTGCAAATTTGATGGGAGTTAATAAGCCCGATAGTTTTTTTAAAATAAAATTTCTTGTATCTTTATCAGATGCATTATGTGTTAATGTTATGCCAACTGATTATTGGTTTGATAGAGAAAGATTCACAAAAATAGGATATCATATTGAAGCGATGCAAAAAGCTCATGATGAGGTTATCATGTTGAAAGAGAGAGTACTGTTAAAATTCGATAAGGAAATTTTCGAAATAGAAGATCCCTATTCAATTCTAAAACGATTTCGAAGCAAGTATGATTCTTTCTTTCGATTTTTCAACAAAAACTACAGAAAAGATATAAAGACTCTGAAACAACATTTATCGATAAGAACAAAACTGAATTATCAAGAAGCCTGTGATGTATTAGTCCAATTAAAAAACATTTCGGATAAAACATTAAAAATCAATAACCAGAAAAACGATTGTTTATCGTATTTTGGGTCATATTATGATGGATTTGACACATCATGGGAACATATAAAGAAGGATATAGAAAAGTTTCAAAGAATAATTGACATTTTTAAAACAAATGAGATTCCTGAAAAGCTAAAAAAATTGCTTATTACTCGAGAATTGCCATATATGGAATTGTCTGAATTTTACTGCAAATACTCAAGTTATAATATTGAAGAAATTCTTGAAACAATAAATAGGCATGTATTTAATAATTATTGCGAACAAACTAATTGTTCCAATATTCTTCAAGAATTAGATGTTTTAAATATGGAAGGATTGAATTTAATAGAATTATTCAATGATGTATTGTCAAAGCGTAAACAGCCAGCACAGTTCGATGAGATAATATCAGAATTAGAATTTCTTTCTCAAATGCAAACACTTCAGAAAAACATAAATGAACATGAAAAGGAAATATCAGAGAATTTCGAACACTATTATGCAGGGATGAAATCAGATTGGAAAAAAATCTCTGAAGCTCTTTTCTTTGCTAAACGGTTTAAATTATTAATTGAAAACAATAATTTGCCCGATGAGTTTGTTAAAAAAATATGCTGTGAAAAAGAATTCATAGAAAATTGCAAATTAATTAAATGTCACTTCACAACGTTGCAAAATGAAGTAAATGATTCTATTAAATGGATGATTGGCTTATTTGAGCAGTCTGAAATGCTCGAAAAATACTCTTTCAAGGATCTTATAGAAAAACTGACTAAATGCAAAAATAACATAAATTTACTCCAGGAATGGATTGACTACAGAAACAATAGACGCAAGTGTATTGAAAATGGTTTGGGAAATTATATTTCGAAAGTTGAGGAAATGTCAATAAACGATAACCATATAGTAGACGCTTATTTCAAACGTTTTTACAGTCTTTGGCTTGATATAGTAATACCACAATCTCCAGCAATCCAAGAATTCAGAAGCAAAACACATCTTCAAACAATTGAAGAATTTAAGAAGTTAGATAAGGATCAGTTTAAGATAGCTCAAGCAAGAGTAAGACAGCAAGTTTACAAAAATATGCCGGACTTTAATTCTTCGACTGTGGCAACAAGCGAAATTGGAACACTAAAAAAAGAATTCAATAAGAAAAGCCGGAGAATGCCCCTGCGAAGATTATTTCAAGAAATTCCACATTTGCTAACCACTTTGAAACCTTGCTTTATGATGTCGCCGTTGTCAGTAAGTGTTTTTCTGGAAGCAAATAGTTATGATTTTGATTTGGTTATTTTTGACGAGGCATCGCAGGTTCATCCTGAGGATGCCATTGGGGCAATAATGAGAGGTAAACAGGTGATTATTGTTGGCGACTCCCACCAACTCCCGCCCACAGATTTCTTTACCAACTTGTTGGATGACGAGGAATTTGATGTAGATACTGAAATTAATAAAGAAACTGCAAAATTTCAATCTATTTTAGACCAAGCAAAAACATATCTATCTAACCGATCTTTACTTTGGCACTATCGTAGCCGTCATGAACATTTGATTGCATTTTCAAACATAAAAATATACGAAAAATCGTTAATAACATTCCCTTCTTCCAATGACAGAAATGATAATTGTGGGGTTGAATATATCTACGTAAAAAATGGAATTTACGACAGTGGAAGAAAACGAAATAATATAGAAGAAGCCAAAACAGTTGCGGATTTGGTTTTTAATCATTTTGATATTTTCCCGAAAAGATCGTTGGGAATTGTTGCTTTCAGCGTGGCTCAAGAAGAAGCAATTAATACAGCAATACACAAAAAACGAATTCAAAATCAAGACTATGAGTATTTTTTTAAAGAAGAAGGAGAAGACGAACCTTTTTTTGTGAAAAATTTGGAAAATGTACAAGGTGATGAACGAGACACAATTATATTCAGTATAGGCTACGCAAAAAGCCAAGACGGTAGTATGGACATGCGTTTTGGTCCTTTGAACCAAGATGGCGGCGACAGGAGATTAAATGTTGCTATTACAAGAGCAAAGTACAATGTAAAATTAGTTGGCTCTATTCAACCGACAGATATCGACCTCAACAGAACTCAAGCCAAAGGAGTAAAGCTTTTACGTTCTTATATTGAATTTGCTCAGAAAGGAATAGATGCACTGAAAACGGATTTAGTAATCAATGATGATCCTATGATTGAATCTCCTTTTGAAAAATCTGTTTACGATTTTCTTGTTTCAAAGAATTATATTGTAGATACTCAAATAGGTTGTTCAGGATACAGAATCGATATGGCAATAAAAAATGGGGAAAAATATGTGATTGGTATTGAATGTGATGGAGCATCATATCACAGTTCGAGAACAGCAAGGGAGCGAGACCGATTAAGACAAACTATCTTGGAAGATATGGGGTGGACTATTTATCGTATATGGTCGACTGATTGGATAAAAGACCAAAAGACGGAAGGAGAAAATCTTATTAAAGCAATAAAAAAAGCTTTCAATGAACCAATTAAGAATAAAAACACAGTCGAGAAAGATTCGTTTTATGTTTCTTCATATGACAACCTCATGGAAATTGAAGAGGATATTGAAGAAAAACCACTTGAAAAAGGCTATGGTTTTATTCCATACCAACAAGTTGATCTTGAAAATTTTAAACATTTAACAACACTTGAGAAAATCAGGAAAGTAATTGAAATTGAACAACCTATTCATTCTGAAGAGTTATATAGAAAAGTTGCCATTTTATTTCCTTCAAAGAAGCCAACTAAGCACGTAAAACAATATGTAATGAAATCATTAAAGGGACATAAAGATTCCCCCCAAAGCCTTAAGGATGATATTGATTTAAAAGGACCTTTTATTTCCATGAAAAACTTTGACCAATTGCAAGTTAGAGTGCCGAATAAAAATGAAAGCTATATTCGTTCCATTGAATATATTTCAGAGGACGAACTGGGTAAAGCAATGACTGTCATTGCAGAGAAAAATTTTGGTATCTATCTTGATGACCTCTTTAAAATTACAGCTCAAGAATATGGTTTTAAAAGGACAGGAGATAATATTGTCGATGTTTTACGTAAAGTATATAAAAAGTTATTGAAAGGTGGAATGTTAAAAGAAGTTGATGGGAAAGTTTTTTTATAATTGGATAGTTATCAAAAGGATAATAAATTGAACTAATTGCGAGAGAAGCCTGGATAGGATTATGGGCAGATAAGAATCCAGTTGCGCCATGGGTTTTCAGAAAGAGGAAGAAATAACAAATCAGATAGAGGTTCAAAACCCATAGCCGTCAGGTTAAGACATAGTGCGCTATGTATCAATAGTACATGGTATGTTCAATTTCTCGCAGGGAATATAGTTCGGCAGAAAATTGACCGATATATGACACCTGGATGGCGCGTGTATGCAACCTGATTACTATTTGCTGTCAAAAGTAACTCAAGTCTACAGTTTGCGTGCACCTCTGCCAGATTCGAGCTATAAAGTTGCGATATCATTCGGTGCGCGTTACTTCAGACTTCGCCTGAAAAATACGAAAAACCCCTCAATTGACTTCTGATGATATGTACATTGAAGCCTCCTGCTCTTCATCTTCCCTGATTGTGGATTCAGATTTTTAATAAAGCTAACACGAAACGCAATAAATTGTTTTTCAAAGTATTACAAAATGGCATAATTTTTTATACCCCCTTTCTCTTGCGAAATCGGGGGAAAGTTCGTACCTTGCACCATGTTAAAGAACGTTTTTAAGTTTTTTACTGTGCGGGGTCGTTTTTGTACGAAAAAACGCCTCGCTTTTTTATCGCTAACTCGATGCAAAGATAATAATTATTTTTCTAATATTCAAACAAATAAGAAAATATTTTCAATAAAATTTTCTCTTTTTTTCCGTTTTTCCCGCCAATGATTTTTACGCAGCATCCGGTAAATATCGCCTAACTTTTCGATTGCTTTTTCAGTTTCGGAACGTAAAATAAGCAGGATGTCATGGAAACTGTTTTTCATGGTGTTGCAAGTTTTGCGATAACTCAAAATACAGCCTTCGTCCATGTGCTTTGGCAGAAGGCTTTGCACCCGGTTTATAATTTGAAGATTGACGATGATCAGTATCAGGCGAATGTAAAGCATGGTAATATAGCGGGTTTCCTTCATTTTTTGCAGTTTATGGATTGAAAAAATTGATTTCCAGTTTAAAAACTGAAGTTCCACCTGCCATCGAAACCGGTACAGGGGCATTATTTTTTCAGCAGGTAATGTTTCCGCATCTGCATTGGTAACAAAGAGGTTAAACTGTAACAGGAACTTTGTCCTTTTCTTCATTTGATGTCCTTTTTTCTTTTCCTCCTGCTGTTTGCGGCGTATTCTTTCCTGATAAACTGCCGCAGGAACAAGACCGGCATAAAGTCGAACAGGAACTTTGTCTCTGGTGATAAAGACTTCTTTGTCACAGCTTGCTTTCCCTGTTTTCGACAGTTTTTTGTAGAGCTTTTCAAAATCGAATTCCTGCCCATTCTCATCCATCACCAAAACATCAGATTTGAGTCTTGACAGGAAAAAGGCCCCATTTTCTGCGATTTTCTGTAATACAGGCACTGAAAAATAACCCAAATCACGCAGTATCAAATCGTTTTTACAGACATTTTCCGCAGTCTCCCTTGCGTCTTGCTGGTCGTTGCGGACTGCTTCAGTTATATGCAGGTCAAGAAATTTGCCTGTTTTCAAGTCGAATTCATATTGAATGCTAATGCCTGCGTCCGAAGTGTCACCACCACCGCCACTACCCCTATAATTGGACGACAAATTCTTCGGTACATTAAATTTGGTGGAATCTTTGATGCGAACATGATTGAAACCGGAAAGAAACTCTTCACAATAAAGTAAATCCGAAAACTGTTCGCTTATCAATCGCAATAATACACGCTCAACAAAATTGACTGTCTTTTCCGTGAAACGCTCGTCTAACGATTGCTTACGCATATCAATCCCATATTTGGCGTCCAAACAGGACACCAAATACTCCAAACTGCTGTTTTGCGACAGCGATGCCGCATAAAACAACAAATCAAAAAATACTTCCGGCGTCAATTTTGACGACCGGACATAAAAACCGGTTTCTGTAGCCACGACACGAAGCGTCTCGCTGCCTAATACTTTTTGCAATGATTCGACTTGTAAACTTGTCTCTGCCTTAGAAACAATAAGCCCATTATTATATGCAAAAAATGAACATTCTTATAAGTAATGAATATCAAACAGTTAATTCCTTAACCTGACGGCTATGGGGTACGTCCACACCTTCATCAAGACATTTCATTGAAGTAAGCACATCTATTTCACCTTTCGCAAACTGTTCTAATATTTCATCTCGTTCTGCAATGCCCGAAATAAATTGCCTTACTGTCGTTCGGTTATTAATATTTCGCACTTCATTTGTATAAACATCAATCAAATGAATAGCATCGTTATCAATTTCTGTTTCATCTCTATCTGTATATAAATCCGTTTCAAAATAGTCATTCGCATCGTTCCCTTCGGGAACATAAACAAGTGTATATTTCAGATTTCTTTTTTTCTTGTATTGTTCATTAAGAATATCGCAGAAAACAGTTAACTTATTAAATGCTTTATGAATAATGCGTTTTCGGGCTAATAATAAGGCGGTTAAAATTGGATCGTTCTTAAAACTGTCAGAATTGCTATTGAAGTATTTTGAAATTTTAAGTGACAACTCCAAATATTCTTTCATTTCGGACTCCGTTAGAGAAACCAAGTGCGGATAATAATAGTAACGACACAGAACGCCTTTAGTTATAGCAACTTGCATTGAATATTCATAAGTGTATTTATCTTCGCTATTGAAAAAAGAGAAAAGTCTGCGGTTGCTTTCCTCATCAAATTGTCGTTCTGGTGTTGCGGAAAGTCCTATACGGCGTTTGTAATTTACGCTCGGTAAAAGTTTCAGCATTGAAGCCGATCCCATATTGTGGCATTCATCTGCAATAAGTAACGTTTTAGCAGACAGTTGATTTAGTTCTGCAAAAATATTTGTACGAGTAAAAGAGGCGTAAGTCGATATTATGATAAACGAAATTTCGTTGTCGCCTTGTTTACGAATTTTTTCCTGAGTCAAGATGCCTCCAATGTCGTTTTTCCAATTTATACTTTTTGAGCAAATCTTTATTATTTTATTGAAACTAAATTTCTTACATTCTTCCTCCCATTGATTTACAAGGGTAATTGTCGGTACAAGTATCAGTGCTTTGTAATAGCCATATTTCTTATAAATTTCGAGCAGGCAATTCAGCGAAGTTATTGTTTTTCCTGTTCCTGTAGCCATCGCAAAAAGTCCACATTGACCTTGCGGAAATGTAGTTGTTTTGTTGTTTTTCCAATTTTCAAAGGCTGTTTGTTGATACTCTCTTGCGCCTGACGGATAAGGAAATTTCGGATTTGTATCTTCTTCTTTTACTTTTTCAATTATTTTCTTAACCTGCTTTTTTGCTTTATCCATTGCTTTTTTAATGGAAGGGCGAATAATTCTATGTTCAATATAAAAAAGTCGTTCTTCCTGTTCGAGTAATTCATCAATGCTTTTATTACCAAAGATTTTTTCAATATCCGTAATTATTTCTGACGGATCAATGTAATTCACAGTATCATCTTTGCCTGAAAATGTTTTTTCAAATTCTTCAATAGAATATTTTACTCTGTTTCTATCTGTTTCACTATCCCAATCACAGGAAACAAAAATGCTTTCTTTGTTCCCAATCAAAGCGGTTTGAGTAAAATTACAAGAGCCGTTAAAACCAACAAAGTTTTGCCCATCAAAAAAAACACCCTCTTTGGTGTGCGCAATCCCCTGTTTGTTTTTTATGGAAATAATCTTTACATCAATACGCTTGTTGGAAATCAACCACGAAAAGCATTCAAAAAAATGTTTGTCTTTTTCTGACAAAGTGTTACGTAATTTCTCAATGTTAGTTAAATCAAAAAGAGCGGTCGAATTATCTTTACTTCCTTCAATTATAGCGTTTTTGTCTTGTTCTGAAAGAATATTGTTTATAATAAGCCGCATTATCCCTCCGTTATAAAGAAACAGAGCGAAGCCGTCCGACAACGTACGGATTGCCGAAGAACTGAAAAAACCAAGCATTAAATCAAAACGCGTACTGTTGCACAAACAGTCGGAAAAGAAACCAAGCGGTTCCCATTCTGTTTTTGATTTGTACTGCCTGTGAGGCGACCATTGCACATCTGATTTCAACATACTTCTTAAACTTATATAAAACAATTCACACATAACACATCACTATCATCAGCAAACATATCTACCAACAAAGAGTTTGATTCTTTCTTTGCTTTTTGCTCTTGCTTTTTGATAGCATCTAATTTAATTTGACGAACACGCTCCGGCTTGATTAAGTCAGCTAAAGTTTCGCCTTGATTCCAAGTAAAACCATCTCTTTCAAACTCCATTGACTTTTGGAATAAATCAGGGTGCTGTTCGTAAAGCCAAATCCATTCTATGTTTTGTTGAAAGAAACAGAAATAACAACCTGAACGGCTACGGCAATATTTTCCTTTTTTCCCATCTACTTCAAATTCTGTTTCTTTGTAATATGCAGGAATACCAACCCCGCTATCTTCCAAAATTTTGTAAATGTCGTTAATATTCAACACATCTTCGTTATCAAGCAATGTGAAATCGTCTAATTTCCCGATAGGATAATCCGTTCTTTTTAGGTATTGAAAGACTACCTTATTAAATATTTTCGTATCTAAATCCAACAAAGTATTCAATTTCTTGCTGTAATAAAATTGTTTAGTTAATGGTTTTTCTAAAATTTCAAGTGCTTTGCTTAATAGGTTTTCAGGACAAACAATTTCGTATATCTCGCTAATTTGTTGGATATTGTCATTCTTCAAAACATTGTGGATAACATCCAAACTCCAAATATTCCGCCGAAAGGGGAAAATTGCTTGAATATTTGGCTTTGTTGAAACATAACCTTCTCTTTCTTCATCGCCGCGAATACCAACATATGAAATGGTAGGGGCATCGCCAACAAATCTTTCAAATTCGGCTAATTTCATTTTTTGTGTACACCATCTTGCTTTTGGCGAAGGTAAATAACCACCACTCGCTTTTAGAAAATGATGAAATGGAGTCGGTTCGGGACTCCCTTCTGCTGCTTTAAGCATTTTTATGTCACCCAAATATGATTTCAATCTTTCTATTAACGCCTCTGTTTCGACAAGTTCGCATCCTGTATCTGTGTTATAATAATCCACAGGCAAATCGGGATATTTATTTTTTAGATAAATAGCCAATGCTGCGCTGTCTTTTCCACCAGATATGCCTAATACGTGTCTAACCATTCTTTATTCTCGTTGTAAGTATTCTTAATAATGTACAGACATCTACATTCTCATCGCCCGTCAATAGTTGATTTATTTTCTCCTCTAATTCATCTGTTTTTCTTCTTTGAGTTTCGGGCAAAATATATGATTGTGGTGTTATTGTTCCCTTTGTTGAAACTAATTCGAATTTGTAAATTTCCGAATTTGAATTGTTTTTTGCGATTTTTGAAATATCAATGAATTTTGTAAGAGCGACAAAAAGGTGTCGAATATTTTCAATCAATAATGCAACTTCATTGTCTTTTATCGCGACCAAAGGTTTATCAAACACAACAAAACAAATAGATTCGTACCATGGCACTTTATCCGACTGTTGCATAGTTAGGCGGTTATAGAAACTTTTTTGTTTATTTGACAACAAACTTGTTTTTATCCCCTTAAACCTTTTATCAATTTCAGTTTTGTACTCCGTAAAATTATTGGTTTGCAAACCTAAAATTTCTATCACATTCTCTTCAATTCTATTGATAAAATTGGTGTAGCAAGAGCGCAACTCTCGAATTGAATCTTTTATCAAATCTTGATATTGCATCATAAATTCTTGGTTTGTAGTCAAAGAATCGTTCTTAAAACCGAAAACAGCAGGCAAATCTTCAAAAAATGTCTTTTCGGGGTCTTTTGCCTTTGCTAATACATTGCGAAATTTTGCTGTTTGAGGATTGTCAAAATTTTGTGTGTTTTTTGCGAAATCATTTAAATTGTTATAGAAAGCAATAAATGGTTTTATGGTCTGTAAAAAACTGCCCTGAGTGATTAATTCTCTATCATTCAAATTGATTAGATTTCTATATTGATTAAAAAACTCAATTTTTACACCCTCAACAGCAAATGTTTTAATGCTAAATTCATTGGGGTTTTTTTGTAATAAATCAAGTACCTCTCGATTGAAATTCAAAATATATCTTCCCTCACTATCGTATAGAGAATAATCTTGTTTTTTGATAATCAAAAATATAGGAATCCATAAATCCAAAAAACCCTGTTTGAGTTTGAATGGTGCCGCTTTGAGTATTTTGATTAAATCTTCTAATTTTCGTTGCTTTTCGACAGCAGAGTTTAAAAATGTTTCACATTTATTCCATAAATCATAAATAGAATCGTTATTTGGTTCACATAAAGTAAATGTTCCGTTGACATCTCGGTGAATGCCTGTGTTTTTCAATAAAGTGTAATAAATTGTTTTTTCGGGAGGAAAAATATTATCGTCAAAACCTAAATCATTTTGTATTACACAATTATCGTCTATAAGCATATTTAATAATGTAACACGAGCCGTCGAGATTTGGCTATTAACTTTTTGTTTATTAAACAATTCGTTTATAATAATGGGCGTAGAGCGATAAATCTCATCACAAACTTCTGACAACAACTTATTGAAGTCGACTTGTGAGGCAATATGTCTTTCTTCGCCTTTGTAGTACCATTCAATATTTTTCGAAAAAGACGTCAAACTTTGATTTATTTCTTTGTTTATAATATCTTTTTCATAAGCAATAAGATTCTGTATTTCCTTGTCAGCAATCTTATCGTCAACCAACACATTTTTTTGAACATACTCTAACTTTTGTATTTCGTACAAATGATTTACGATTCTATCAACATTGTTGAAAAACACATACAAAGTAGCATTATTGCAGGTTTTTGAAGTTTCAATTAAATTTGTTCTCTCTTCCAAATTATCTGCAAAGACAAGATTTATAAAACCGTCAACGTCGTTTGTGGGGAAAAGTGTTTGTGCCTGACTTGATAACTCATACTCAAAAAATCGAGGTGTTCCTGTTTTGTAATATGAGGCGTTTGCTTGTACAGACTTGAACTCAAAAAATTTATTCAAATCTTCAATAAAGTCAATCGGGCGGGATACTTGCCCTGCTGCTTTGTAAAGTTCATCTTCAATATTTATGTCCGTTCCTTCAAAAATAAGGTATTGTGCTCGATATTTTGCGAAGCGAATGACTTTCAAGGCAGAAAGGTCATCAATAATTTTTTCTGGCCGATCAATATCTAATGCCAATTTTGCATATTGACATAAATCGGCTTTGTCAAAGATTATTGAATTGCCAAATAAATTACACAAACCAATTGTTTTTACTATTCTACTTGCATTTTCAACTTCTTCAATTTCAAAAAGTCCTTCAACTCGTTCCAATGCGACACGAATTGCTCGCCAATTCGCTGAATCTGAGTTTGCTTCCGACAAATAGGAATAAAAATTATAAATGATATAATCGTACACATTTGATAAATTGTATACCTTCGTTGCGGTCGGCTCAAAATTATTGATTGAATTACGGTCTTTTGAACTTAAAAATGAAAACAAAGAGCGCTCATTTTGTCCATACCGCTGAATAGCGTGGGTTAGGGCAAATGCTGCAAGAATATCCAATGGATAAAGTTTTTTAGCGATGTCAATTCCAAAGTCGTTGTTGATAAATTTTGTTGTTTTGGCTAACCGAAAAAGTGCTTCGAAATTCTTTTCGGAAATAATCTTTTTGTTTGAATTTTCTATTTGAGATGCCGCTAAATATAAAAGTTGTTCAACAGGCTCGCTAAATACAATTTCCTTGAAACGCCCTTTCACTTTTTCCCATTCGTTACGTTGCTGTTCAGTTAATTTTTTAGAATATGCTCCAAAGTTTTGATGTAACGCAGTAATCAAGATAATGTTGCAGCGTTTGGAATGGTTTACAAACTCTGCCAACTGTTGCAAAAAATACAACTCCTTTTCAGGATTTTGATTTGCTGCGTGTTCAAGTATTTTTCCAAATTCATCAATTACAAGCAACAAAAATTCATTTTTCTCTTTGTGCTGTTTTAGTTTTGAATCAAGGCAAGTAAAAATTTCTTTTGAATTTAGATTGTCAATTTCCAATTCATCGCTCAAAAGATTCGAAAGAGAACTATAATCGCCAACAATATTCAAAAATTGGAACTTCTTATAATTGTTGAATTGTCCTTTATTATCGAACAACTGTTTGGTGTTTTGAGCCAAATCTCTTTCCAACGCTGCTAAAAAACTTGATTTTCCTGTGCCGTATGTTCCAACCAAATTAAAACAATGAATACCCGAATTGAAATCAGCAAGCAATGTGCCTAACACTCGGCGAGCATTAGAAGTTGGAATATAATGGAAATCATTATATTGTACGGTTTTAATATTTATGGATAGCGAAAATTTCATTGTCTTGTATAGTATTTCTCTAAAACGTCATTTTTATCTAATTCTTGTAAAAAGAATAACTGCCGAATACCTCCATCATCTGTATATCGCAAAGATTCGGGATAGTCTTCGACCAATAACAAAATTGTGTCAATCAGTTCTGTTTTAGTCAAACAGAAAATCAATGCCAAATCCATCAGTTTGTCAAAAGAAACAATGTTCTCAATTCCTTTTTCGTCAATAATAACGTACAAAAAGATTTCAGGTGCTAAATCTGCTTTTCCTTTTATGTTGAAATATAGCGATTTGTCTTCTTTTTGCTTTATCAAATTCAAATTTATCAATAACGCTGAAAAATCTTCATTCTGTTTCCCTTTCTGAGGGATGACATAATTTTGCAATAACACACTGATATCCCGCCTTACTGTATTTTCGTTGTAAAGGTTGATATAACGCGTTTCCGCATTTTTGCGTTTTAGAAAAAGTTGTAGTTGGTCTCTTGTAAATTCATTGTTTTTTTCTCTTTGAAATCCAATAAAAAACAATTTGTAAATGCTTGCCAATGCAGTTTTTATCAGCAAATAATGTAACAACCACAATGTTCCTAAATCTTCAATATATTGGTCTCTTCCGTCCTCATTGTTGAATAAATAATCGGCAATTTCAGTTTTGCTTCCCTCATTAAGCAAACCAAAAGCCCGTAACCAATAACGAATAGCGGCAACCATATTCTTTCCGACCCCCAAATCAACAACGGCATCTTCAGTATTGAAATTTTTGTTTGCAGACACAAAATCATAGCCCTTTTTAAGCCAAAGCGATTTACAATAAAAGGATTCGTGTCCAGAAAAAGTGAATTTTATCTTCTCTTGCATGTCTTTATTTTATTTTGCAAAGATAAGTTTTTGTTCTGACATACGTGAAAAAAGCATGAAAAAATTTTTCAACATCGACTTATTCCCCATCAAACTTCTGATTTCTTCATTGAGAATCATGAGATTCTATCGTTGTTTTAATTCAAATCTAAACGCCATACTCATTCTATCCTGTTCGTCTCTCGAAATCCTGTATTTTGAGGCTATTTGTTTCCAATTGGATAAAGCGCTGATTGTGTTTTGAATGATTGATGATGCCTGCGTATAGGTTATGCGAAAAAAAGAGGCGACTTCGGTTGCCAAGTCCAAATCCAATGAATTGTCGTGGGTCGAGATATTGAGTTTCAGACCTGTGCCTTTTGGGTTTGGATTGATATCGTAAGCGGGGGATAAAATCCAGCCTTCGGGCGTCAATAAAAAGCCGTGATTTCGCAGGTGGTCGTCGGTATTGCTCACGCAAATATAAAAAACGATGCGGCGGAATAATTCTTCCAAATCCCGATTCACATTCGCACCCTTTCGGATAATAAATTCCGCTAATTCTAAATAACTTACACCGTCTTGAAAACTAACGCCATCGGTATAACCTAACAGCGTCATTGCTGATGCAAAATGCACACGCTTTCCGGTGTTAGTCCGGTCGAATCGCTTGGTTAGAAAAGTGTGATGTTTACCGTAAAATGGTTTTGCCGTTGCTTGGGTGACATTTAATCCTGCCCGTTGCGCCAATTCGTTTACAATCATTTCCCAAGCCCCAACGTCGTGGCGGTCTTCTTTGCTTGGAAACTTAGCAATCCACAACGAGTTGTCCGTATTTTTGACGCCTGCTTTCGGTCGCGCTCCGCCCAAAGAAGTACCGGGTGCAAGTAACATATTCAACCACTTCAACACTTCGGAATCATCTTCAATCATTTCATTTTCCAATTGATAACTTGCCTGTTCGAGTTCGCGCAGGGAAGTCATTGGCGGGGTAACAAAATTCAGGTTATCATTTAAAAAAGCGCCTGAAACGGTTTCTTTGAAACGCAATGCCCCCATGCGCTGTTCGTCGAAAACGCCTAACAGATAATCCGATTCGCTCAAATTTCGATGCGGACGATTTTCCATGCGTGCAAGAATAGATTCGCGCCTGTCCATCAATACACGCCCCCAACGGTCGGGCGAGGAATCTAAAAATATGCCGAAATTACTTTTCTCGTCACGCAAATACTGAATACCCTGATAAAGACCTAAATCAGGGTCAATTTCTTGTGCAAAAGAAGATTGCAGCCATCCTTGATCATATTCGAATGAGAAAACTTCCTTTCCTCGTGCATACGAAGAAAATAATGTTCCAACAAATAAAGGCGCTTGACTTTCAACCCCATCTGTATAAACCAAAATTTCTTTGTTTTTACTCATGTTTGCTTATTTTTCTTTTCGGCGCTCGCTTTTTGACTAATATTTCCGCGTCTTGCAATTTTCGTCCCAATACATCGTCGGCAACCATTGTGGGAAGATTTTTTTCCAATCCCAACACAAACAGCACTTGGGCGTAATATCCCATCGAGACGTTTGGCAAGCCTTTTTCAATCTGCCAAAGTGTCGAACGGGAAATGCCTGCGCGCTCGGAAACTTGCATCGTACTCAGTTTTCGCCGAAGCCGCGCCAACTTAATATTTTCGCCTAATTCTTCCAGAATTTTTGTCAGACGTGGAAGCATGGCATATTTCTCTCGCTTCATAATGTTTGATATTTCGCGCAAAGATATGGTTTTTGTTTGGAATATGAAACATAAAAAAAAGAACTTGTATAGAAACCGTATGCCTTCTCATCAAATTTGTCTCGTTCCGGCGTGCCGTGCGCTCCGTATTTGGATTCCAATACCGCGCTGTAATCGCAAGTTGTATGGTCGTTTGTCTGCATAATCATGGAATTTGGTGATTTTGCAGAAATCATGCTTCGTTTCATTTTGTCATTTTGAAAAACAACTTTGCAAGCATTTTATACTCTACAACAATTCGTTGAAAACTAGTTCAATGCGCCGTTTGCGGGCTTTTTGCGGGATAATTGCGGGCAATGCGGGCTTTTTGCGGGCTTACAAAAACTCATAATAAGTTCCAACGCTTGCACCTGACATTTTCAATAAATTGAATTTTTCAACCATTTCTTTTAATTCGTAAGTTGCTGTTCTGTTTCCGATTTTATTTATGTACTGATATTCGCTGTTAGTAATCCTTCCTTTTTCTTTAACACATTCTATTGCTTTAACCTGCCTTGCATTCAACCCAAGTTTCACCAACTGTTCTTCGGTCAATTTATCTTTGAACAACGTTACCAAAAAACCGCCATCCCGCTCTATGAATTCCGGTTCCGGAAGTCCCGCTTCTTTGCAGGTATCTATAATTCGGATTGTGCCACTCCCCCACGTATCAATCAAACCTCCTTTGAAACAAACATCGGCAATAAGTGGATTACGTGGTCTCGAAGAATGGGAATGGCGCAATGATTCTAAACTTATACCTTCAGGCAACATACCTTCATTCCAAATGTTTATTTTATCGTCATAAACACGGATTTGGATAAAACTACCCATGTAATTGCGGTGTACCAAAGCGTTGAGAAGCATTTCGCGAAGTGCAAGCACAGGGTATTCGCCTTTTTCAATGCGGAAAAATCCTTCAAATTCGATATTTCGGATGAGAAATTTGTGATTAAACTGTTCTAAAACATTGCGTAGCAACACAATGACACTTCCTTCTTCAACTTCCTGAAAACGTAAATCGGTATCTTTTTTACCAAAACGTCCAATTTTTACAAATGTGTTTGGATAAAATCGTCCGGGGTCTTTACCAAACAGGATAATGGCAGCGCGTTTTAGTTGTCCGTTTTCGGTAAGCCTTAATTTATCAAAGATTTCTTCCATTGTTAGTCCTTCAATATCAGGCAAGCGACCTTTTTCTTTCGACATGACTAAATACGCCTTAAACGCTTTTTCGTCAATGTCGGTGAATGTGGCTCGCGACTCAACCACGTTATCCCATGTCTGTCCGGATCGTTTTAATAGGAACTCGTTTAGCGCTGCTCCTGTCAATTCCTGTTTAACACTTCCGCTACGGTAGTAATATCTGCCTCGTAAGGAGATTGGTACGGAAAATGGGGAAACGATAATTTCAATTATTTCCTTGCCATCTTCCTGCAAAAGATTGACTTCGGCAATTATTCCCAAATTGTTTTTGATTTTGTTGGGAATTTCGTTCATGAGGCTTTTGCAGTCATCTACGCCAACGGCTTTGCCTGAATCGTCTATTCCTATATAAATTCGTCCTCCTTGGGCATTGGCAAATCCACATACCCATTTTAAATAATCATCGTGCCACGATGATTTGTATTCCATATTTTGTTGTTCGGGCATAACAGTGAAAAATTGATTCTAATTCGCTATATATTTATATAACCTTTTCTTATCATGGACAAAGGTAGAAGAAATTGATTAATTATACATCTTTTTTGCACAAAAAAAATCAAAAACTCCCAAAAATCCGCTGCTTTCGGAGTGTTCTCTTTTAAAAATGGACTTCATTTGCCAATGCAGAACTTTTCGAAGATATTGCCTAAAACTTCATCGGTGGTGATTTCACCGGTGATTTCGCCGAGGTGGTGGGTACATTCGCGAATGTCTTGGGATAGGAGGTCGGGGGGGAGGTTGGTTTGCAGGCCTTCGATGACGCGGGTAATGGATGAGAGGGCTTTGCAGAGGGCTTCGTGGTGGCGGACGTTGGTGACGATCACGTCGTTGGAGTCGAAGGATTGGGAATGGGTGAAGTCGAGGATTTTACTTTTTACGCGCTCGATGTCGGAGGGGGCTTTGCATGAGATATGGATAGTCGGTAGATTGTCGGATGAAGGAACTGGGGGGCGGGGGGCAAGGTCGTTTTTTGTGCCGAGCATCAGGATTGGTTTTTGGAGGCTTTGTAGCCAAAGGGTTGTGGCGGCCAAGTCTTCTGCATCGTCGTCGACTGTCAGGTCGAAGAGGTAGAGGATGATTGTTGCTTTTTCGGCTTTCTCGAAACTGCGTTGTATGCCAAGCGCTTCGATACGGTCGCCGGTCGGTTTGCGGATTCCGGCGGTGTCGATGAAACGAAAAAGACGGCCGCCGAGGAAGATTGTTTCTTCAATTGTGTCGCGCGTGGTGCCCGGAATATCTGAGACAATGGCGCGTTCTTCGTTGAGCAGGGCGTTGAGCAGGGTGGATTTGCCGGTGTTTGGCTTGCCGATAATGGCTACCGGGATGCCGTTTTTGACGGCATTGCCAATGCTGAACGAATCGGCCAGACGGGAAATTTTTTGGTGAATATCTTTGGATAAAGCAAGTAGTTGTGTGCGGTCGGCAAATTCGACGTCTTCTTCTGCGAAGTCGAGTTCGAGTTCGATCAGTGATGTGAAATCGAGTAATTGGGAACGTAAACGGTTCAGTTCGTCGGAAAAGCCTCCCCTCATTTGATTTATAGCCAGTTTGTGCATGCCGGCTGATGTGGAGGCAATCAAGTCGGCTACGGCTTCTGCCTGACTCAGGTCCATTTTGCCGTTCAGGAAGGCGCGTTGTGTAAATTCGCCGGGTTGCGCCAAGCGCGTTCCATTTTCGATAAGTAATTGGAGGATTTGCTGTTGGATATAGATTGAGCCGTGGCAGGATATTTCGACTGTATCTTCGCCGGTATAGGAATGTGGGGCGCGGAAAATGGTGACTAATACGTTATCTAACAATTCTGTACCTTTGTATATATGGCCATAGATTACTGTATTTGGCTGATAATCAGAGATGTTACGTGTTTTTCTTGTATCATTACCTCCCCCTGCCCCCTCCGGAGGGGGACAGTGCGCACCTATCCCCCGCTGGAGGGGGCAGGGGGAGGTTTTATTTGCATCGTTCGAGTATTCATTTGGGGTTATAGAATTGCCTTCAGCGAGATTATTCCCCGAATTTCCCTCCTGAACTTGATTCAGGATCCCCAATTTCCCCGATTTCCTCTTCTCAAATACCCTGTCGCAAATCGCAATCGCCTCTGTTCCGGACACACGAATGACCGCAATCCCCCCCGTTCCCGGAGGGGTGGATATGGCGCAAATGGTGTCCTGAGCGGCGAAGTAATGCATTAAATTTCAATTAGTTCATAGCGTTGTGTGCCGACGCCTAATTC
>Ga0209628_10000663_pt1 | contig 21283 bp, 14 predicted proteins | sample TergutCu122P4_FD_187285 | JGI IMG/M metagenome (GOLD analysis project Ga0209628, IMG submission 187285) | Cubitermes ugandensis P4 segment gut microbial communities from Kakamega Forest, Kenya - Cu122 P4 (SPAdes) (version 2) | ecosystem: Host-associated > Arthropoda: Insects > Digestive system...
CGGGCGGTTTCTTCAGTGAAACCACCCTCGAGCAACGAAGGAATATCCGGAAAATCACGCGACGTTTTCGACATGGGCCGCGTTGTACCATATTTCCCTTATCGTGGAAATAGCAATTTTTCAAATATTCCGCTGGAATGTTACGAAAATCTCATTTCTCATTTCTCATTTTCTTCCACGCTTCCACGCGGTCGGAAATCGTTACGGAAATTTTGCCCGTCGGATTACCGTAGTCGGTTCCCACGAGCTTCGGAAGCGAAGTGAGTGCCGCCTGGCGGACGCTTCCCTGTTTATCGTCCAATAATCGAATAAGCACATCGGCCAGATGCGGTTTGCGTAATTGCCCGACGCTTTGCGCCAGAGCCAGTCGGGTTTTGCCGTCTTCGGCGTAAGAAAGCCGCTCTATCGCTTCCGTTCCCGCCGGATCATTCCACTGGACGAGCGCAATTGCCGCCGCAATTTGAAGCGAAGGTTCGCTACGCATCAACACCAAACGGATCGGGTCCGTAATCAATTGCGTATCCGCCGGATCGATTTCCTCATCCTCCCCGGCGTCGTCGAAGTAAAGGGAAGCGAGTGAACCGAGCGAACCGAGCGTCGTTCGAACCACTTCCGTTGAAGAGTCGTTCAGCATCGGCAGGAGGTTTCGCAAAACCACCAATTCTTCCGACTTTCCGAGCAGTTCACACGCTCTCCGCCGGATTTCCGGGGCGTTGCTTTCCAGTGATTCCATTGCGAACCGGTCCGCCAATTCTCCGAGCGACATTTCAAAAATTCGGAACAGCGCGATTTTCGTCAACGTGTCCTCTTCCGAAACGCCTGCTTCGTACAACCGCGACACGACAAGCGGTCCAAGCGGATTGAGTCGGGCTTTATCCAGAATTTCGTCCGCCGCACGCCGCCGTTCGGCAACGGTTCCCTGTTCCAATTGCATCAGTGCATAAAAAACGGCGTCGGTTTGCGGTAGAATATTCGTGTAAATCTCCTGCGGAATCAACTTTTTTTCCGTGAAAAGCAGGTACTCGACGACGAGCGGAAATTTTTCCTTCAGTGCGATCATCTGTTCCCGTGCAAGCGTTCGCTCTTCCCGGGTTGCGTTCGGATCGGTATACGCCGCGATTGCCTTGCGTCCTTTGTCGAGCGAGAGTCGATCCAGTTCACGCGAATTCTTCCAGGAAACCTGCTGGATCGTTTCGGTTTTCTCGTCCAAATCTTCTTCCCAATCTTCGGCTTCGAAACGATCTTTCAGCGCGGCAAGCGACGGGGCCAGAATTTCCGGTCCTTCTTTATACGGGAACGTTGCCGCCGGTTCCCAGAGTTTTCCGAGCGTTTTCGTCGCGGTTTCCCGTTTCGAAAGCGATTTGCTTCCCATTTCGCCAAGCAAAATGGGGGCTGCTTTGTCGAGCGGCCAATTCCCGACCGCTTCGATTGCCGTTTTTTGTACTTGAGCACTGGGATCGGCGAGCATTTTTTTCGTCAGTTCGACGGTTCGGTTCGCTTTCGGATCGTCGAGTCCCTTGGCAACCTCCAAACGAACTTCGGACGCCTTGTCGTCGGCAAGCCGGAAAAGCGTCTCTTTTTCCCCCAGTTTTCTCAAAGACGCCGCAACTTGGCTCCGCATTTTCGGCGACTGATCGTGGATGTGCTCTTTGAGCGTGCGAATGGTCTCCGGACCGCCTAAAAATCCCATTGCGTCCACTGCCGCCAGCCGCACGGTCAATTGCACGTCTTCGACCCCGCCTTGCAAACGCGGCATCGCTTGCGGATGCTTCCAACGGGCCGCCGCAGTCATTGCCGCAATTCGAATCTGCGGATTGGTCGGGTCGGCGGTTAAATTCAACAATTCGTCGGGACAACTTTGTGAAGCATTGCCGGTCGGCGGATGGTCCCGCCAAATTTTGGCCGCCGTCAGTCGAACGGCAGGAATCCGACTTTTCAAAGCGGACGTAAACACGGGATTCTCGACCGGACTCATCCGTTCCGCCAACGATTGCAACAGTTCGATTGCCAAGTCGGGAACGCCGGGACTGAAGGTCAATTGCGAAGCGGGTTCGGCGTTTTTCTCCGCGTAAAGGGCGTAGAGCATAAGCAATTCGTCGTTTTTCGTTTCCTTGCAACCGGCGAGTGCTTCGGCGGCGGCGCAGCGGAGCGTCAAAGAGAAACCGCCGTTTTTCACCACGTCAAACAGGAACGGTTTGGTTTCCTCAACGCCGAGTCGGGCAAGGAAAATCGCAGCGTTGGCGGAGCAGACCAATTTCGCAGGGTCTTCTGCAAGAATCCGGGCGGCCTGATATTTGACCTGCTCCAATTCGTCCGAAGTCGTTTGCGCCGGATCGAGAAGCCGGTTTGTCGTCTCCTCAATCGGGCCGTGATACCATCGGTAAAGCGAAATCGGTCCAAGCCGAGCGTCGCTGCTGTCGCGGGCTGTGAAATTCCCCCGTTGGATTTTCGACCCGGCGGGCGCGTTGAGCTGGTCGTAAATGTTCGTTTTCGCTTTGCGGTTCGGATCGCCGGGACTGGCCGTGAGCGATTGCACCGACGGAATTTCGCCCGATTCCGCTTGCTTTTCCAACCAAGTTCGTAGCTCGGCGTTTGCGATCCAAGTGTCCTGCGAAAGAACGCCCCGGAGCTTTTCCAATTCCGGAGAGGGGACTTGAGTGGGATCGGCAGGTTTTTCCTGTGGTTTTTCGGGCAATCGGCCAACACCGAAATCGTCGTCAACCGTTTCTTGGGGCGGCGTCTCCGGTCCGAACAAGTAATTGACCGTTTTGCCGACAGTTTGGCTACCCGGTATTTTTTTCGGAACGGTTGGCAACTTCACTGGAGAAGAACAACCGGCGACGACAAGAGCGACGCTGAAAAAGGCGAAAATCGCAAATTGGGATTTCATGGATTTGCTATTTTTGGCGGGATTCGGAAAACCAACGCAATCCTACGATTGCGGCTCTGTTCATCGGAAACTTGTCGATGGACGGGTTTGTGCCCGCGAAGAATACGAAATTCTCCCTGAAATTCCAAGAGCAAAAAAAGGGCGGTTCGCCTTAGCGAACCGCCCCCAACCACGAAAGGAAAACAACCACACCTTTCTTAATTTTTTTACTTGCGTCTCCGACAGGAAAACGGCAACAAACCAACCACTCCGAGTCCAAGCATCAACATCGTTGCCGGTTCAGGAACCACTTCCGGCGGCGGTGGATCTTCCGGTGGATTTCCCGGCGGATTTCCCGGCGGATTGCGAGGAGGATAATTCGGCGGGTAGCCGGGCGGCGAACCAAGAGTGGGCGTATAGGACGCAAACGACACCGTCGGCTCGTTGACATAATCTTGGTTAGGGGAATTCGTAACTTTTCGTGGGTCTCCCTGCCAATTGCCCTGCGTTGGGCTTTCGGTGCAGAAACCATAGACATCCGCCAGGTTACGTGCTCCTTCCGGATTGACGGCGAACAACGCCGTCACATCGTCCGCAAGATCGCCTTTACCATCTTGCGAAGGAGTACCCGCTGTCAGGAAAAAATCGGCCTGCACCGGCTGAGAGAGCACGAAGGAAATGCCTATCGCCAAAAACAGCATAAATAGGGTCTGATTCTTCATGATTGTTCTCCTTTTCATTAAATTTTTACACGAACCTCGCGATAAAACCTGCCGAAATGCAACGTCCCGGATCGCCAGAAACCTCAAGGGCACAACCCCTGACCCTTCCATTATACTTGCAATCGACCGGAATTGCAAATGGTATTCGCCCCTTTTTCCCAAATTTAGGCGAATTTTCCAATGCACTGATTCCATTGCATTCACCACCTAACTACAGCACTTATCATGCCATTACACGGACGTACAATCCATTTTTGTAATTTGCAATCGTTTTTCACGTAAAAAGTCGTGTATTCTTCGGAGTTGGCGGCAAAATGGACCGAAAAAATCTTTATTGGTCCCTTTGTTTTATAATCATTAGCGAGAAACTATGTGATGTTTTGAGAAAGTTCTCGATTCATATCGATTTTGAGTGTATCGTTTTAATACACTGTGTACAAAATAGTGTTGCTTTTTGATCATTCCTGTTCAATTGTTCAACAGTCGGATGCACCGGCTGAAATGGAAAAAACGGTTTATTGGCATTTGCGACTCATTGACTGGGAGATTTTCGTGGACTACAATCCGTCGAGTGTTTGTCGCTTGTGAGTGAAGGTAAAATCGATACTACCATGGTGAGAATTTTTTTCGTTTTTTTCGTTGCGTTTTTCATGGTGTTCGCTGGAAACACCATTTCCGCAGAAACGCCGAACGTAATCATCATTTTCATCGACGATATGGGATACGGCGATATTGGACCGTTCGGGTCCGATACGTCGACACCGAATCTGGATAGGCTGGCCCATGAAGGGAGACGCTTTACGAATTTCGTTGTTTCCTCGGCGGTTTGCTCTGCGTCCCGGTCGGCACTGATGACCGGTTGCCTGCATCGCCGCGTCGATATTCACGGGGCCTTGTTTCCCCGAACCCCCGTTGGATTGAATCCCGATGAGGAAACCATTGCCGAGGTCTGTAAAAAGAAGAATTATGCGACCGCCTGCTTCGGAAAATGGCATCTCGGCGACGCCCCGGAATTTTGGCCGCTCAACCAGGGATTCGACGAGTTTTTCGGACTCCCGTACTCGAACGATATGTGGCCCGACCTGCCGAGCAGGGCGAATTTTCCGGATTTGCAGTTGATCGAGGGAGATCGGCGACTCGACGAAGTCGTTACGGGAGAAATGCAAAAGAATCTGACGACTTGGTACACCGAGCGGGCCGTTCGGTTTATCGAGACGAATAAGGACCGTCCGTTTTTCCTCTACCTGCCGCACACGATGGTTCACATTCCACTTTACGTCAGCGACAAGTTCGCCGGTAAAAGCGGCAAAGGGCTTTACGGCGACGTTGTCATGGAAATCGACTGGTCCGTCGGGCAAATTTATGACACGTTGGTCCGGTTGAATCTGGACCGGAACACCTTGCTCGTTTTTACGTCGGATAACGGTCCCTGGCTTTGTTACGGTAATCACGGCGGAACAGCCGGACCGCTTCGGGAAGGCAAGGGAACCTCCTTCGAGGGAGGCATTCGGGAGCCGACAATTGTTTGGTGGCCGGGCAAGGTTCCTGCAAATTCCGAGTGTGACCAGCTTGCGTCAACGATTGACCTGTTGCCGACGATCGCGCACTTGATTGGAGCACCGCTCCCGGAAAAAAAGATCGACGGAAAAGATATTCGTCCGCTCCTGTTCGGCGAAAAAGATGCCGTTTCGCCCCATGACGCCTTTCCGATTTATTATGACCGGCAACTCCAGGCGATTCGGGACACCCGTTGGAAACTGGTGTTTCCGCATCAATCCCGAACGATGAACGGACGGGAACCCGGCAAAGACGGTCGTTCGGGACAGTACGCCCCCTTGGAAGTACCGCTTGCCCTTTACAATTTGCTCGGCGACATCGGCGAAACGACCGATTGCAGTGCCGAGCACCCGGAAATTGTCGAACGACTCCAAAAGGCGGCGGACGCGGTCATTGCCGACCTGGGCAACCGCGACCAAAAAGGCCCCGGTGTCCGCCCGGCAGGACGAACAAATGAAAAATAATTTTGAACGAGGACTTGTTTTTTGTCTTTCATTTTACATTTTGAACAATAATCCATGCCTGGCGAACGATTTACCGAAGAATTAGTGCTGTCTGAATTAGGAGTCAAACTCGGCAAAAACGATAAAATAACCGTTTTTGAGCAGGGCAACGTGGAAAATATCGCCAAACTAGACGCTCTTTTGCGTAAAGCAGGCGGAAAACCAGACGATTACGAGTTGGACGACATGAAAACGTCCTGTACCGGTAAGGCAAAGCCGGAATTTATCATCGTTTTTGATGACAAGCCGAATACCGTCATTGTCATTGAATGTAAAAAGTCTACAAAAAATCATGAGTCCGAAAAACGCAATAAACCGAAAGGTTTTGCGGTTGATGGCGTTCTGTATTACGCCAAATTTCTGAAACAGGATTATAACGTTATTGCCGTTGCCGTCTCCGGCACGAAAAAAGAAAAGTATAAGGTTTCGACTTTCGATTGGCGGAAAGGGCAACCACTACCGCAGGAATTGCCCAAGGGAAAGGACATTTTGTACAGTCCCGAAAACTATCTTCGGCTTGTTAGCGGAGAGGCAATTCAAAAGAAGATTTCGATTGAAGAAATTCAGGAATTAGCCCTTGAAATGCATGACAAGTTGAGGGCATTAGCAATTACGGAAAAGGCAAAACCTATTTTCATTGCGGGAATTCTTATTGCTCTGAATGACAAAGATTTTGCCTGCGATTATGCCAGTCTCAATTCTTTTAGCAGTCTTTTGACCCAGTTGACCAGTGCCATCGACAATGTTCTCGATGATAGCGACTTAAAGCGAAAGAGAATTGACGACATAAAAAATCATTTCCGAATCATTGGTCGCAATAATAAAATCCGAGAAATTCCGCTGGGCGAAGATAACTCGCTCCTTTGGTACATTTCGGAACTTGACAAAAAGATCAAGCCGATGATGGATCATGCCGACAGTACCGCAGATGCACTCGGTATTTTTTATCACGAATTTGTCAAGTACAGCGGCGGGGACGGTAGTGGACTCGGCATCGTATTGACACCGCAACACTTGACGGAGTTTATGTGCGAACTATCGGGACTGGACAAAAACAGTACGGTCGTCGATATTTGCTGCGGGAGCGGGGCTTTTCTTGTATCAGCAATGTCGCAAATGATGTGCAATGCCAACGCAAAAGCAATCAAACGAATCAAAAAAGAATCGCTTTACGGAGTGGAATTCAATGATGATATTTTTACATTGGCAGTCGCAAACATGATCGTTCGCGGCGACGGCAAATCGAACATCTTTTTCGGCGATTGTTTCAAGCCTGATATTATCAAGGAATTGAAAGCAAAGAACATTAACATCGGACTCATCAATCCTCCCTATTCGCAAAAAGACCACTGCGAATTGGAATTTGTGGAACATCTGCTCGATATTTTGACGGTTGGCGGAACGGGCGTTGTTGTTGTTCCCATGTCCTGCGCTATCGGGACAAAGTTTAAGGAAGACCGAGAGCGGCTTTTCAAGCGGCATACATTGAAGGCGGTATTTTCTATGCCAGACGACATTTTTTATGGCAACAATGCCGGGGTGCAAGTTTGCGTGATGGTCTGGGAAGCACATAAAACACATAATCCGGCACACAATACATTTTTTGGCTACTATTTTGACTGTATAATAAAATTTTGTTTGTAACCCATTGTGGTACAATAAGTTATGGAATCTCCTGTTTTTTTGCTGTTGACCGTGATTTCGCGTGTTAAAATGGGCAATTGGGGATAAATACTTGAAATTCCAACGTTTTAATGGTGAAGCAAATGAATTCAACTCAATACACTTGAAAATCAGGAATATCCATAACTCCTTTGATAATAATAGGTTAGCTCACTATACAGTCAAACTATAAAGACGACGGTTTTGTTAAAGTAAAGAAACTTGGTCGAATCGACAAGTTTAACCGCTGGGAGACTGTTAAAAAGCAATGGCTCGAACTTTATAGAGAGTTGGACGTAAAGGAAGGACTCACGGCAAAGAGGGCGGTCGACTGGCACGATGAATGGCTTTGCGAAGCATACATGGACACGGATTATTCACAACTGACACAAAGTGATTTTGAAATGACAGTTCGGAAGTATTTGTCCTATCTTGTGTTGACGGAAAAAATAGATTTAGAAAAACAGAGAGAGAGATTATCCATGACACGTTCTCTTGATTCGATTTGCTGGCAACCTTTCAAGTTAGCCGATTTTTTTCAACAGGAACGTGGTAAACGTTTAACGAAGGAAAACCGAATAGATGGCGACGTTCCACTGGCGACTGCCGGATTTGCTAACGAGGGGATTGCTGCCCACATTGCTAACGAAGAGATGAAAATCTACCGAGACTCTTTGACAATCGATATGTTTTGCAACTGTTTTTATCGGGGATATGAGTTTGTTTGCGACGATAATATATTGGTTCTCACCCCTCTTTTTGATGGAGCCAATCCATTTAACATGTTATTTCTTGCGACCGTCATCAATGCAGACAAATACCGCTATGCTTATGGTCGGCAATATCGACAAAAGGATTTTCGAGAACACCTTATCCAATTACCTACTGACGAAAATGGCTTGCCCGACTGGAAATTTATGGAAAATTATGTCAAGTCTTTACCGTACAGTGATCGAATTTAGGGAGAATCATTTACTATGCGTCTAATCAGTTTCACGTTTTTGTTGTTCGTCGTTTTACCGTTTGTCCCTGCGGCGGACGAGTCGGAGAAGCCGTTCAATCCGATTGAGAAGAACGGAGAATACTTCGTCGGTTGGCCGAAGCCGAAACTCGCTCTGGTATTCACCGGATTCCAGGAAGGTTATCTCGAACCGTGCGGTTGCGCCGGGATGCAGGAAATGAAGGGCGGTCTGAGCCGTCGCATGTCGTTTTTCGGCACGCTCAAGGAAATGGGTTGGCCGGTCGTCGCCATCGACGGCGGCGATTTGTGTAACGGTAAAGCGGACAAACAGGCGGAACTGAAATTCGATCATACCCTGGATGCGTTCCGGATGATGGGATATGACGCCGTGGGACTCGGTATGAACGACCTGGCGTTTTCCGCTCAGGTGTTGTTGGGGTACACCGTTGAATTATCGGACACCAAAAGCATGTTTACCGCCGCCAATGTCGCCCCGTACGATTTCAATGATGCGTATCTCGCTCCTTATAAAATCGTCGAGAAAAACGGCGTCAAATTGGGAATCGTGTCGGTCATCACCAATAACCGGCTTGCCGATATTCAGGATCAGGAGATTGCCCGGGAAAACCCGGTAACGAGACTTCGTGAGATCATTCCGAAACTCGATGCGGCGGAGTGCCAGTATCTCATTATGATCGTGCATGGAAAACGGGGGACCGTTCTCAAGGAAACGGAAAAAATTCTTGACGCCTTTCCGAACAAATTTTCGATTGTACTCGTCAGTGATCCGCCTGCCGAACCGCCTCGCCGCCTTCCCCGGATGATCGGCGATTGTTACGTCATCGAGGTCGGCGAAAAAGGGAAATTCGCCATCGTTCTCGGCCTGTTTGAAGGGGAGAACACTCCGCCGAAATACCAGTCGGTCGCTCTTGATTCCCGGTACAACAATTCGCCGGTCGTTATGAAAATGATGAAGGAGTACCAGGAACGCTTGAAAGAGGAAGGCCCGTCGGGATTGAATTTGAAAAGTTACAGCAATCCGAACACGGCACTCATGGGCAAATTCATCGGTTCGAAAGAGTGTCAATCGTGTCATGAACCGTCTTACGACGTCTGGAAGAAAACACGCCATGCCACGGCCTGGAAATCGTTGATAGAAACGGCAAACCCGCCTCGCAATTACGATCCGGACTGCGTTGGGTGTCACGTCGTCGGTTGGAATCCGCAGTCGGTCTATCCGTACATCGGCGGTTTCGACATCGGCAATCAGGAGAAGACGCGGCATCTGACCAACGTCGGTTGCGAAAGCTGTCACGGTCCCGGCGAAAATCACAAAAACGCGGAATTGGACTCGAACAAAACGAAGCAGGCGGAACTGCGTCAGGCGGTTCGGTTGCCGTTGGAAAACGCACAGAAAAATTGCGTCTCCTGTCACGACGGCGACAATAGTCCCAATTTCAATTTCGAAACGTATTGGTCGAAAATCAAACATTCCGAATCGGACGACGAGGAAGAATAAGAAACCGTTTACAAGTAACAATGGCAGCCGGGAACGGAGCATAGCGCAGTGCCCGGACCAAATGCAGGATAAATCCGGTCACTTCACTTCGTTGCGTTCCCGGTCGCCATTCACAAAATACGCTTCTCATTTCTCATTTCACATTTTGAATGTTTCAAACGCTTTCGGTTTCCTTTACGGCTGTTCTTTCGGTCGCTTGCGTGATCTACGGGGGATTTCTTCTGCGACGCTTCGGCGTATTGACCAAAGAATCGGACCAGGGGTTACTTCGGCTGATGATAAACTTCCTGATGCCCTGTTTGATTCTGGACCGTGTGCTTTTCCACAACGTTTTCGCCGATCCTCGCAATCTTTACTATCCGGCACTTCTCGGTGCGGCGGTCATCACCGTCGGTATCCTGCTTGCAGCTTGCGTTGGTTTTTTGCCAGGTCTTTGGACCGGCCTGGATACCCGTGCCAAGCGGGGAACCTTTGCAACCTGCACCGGGCTGCTCAATTACGGTTACGTTCCGATTGCACTCATTACCTTTCTTTTCCCGGAAAGCACGACGACGATGGGGGTGCTTTTCATCGTGGGACTCGGCGTCGAATTTACGATGTGGACGCTCGGCCTGCTGATGATTCAAGGGAAGTTCGATTGGAACTCGGTGAAAAAATCGATCAACGGCCCGACGGTAACGATTCTTCTCGCCATTCCGCTGAATTTATGGGTTTACGGCCATTACTATCCTGCGGCGTTCGATGAAATGACACCGTATTTCGCGTTCCTGAAAGAAGCGATTCGCCTTGTCGGAAAAGCGGCGATTCCGCTTTCGATCATTCTTGTCGGGGCGTCCATCGGAGACGTTTTTCGCGCTGAGCGTTATCGAACCGGTCTGAAAGAAACGCTCAAAGTCGTTTTTTGGGCTTGCCTGTTGCGCAATTTGATTTTGCCGACCATCATCCTGTTTACGGCGTATTATCTTCCGTGTACGGTGGAGCTGAAGCGGGTTCTCGTATTGCACGCCGCAATGGGAGCGGCGATGTTCCCGATTGTTTTAGCCCAACATTACGACGGCGACTCGGATGTTGCACTCGACACCATTTTGAGCACTTCATTTTTGTCGATCATCACCAGTCCGCTCTGGATTGCGTTTGGTCTGCAATGGGTGTTGTAACCGTCGTTCGCGGTGGCGGCTTGACCACTGCGAGAACCGTTACGGTCGGTGAAACGTCGGGATTGTCGGTTTCAAAAACGATCTTTTCGCAAACGCTAGTCGTTTTTTCGACCTTCGGAACGACAAATTTCAAGCCAAGGATATACCTCCGTTTCGGTTCCGTGTCGAACGGGGCCTCCGGAACGACGGAGATTCCATTTTCGACGGTATTCCCGGAAATGGTAAATCCTTTTACCAGGAACGGTTCGTTTCCGGTCAGCACGATGGCCTTGTTGAGGATGTCGCCTTCGTAAACGGTTCCGAACGAAAATTCCTGCGGCCTGACCATAATCGGCGGGCAAACCTCCCCGACAACCAACAGCGGAATACGCGAGGCCGTAGTATCGCTGGAGACGAGAAAGAGATTTTCGTTGATTCGCCCGACGGGAGCGTTTTTGTCGAGTTTGAGAGTGAGTTCCGCTTCGATCCGCCCCCGTCGTAGCGTTGTTTCGCCGATTTCGACGGAGATGTTCGGATTGGTACTCTCTGCGCTGCGGACATTCCAGAACCCGTTCCTTCCGTGATAGACGATTTTGACGGTTTTCACTCGTTCCTCTCCAACAGGAACGGAACCGAACAGGACGCTTGATGGTTCAAAGGTAATGTCTTCACGAATATGTCCGCGTACTTGAAGCGTTGCAATGGCCGGAAACGGTTTTTCAATCGACACGCTGATCGTTGCTTTTTGGTTACCGCCGAGTTTGTCGGTATTGAACCGAACCAGAACGGCACCGGTTTCGTACGCTTTGAGCACCGGCGTTTCGATGATTGGAGTCGCGCAAACGCAACTGCTTGAAACTTTGCTCAGATGAATTTCCTCTTCAAACGCATTGGTAATTTCAAATCGATACTCCGCTTTCGCACCCCGGGGCACGGTTTCGAAATCATGTTCCTTGACCGGAAACAACTGTCGAACCCACTCCTGCGCAGAAACAAAAGACGTGCTCCAAAGTACAAGCACCACAATGAGGAGCAAATTCGTAATTCGTAATTCGTAATTCATAATTCACTCAAAGTGTAAACGAAATGATATTGAAACCGGAGAAAGTGTTGAAATTTAAGGGCATCGGGCATCGGGAATCGGGCATCGGAAATTGGAGGAAGTTTTTCACTTATCACCTATTCCCGATGCCCGATTCCCGATGCCCTTGACTGTTTTGAGTACCCGTTCGTTTACGGTTTGAGTAATTCGTAATTCGTAATTCGTAATTCGTAATTTATCCGCCGCAACCGGGACAGCCGAGTGTTTTGGGAAAGTTCGGATTTTCGATGGAGAATCCTTTTGAGTACGGTGTTTCGGTGTAATCAATTTCGGTTCCTTCGAAATAGAGGTCGAATTTTTTGGCCGTTACGAGTTTAAATTCACCGTAATCGTATTGGACATCGACGTTTGGATCGAACACGGTATCAAAGCCGAGCGAATACTGCATTCCGCGACAACCGCCGCCGAGAATACCGATACGAAGCATTGTTTCCGGTTCCAAATTCTGCGAGGTCATAATGCTGTGAACCTCGGCAATCGCCTTTGGTGTGATGTTGATGGAAAAATTCATGGATGCGTTGTTGTGAAAAAAAGCGGTTTCCGTTTTGGGATATTCTCTATCAGAGCCGCAATCGTAAGATTACGCGAAAACCAACACAATTGCTTACGATTACGGCTCTGTTCACACCGGGAACTTGTCGTCGGCCCCGGCTATAAGGTCAGCGAGGAGTACCATTTTTTCCATTGATCGATGATTTTTTGGCGTTTCGCTTCGTATTCCTTGTCTTGGGAAGGAGGCAGCGGTTCGTTTTTGAGATTGCGTGAAATCGTCCCGAGTGCGGTTTGGGCGGCAGCGGCAACGGTCGGATCGGGATCGGAAAGGGCATAAATCAACGCCGGAGCAAACCGCACGTCGCCGCTTTTTCGTAAAACGTCCACAGCGGTCAAACGCATTTCCGGCGATCCGGTTTGCAACAACTGAATGATTTTCTCCTTGTTTTGCGATAAAATCTCTGACACCTCCGTTTGCGTAACGTTGGCGAGGCGTTGTTCCATTTCTTCGTCCCATTCGGCCAAATCGTCCAGCCCCTCCAGAAGTGAGTCAATGGATTTCACTTCCGTCAGGGAAATCACCTGACCATCGCGGACTTCCAGAAAATCGGTCGATCTCGGAAGTCCGCGTCCTCCCTGCATGTTGCCGCCGTCGAATGTCGCCGGTCCCTTGTCCAGCGTCTGCTTCGTCGAACGGCGCAAGACGAGTATCGCGTAAGCGGTGTCAACCTGCGGATCGAGACCGCAGTTTGCCCAACTGCCGTTCATGTCCTGAAGTTTCATCAAATACTCCGCGATCTGATTGTACCACACCGGCGAAGGATCCCTGACGTTTTCCGCAAATTCCCGAAAGGAACAATACCGTTCCATTGCATACAGATAGTAACAAAAATACTCGGTATTTTTATCGAGCGAAATTTGAAATTTTTCACGCAACCAGTTGTTTCCACGATCTTGAACCCGCTTAAAACTGGTAAGAGGCAAACTTTTGCGGGCTTCGCGTATATTGACGCCGGACGTCGTACTTTCTTCCTCATAGATTTTTTGAAACGCTTTCGGCGGCACAAATTCGCCGCTTTCTTTCGGTTGGGAACCTTCCTGGTACGAATTCATTCCAAACAAGTCCCGCAAGACGTAAACGCTTGCCATTCCGGCCGCGGTCGTGGAAGGACGCATGGTGTTATCCCGGCTCACTTGCCCGTTGGCGTCGATCCTTGACGTGTAAGCGTATGCACCGTCGTCGGCTTGAACGTAGAAGAGCCACTTCCCGACAGCGGTCATCATTGGTCCGGAAATTTTGCCGCCGCTACGATGAATGGACCATGCCCCCATCACGGCGTACTGCGTCATGGACATATCGCCGCCGCCGTCAGGGCTTAGCGTACCGTCGCTACTGAGATACCCCCAACCGCCAAACCGCTGCTGCGTGAATCTCAATGCCTCGGCAAGATATCGGAGTTCATTTTGGTACAACACCGGGTCCAACTCCGAAAGGAACATTGCAGAAATGCCAATCTCGTAGATCGGATATTGAAAAGATATCTTTTCAGGTGTCATTTTTTTTCTGATTTCCGCAACGGCGGCCTGAATGAGCGGGTGATCCGCGTCCTCTCCGGCCTTGAGGAGTGCCAACCCGATGAGTGCTTTTCCGCCGGTTCGGTGTTCCTGTGCCCCATTTGCGTTCAAGTAAGCGACCCCTTTCGCAACAGATGCCAACACCTCCGGGCTGTTTGGCGTCAAACCGGCCCCGTAAATCGGAGAAGCTTCTCCGACGAGAAAAACGATGATCGCAAACAAACACCAATGACGCATTTTCAGTGGTTGGGAAAAGGAATAGACCTGCTACGGGAACGAGAACGTCCATTCGCCGCTTTCGGCGACTGCCCTGACAATTCTACCACAAAAAATCGTGAAATGTAATGACTCAAACCGTAAACGAACGGGTACTCAAAACAGTCGAGGGCATAGGGCATAGGAAAAACAGTAGCATTTTCCACCTTTTCCTTGTCGATGGAAGAGAGTCGAACAAGTCAAAATTCTATGCCCTATGCCCTATGCCCGATGCCCGATGCCCGATGCCCTTAAATTTCAACACTTTTTCCGGCCTCATAACCAATCCGTTTACACTTTGAGTTATCAAGATCAAATCCGGAATCTCTCACGAACATCCCAAGCTTTTGCCGCAGTTGTAGCACAGGTAACAGTTTCCGGCCCGGACGCAAATTGCACCGCAGGAATCGCAGGCGGGTGCGTCTTCCTGAAAATTCGCGTAAGGCGAATTCGGATTCGGCAATTCCTCGTAAGTACTCACTTCCGAGTCGATAACCACGACCGAAACCGACGGTTGCGGTTTTTCTTCCGACGCCGAAGACTTCCGAACCGGGTTCTCCGCTCTTTTCGCGGCCTCTTTTACCGCAATCTCATCCAGGGCGTCGTTCAAAAGTTCCTTTTCTGTTTTCAGCGAAGAAGAGTGTGGTTGTTGCGTCGGCGGCAAAAAAGTTTTACCGAGCCAACGGAAAATGTAATCGACAATGCTCTTGGCAAGCGGAATGTCTGGGTTCTTCGTATATCCCATCGGCTCAAACCGAGTGTGCGAAAATTTGTCCGCGTAGACATGAAGCGGAACGCCGTACTGCAAACTCATCGAAATCGCCGTTGCAAAGCAGCCCATGAGTCCCCCAATCGTGCTCCCCTCCTTCGCCATCGTAATGAACAATTCGCCGGGACGACCGTCCGGATAAAGCCCGACGGTAATGTACCCTTCGTGTCCGGAAATGTTGAACTTATGCGTCATGGAGGAGCGGGTGTCGGGCAAGCGTTCCCGTTTTTGAGCGACCCCCTCTTTTTTCTTTTTCTTGTCCGCAAGCGGCTTACCGCATTTTTCGCAAGTTCCTTCGGCGGTTTTGTTTTCCGTTTTACTGGTGGAAAGCGGTTGCGCCGACTTGGATCCGTCCCGGTAAATTGCGAGGGCTTTCAAGCCGAGTTCCCAGCCGAGCATGTAAGCGTCGGCAACATCCTGGACCGTCGCGTGGGACGGCATGTTGACCGTTTTGGAAATTGCGCCGGAAACAAACGGTTGCGCCGCCGCCATCATTCGGACGTGAGCGTCCCAGGGGATACAGCGATTGCTTCCCGGCGTCGGAAACGCGCAGTCGAACACCGGCAGATGCTCTTCCAAAAGCGATGGTGCTCCGGCGATAGTCCCGTTTTCTTCGATCCAGTGCGTGATCGTATCAATATCCGCTTGCGAATATCCGAGCGTTGTCAAAGCGAGCGGAACGGTGTTGTTGACGATCCGCAACGTTCCGCCGCCGGCAAGCTGCTTGTATTTGACCAGCGCAATGTCCGGCTCAATCCCTGTGGTGTCGCAATCCATCATAAAGCTGATCGTTCCGGTCGGGGCAAGCACGGTTGACTGGGCGTTGCGGAAACCGTACTGTTTCCCGGTTTCGAGGACTTCGTCCCAGAGTTCCCGAGCGGCGGTTTTCAGGTATTTCGGACACATCGAAATCCGGTTGACGGCGTTCCAATGTTTATCCATGATTTTGCCCATGGGCTCTTGGTTTTCCGGGTAAGCGGCAAACGGTCCGACAACCCCGGCGATTTCCGCGCTCGTTTTGTAGGCCGCTCCGTGCATCAGTGCCGTAACCACGCTACACAGACCACGCGATTCGTCGGAGTCGTAAGGGAGTCCGAAGCTCATAATCAGGCTGCCGAGATTCGAGTATCCCAAGCCGAGCGCACGGTATTTGTGGGAATTTTCCGCGATTTTTTTGATCGGATAGCTTGCCCGGTCAACGATGATGTCCTGTGCGATGTAGATGATACGACATGCACTGATGAATCGCTGGTGCTCGAACAGTCCTTCCGGCGTTCGGAAACGCATCAGATTGATGCTCGCCAAATTGCAGGCGGAATCGTCAAGGAACATGTATTCGCTACACGGATTGGACGCATTGATCCGCCCGGAATTCGGACACGTGTGCCAATTGTTGATCGTCGTGTCGTACTGAACGCCGGGATCACCGCAAGCCCACGCCGTACTTGCGATTTTGTCGAATACTTCTCTTGCCGGATAAGCCGGACCGTTTTTGGTCGGATCGGTGATCCATTTCGTCGTCCATGTCTGATTTTCCTTGATTGCTTGCATGAAATCGTCGGTCAGACGAATGGAAAGATTGGCGTTTTGGTAAAGAATCGACGAATACGCCTCTTCGTAGGTCAACCCTTCCTTAATGAGAAGTCGTCCCTTTTCTTCTTCGCGGTGTTTGCAATCGATAAAATCCATGATGTCCGGATGGGTGACTTTCAGCGATTGCATTTTCGCCGCCCGACGGGTCTTGCCGCCGCTTTTGACGACCGCCGCGATTTGATCGTAAACCCGCATGAACGAGAGCGGTCCGGACGGTTTACCGCCGCCGGTCAGTTTTTCGTGGCAGGAACGGATCGTGGACAGGTCGGTCCCGGTTCCGCTACCGAATTTGAAAAGCATTGCTTCGCTCCGGGCAAGCTCCATGATCGCTTCCATGTTGTCGGCGACGCTCTGGATGAAGCAAGCCGATGCTTGCGGAAATTCGTAGGAATTGTCCGGTTGCGTCGCTTCTCCGGCGGACTCGTTCCAGTGCCAGGTGCATTTCGCCCCAGTAACCCCGTATTGGGGCTGGAGACCGACGTTGAACCAAACCGGCGAATTGAACGAGGCGTGTTGGTGCAAAAGGAGCCAGGTCAGTTCCTTGTAAAAAAGCTCCGCGTCGATTTTGGACGCAAAGTAGCCGTCGGCAAAGCCCCAGTCGGCAATCGTTCGGCTGACCCGATAGATCAGTTGTTTAATGCTCTTTTCCCGTTGCGGCGTGTTCGGTTCGCCGTAAAAATACTTGCTTGCGACGACATTGACGGCCAGTTGCGTCCAATCTTTCGGGAATTCGCAATCGTTTTGCTCGAAAAAGACACTTCCGCCATCTCCTTTGATCGTCGCGGTCCGTTTTTCCCATTGAACGGTCTCAAACGGATCGGCAACGTCTTCCGGACAAAATACCGGTTCGATCTTGATCCCTTGCCGTGCTTCGGAAAGATCACTGTTTGGGGAATGATTATTGTTTCCCACGCTTTTTTTGGAGCCGTTCCTGCCGACCGGGATGCTTGGTGCTTCCGTTTCAGACATCTCCAGCGGGACTGGGGATTCCAAAACGTTCGCTTTGCTGAAACGCCGGCTCGTCTTGGTTTCGTGGGTTGTAAGAATATCCTTTTGGGTTTGGTGTTTCACGTCGACTCGTTCTTGTGTAACCATTGGTAAGTCTATTGGTTGTGTTTGTGGTTGCCGCCGTACCCTATCCGGCATTTTAAAGCATTTTTTGGAAAAATTCAGGGAAAAAGCGACACTCCGTTAAAATCAGATTAACCCGTAATCCATTACTATATATAGTAGCTTGCTAATCGAAAGCACACTGTATACGGTAGGTCCCCCTGACGGAATACAGTATCATAGCGAATGAAATTGACGTGTCAACAATTTTAAAAAATTATTTTCTAACCTCCTCAAAACATTCATTTTAGGAAAAATCCGTCTTTCGCGTGTTTTAAAGTCAACTAAAATGATCGACAAAGTGCATCTCCCGACGAGTCAAGGAGTTCGGGAAATACCGCTGCTTTGCTCCAAAAGACGGACTCAGTCAAAAAAGAAAAATTTTCTCCGCTTTTTTCGGCGGTATTTGATGAGGTTCAAAAGTACGACTCAACACCGGACCATCGCACTTCCCGGATGAACCTTAATTTTACGCTCTGCCGATGAAATCGCCGGTGCGGCTGTCGACTTTGATCGATTCCCCTTCTTCGAGGTACTCGGGCACTTGAATCACCAAACCGGTCTGCAGCGTTGCCGGTTTCGTTCGGGACGTCGCCGAATTTCCACGGGCTGCCGGGTCGCATCGGGTTACCTTCAACTCAATCGTCGTCGGAATTTCAATCCCGACACACTCGTCGTTGTAAATCAACGCCCGGATTCCTTCGAGTTCTTCCGTGATATAGTTCATTTCCTCGACGATGTCTTCCTTCTTGACGTTGTACTGGTTGTAATCGAGGTTGTCCATGAAGACGCACTCGTCGGCGTCGGCGTACAGATATTTGACCTCGCGGCGGCTGAAGTCGGCCTCATTCATCGATTCGCCCCCTTTGAGGGTAATGTCAACCTTTTGTTTCGTCACCAGGTTCCTGGCACGGAATTTGTAGAGCGTTGCCGCGCCCCGGGCCGACGGAGACTGGACGCTGACGCCCTCAATCATACACGGTGCCCCGTTAAACACGACGACCGTACCACGCTTAATGTCTTTTGCTATCATGGGGTTTTAATGGGAAATCGGAAATCGGAAATCGGGAAAACTCCCGTCGCTAACTATACTATTCAACGCCAATCAGGTGCCATTTTTCGCTAACCGTAAACCCAATCAGAGCCGCGCACGCCCTAAGCGGTGACCCCGGTGGTAACGTGAAAACCGCTCCGTGCGCGGCTCTGATTGTGCGCGGCTCGTTGACGTGTTCAATCAAAATGTCACTTTATTGAAACCTTATCTCCGGCGGCTTTCGTGAGGTCCAATTTTAATTCATTTTCCCAAATGGTATCCACTTGACTCAAATAGGTATCCACTTGACTCAAGTAATGCCTATATGCAGTGGTTTAGCATAGGTTTGTCTGATCGAATTTCAAATAGTATTTTTTTTCGTAATTTGTTTGTAATACACAAGTTAGAATCACCTGCCCCACTGTTTGGAGGTGTCGTTGCCTCGAATGGTCGATACCATATTTAGTCGAAACTTGAGTCAAGTGGATACCTATTTTTTCCTATTTCCTACCGTCCGCCGTCTGCCGCCTCATTTATTGCAACCAGGCCGGAAACTGGTCCGCCGCAGGGAGTTTCGCGGTTACGACTTTGTCGATTCCGTCAAGGGCGAGCACTTCGTTAATGGCTTTTGCCGGCGGTACGGCGTCAAGCGATAAAATTCCGATGGCACTGCCGCCCGACGCTGTATTATCCCGGCTCAGGAACATGTGTGCAATATTAATATTATGTTTGCCGAAAATGTTTCCAACCGATCCGACCATGCCGGGCTGATCCTTGTGATAGAACACGAGCAGTTTTCCTTCGAGATAGCTTTCCAGACGATAACCGTTGAAGAGAACCAATCGCGGCATCGTGTTTCCGAACAAGGTACCGGCCAGCGAAACCGTGGTGTCGCCGACCTTGAGTTCCGCCGTAACGAGTGAGCTGAAGTCGCCGACTTCCGACGATTTCTCCTCGACCAGTTCGATTCCGCGTTCCTTTAAGAGCGGCACCGCACTGACGATACTGACTTCCTGTTCCATTGCGGAAGACATCATTCCGGCAGCGAACGCCGCAGACAAAAGCGTGGTGTCTTTACGGCAGATTTCCCCGTTGTACTTCAACCGACAAACCGTTGGAGCGGTCTTGCCGACCTGGGCCGCAAGCATACCGAGCCGGTATGTCACGTTGAGATAACCGCGTAAACTGCTGAGCGTTTCCGGGTCAAGCGGAGAGAAATTGACCGCTTGTTTGATGATCCCTTTGGTGAAATAATCGATCAACAATTCGACCGCTTCCAAGGCGACGTTGGTCTGCGCTTCTTCGGTGCTTGCCCCGAGGTGCGGCGTGCAGACGACGTTTTTCATCCCGAAAAGCGGGTGATTGGTGCAAGGCTCTTCTTCGTAAACATCCAGAGCGACTCCGCCGAGCTTGCCGCTTTTCATTCCTTCGACAAGCGTGTCAAGGTCGTAAATTCCGCCGCGAGCACAGTTAATCAGTCTTGCTCCCGGCTTAATCAGTTCGAGTTCCTTTTTTCCAAACAGTCCACGAGTTGCATCGTTGAGCGGCGTGTGAACCGTCAGATAATCGACCTTCGGAAGCATTTTATGAACATGGTCGACGAGCGTAACGCCAAGCTCCGTTGCCCGGGCCGGGGTCAAAAACGGATCGAACGCAAGCACATCCATCTCGAACGCTCTGGCGAATTTGGAGACAACCTGCCCGATGCGTCCCATGCCGACGATTCCGATGGTTTTTCCGGCAAGCTGCGACCCGGTGTAGTTCTTCCGGTCCCAACGTCCTTCGACCAACGCCTGGTAAGCGGGATGGATGTTACGGGAAAGAGCGAGCATCAAAGCGAACGCCTGTTCCGCTGTGGAAACGGTGTTACCGCCGGGGGTGTTCATCACAATGATTCCCAAGCGTGTTGCGGCGACCGTATCGATGTTATCGACGCCGACCCCGGCTCGAGCGATGGCTTTGAGTCGGGTATTTCCGACGAGCGATTCGGCGGTGATTTTCACGCCGCTACGACAAATTGCGCCGTCGAACTCATTGAGCGTTGTGCGAAGTTCGTCCCCTTTGAGACCGACCCGCTCTTCGTATTCGATTCCGGGAGCGGCTTCGAGCAGTTTTTTTCCATCATCAGAAATCGGGTCCAAAAGCACGATTTTCGGCATCGGTTTTCTCCTTGGCAGGGGGTAGATTGTAAACAGAGTAAATTTTCGTTCTAAAACGATATTTTTTTATTTATTTATCTCGGTTTTATATCAAATTTTCTGAAAATGACGAGGGGCACTCCGCGCATTTTTAGCCGGTACTCCAGGAGGATTGCAAAGTCCCTGGGAACGCAGGCTTCCAGCCTGCGCGAAGGTTGCGGAATGGAGTCTCCACCCTGCGCAGATGGGATGCCTACGAACTCACTGGCAGGCTGGAAGCCTGCGTT